>Ga0075152_10002824_pt1 | contig 12281 bp, 15 predicted proteins | sample JI61114C2DNA_FD_70964 | JGI IMG/M metagenome (GOLD analysis project Ga0075152, IMG submission 70964) | Wastewater effluent complex algal communities from Wisconsin, to seasonally profile nutrient transformation and Carbon sequestration -... | ecosystem: Engineered > WWTP > Effluent > Algae...
TCCGTCGAAACCATCGCCGCGGCGCTGGACCGGCCGGTGCGGATGATCGTGCATGGCCCCGGCGTCGGGGTGGCGGGCGGCATTCTCAGCGCGCCCACGGCGACGCTGGTCGACGCGGTCAACATCAAGGTCGGCGGCCTGCTGCGACTGGTCCGGGCAGCGGATGGCCGGCTTGCGGCGGGTTCGCGGATCGTCGCCATCGGCGGCCATTACGGTTTCGAGCCGACTGCCTACGCGGCCGCGGCCGGCGTGGCAAACGCCGCGCTGATGAACGCGGTGCGGCAGTTGAGCCTCGCCTACGGCCCGCGCGGCGTGACCGCGCACCTGATCGCCCCCGGCCCGGCCGACACCGAGCGCCTGCGCCGCGTCGCCGCCGACCGGGCGGCCCTGCGCGGCATCGCGGTGGACGAGGTGCTGGCGGACATGCTTGCCGATTCGTCCATCGGCCGCTTCACCACGCCCGGGCAGGTGGCCTGGGCGGTGGCCATCCTGCTCGCGCCCGAAGCCGACGCGATGACCGGCTCCAGTCTGATGCTCGACTCCGGCCGCCGTCGCGGCCTGCCCTGATCCGAACCGAGGAAGCCCGACCATGCCGATCGTGAATTTCCACCTCGTCGAAGGGATGACTTCGGCCCAGCAGGACGAGCGCCTGCTGATCGGCGCCAGCCGCCTCTACGCCGAGGTGCTGCAGGCGCCGATGGAGCGGGTGCGCGCCTTCATCACGCCCCACCCGGCCGGGCGCTTTGCCGCTGTCGGCGGGCTGGCGGCGAACAACGGACTGCACGCGCCGTATTTCGATTTCATCGTGCTCGACGGCCGCCCGGTCGACGAAATCCACCGGCTGCTGGCGGGCTTCACCGACCTGCTGGTGGACATTCTGGGGGTGCGCCGCGATCTGGTGCGCGGCAGCTGCCGCCGGGTGGCACCGGAGGATTGGGCCATCGGAGGCATCCCCGCGAGCGTGCTGCGCAAGGATGAAGTCGAGGCGAGAGCAGGTCTGGCCGCCTCGAAAACCGAGCCACACGCCTGATCCGATTGCCGGACGCCCGTGTCGTCATCGCTCTCTCCCTGGCTGGCATGTGCCACTCCTCCCAGGATGCCGGCTGTGGCCTGATCTCTTCGACGCCGGAGGGTTTCGAAGAGGTCTTTTTAAATCAATGACTGCCCACGTGTGAATTCGCGAAGCACCGAGCGTCTTCGCCCATGAGTGGGCTCGTTCCTTCGGCGCCGCGATCGAGAACGCATCCTGTACTCAGACGAAGCAGGGATGCGCGGCAATGTCGCTCCGCTGTTCGAAGCGCAATCTGCAAAAGCAAAAAAGCCGCGGAAGTACGCGGCTTGGAAGGGTTTTTACACGCCTGGTGTTTCCGGATGGTTTCCGGAAACACCAAAAACCGATCAGACGTTAAACGGGAAGTTATGTCGAAAAGTGGCTATGGCAGCGGAATCTTTCTCGTGGTTAGTCATCTTGTAGTCACTTCTATATACACTTTCCGAAACGCTGCCTAAGCGCAGACAGGCGCTTGGCCTGCCTGCACCGTCCCGATTCGCACGGATTTTTGGCTGCAAAAATTCCCTTTTGGGAATCCGTGACCGCTACCGGGTCGCCGTCTGAAACTTCCTGCATTGACTTTCAATATGCAGGAGGTAAGGACAATGCAAATTTTACGCCGCAAGGCCGTCTGCGAAAAGCTCGGCGGCATCAACGACGTAACGCTCTGGCGGATCACTCGCGACGATCCGACATTTCCTGCGTCCATCCAGATCAACAAGCGGGTTATCGGATGGCTGGAGCACGAGATTGATGCGTGGCTCGGACAGAAGGCCGCTGCCGCCCGCGTCGCCAGCAACAACGCTGTCTATCCCTGATCGCCGCGTTCCCGCAGGTCAAGGGTCAGGATTTGACGATGCGCAGCTTGGGCAGCTTGCTGGACGCTGGCTTGACAGAAGCCAAGCCCAAGCGCGATCCACTGGCGTGGATCAAGCAGAAAGCTGCCGAAGTAGCAGAGCAGGCAGAGCAGCGGGCAGCAAATGAACCCCGCCAGATGTTTTTGCCCGGCTTCGATATTGGAGCCTTTCCAAACCATCTGAACAGATCGAGCCTCATTGCTCCCATCGCACGAGGGAAACGCAAATTCCATCGACAAGCTGTGATGGTGACACGACGGGATTGTGTGCTGGAGTACACCGGGGAGCAACTGGACGAAGCAGACGGCGACCTCATCATGGCATTGATCGCCTTCGCCCAGCCGTTCCGCTTGGGCACATCAGTGCCGCTCAACCGCGCCGCGCTGCTGCGCAGGCTCAAGCGCAGCACGGGCAAGCACGATTACGAATGGCTACATCGCCGTATCAAGGCGCTGACAGAGGCCACACTGTTCCTTGAGGCCAAGAAGCCGGACGGCTCGACCCGGTACAGCATCGGCAAAACGGTGTCTTTCCGCATCATCGCGGCCTTCAGCTACGACGACGAGGCCGAGACGTACAGCTACAGCCTAGATCCCCGCTGGGTACAGATTTTCGGCAATCGGGAATACAGCCTGATCGACTGGGACAAGCGGATGCAGATCGGGCGCGGGCAGGACATGGCCAAGACATTGCAGCGGCTGGTGGCCACGTCCGCTGACCCAGTACAGCGGTACGCACTGGACTGGCTCAAGGGCAAGATGGAATACAGCGGGCGGATGCGTGATTTCCGCGACGCTTTAGCCCGCGCTGTGCGCGAGCTGGAGCGGCTTGAGATCATCACGGCCCACAAGGTCGAGGACAGCACACGAGGCAACCCGCAGCTTGCACTGTGGCTCCCGGAGGCAGTGGCATAGCGTTCCGCCCAAGACCCACAAAGTGGGACGTTTTTCATCGGGATAGCGTCGCGCCCGCGTCGGGATAGCATCGCGCTTTGTCGGGATGGCGTCGCGCTTCATCGGGATAGCATCGCGCACACCATTTGCAAGTATTTGAGTTAATTGAAGAAAAGCAGCATTTTTTCGCTTCTACCTTTCTTCTATCCTTCTTCTACCAGCAGAGCACTGTGGATAACTCGCAAGCGAGTTCCCCACAGCCTTCGCTCCCGCTGGTCGCTGCGCGTCCGCCCGTGGATAACGGCAAGCCGTTACCCACCGGCCTCCTTGCGGCTACTCGTCATTCTAAGAATGACAGGCGCTACTTGGCGTCGGCTGTTTTCAATGTGCCTCCGGCGGCCCTGCCGGGGGCCACTCGCCGCCGTGAGGCTCGGGGAGCAGGGGTGGCGGGCTGCGCCCTTCGTCCCTGCCCCCCACTTGCACAGGCTGTCCGCTGCGGTTCAGCGTCAAGGGGCCGTGTCCTCGCCCTTCGGGCTGCGGGCCGCACCAACCCCTTGACCCTGCCCCTCCGCTGGAATCTCACCAGAAGCGCCCAGAGTCGCCCGATATGGCGTTTTCTCAGCGGGAGCCATACCGACCTACTGCCTGCAACAAAAACGCGCCGTGATCCGCTCCGGCTGTTTCTAGTAGAGCCAGTCGTCAAGGTGGGGATGGCGCAGCCTTCCCAGCCTTGTCGGCTGACCGACAACGAGCGAAGCGAGGCGTCAGCAAGTAGCCCCTGTCATTCTTTGAATGACGAGTAGCCGCAAGGAGGCCGGTGGGTAACGGCTTGCCGTTATCCATGGGCGGACGCGCAGCGACCGGAGGGAGCGAAGGCTGTTTCCTCTCGGCTTTCCTTTGTCGTTACGTTATCATAACGTAACATGTTACGATGTTGCGATGAGAAGGAGGCAGCCATGCAGCAGGTCGTCACTCAACAGGCGGTGGATGCCGCCGCTGATGCCATCATCGCCGCAGGCGGCAAGCCCACCTTCCGGCTGATCCAGCAGCGCGTCGGCGGGTCATTCACCACGCTCAAGCCGATGCTGGCCGACTGGGAGGCTCGGCGCGAGAAAGGCGAAGAGGCTGCGGTAGAAGTGCCGGACGCCCTGCTGGCACGCGGGGCAGACCTCGTGCGCAGCATCTACGCCGAGGTGGCCCAGCAGGCACGGGTGGAGTCCGAGGCGGTGCGCAAGGACGCCGAGGCCCGCGTCAGTGCGATAAAAGGCGAACTGAGCGAGGCGACTGAGGAAATCGCCCGGCTGGAGGCGCAGGACGTTGCACGCGCCGATGAGCTTGCCGCGCTGCGCGAGGCGAATCGGGCGCTGGAATTGAAGGTTGGCCGTCTGGAAGAGCGTGCCGAGCACGCGACGCGCATGGAGGCCGAGCTTCGGGAAGCCCGTGCTGGACTAGCCAAAGCCGAGCAGCAGGTGATAGACCTGCAAGGCCAGCTTGCCAAGGCTGACGATGTTCAGCGGCAGCTTGCCAGCCTCGAAGAGCGGCTGGCTGCGGTTGGCGTTGCGCCGAAGGGTGTCAGGAAAAGCAGGAGCGAGTGATGCCGACCGCCGCCGAATATCAGAAACTGGCCGACGAGCTGCGGCAGCTTGGCGCGGTGTTCACTCAGACAATCAATCTGGGCGACAAGGAGCTTGCCATGTGGGCAGCCGGGGCGCTATCGAGTGCTGCCGCCCAGCCAGCCTGGTGGGCGCGTGAGGCTGCCGAAAATGAAGCGGCGGCTGTTGCCGCCGCCGCCATCGTCAAAGCCCGGCAGGGGTAGGCTTACCGCCCCTCCATGACCGCCTGTTCGATCCGCATCTGGAGTATCGAGATGTACGCCAGCAGCGTGATTTTCTCGACGAGATCAAACCGGTCGCAGCAGATGACCAGTTCCTCGCGGCGGTACTCCCGCTGCCGTCGGCAACTCGACGGAATCAGCACGATCCGAGGTTCTGGCCGGCGTTTTCGTGGCGCGAACGGCAGCAACTCCAAGATCACGCCGGGGCACGAGCGCATCGCCTGGACAAACCTCTGACGTTCATCCTTCTCTATGCAGAGTCGTTCCATTACGTCTGGGTGCAGAAACACAAACATGTTGCCCTCCTTCACTATTGGATGCTGCGCGACACGCCGCCGCGCTGCGCCCGCTCATGTGCTGATTGAGCCTGTCGCCGCAGCCGCTCGGTCTTCTGCGACGTGTAGGTGGCCAGCAGAGCTTCGACACGCTCCTTCTTGCGGTAGATGGCTTCGTCCATGACGTTACTGACGCCAACGGCATGGACGTAATCCGACCAGAGTGCCCGACTGGATACCTTGGTGACGTTGTTATTCCACTCAGCGTCGCTGAGCCGACGCCCCGCCTCAGTCAGCAGCATCTCTTGGGTGCTCATCGTCTGATAGCCGCCGATGGGCGCGGTCGGTAGCGAGCCGTAGCCGTCCTTGTCCGACAGCCATTCGGCGGGCGACTTGCCTTCGGCTGCAGCCAGCGCTGCGTCCGCGTTCGCCGCCGCGACCTGAGCAGGCTCGAACTTGACGTTCGGGGTCACGCCACCGGGTGGCACGCTGCCGAACAGGATTGCGTGCTGCTCTTTCGTATCCTTGCCCAGAATCGGGTAGTGCTGCGGGTTGCCGTCGTGAATCGGGAACGTCGCGCAGAAATACGGGGCCGGGTCGGTCTTCCAGCCGATTCCTTGTTGCTGGTTGAAGGCGGACGGGAGTTGGCCGGGGTTGAAGGTGCCCTTGGATGCATCCTGTGCGAATGCCTTGGCGCGGGCCTCGTCGCGTTGGGCGGTGCCGTATGTGAAGTGCAGGTGCTTCGCCATCGCGTCGCTCGGCGTATTGCCGGACAGGCCGATGTACTGCCCGGCCTTGACCTCGGTGCCCTGTTTCAAGCCCGTGGCGAAACCGCTCATGTGGTAGTAGGCCACCACGTCGCCGTTGCTGCGCTCGATGAGGATCGCGTTGCCTGCCGAGCGCCGGTTGCCGATGAAGGTGATCTTGCCGTCCGTTGTGGCGTACAGCGGCTGCGACGCGCCGCTGGTCGAGAAATCCAGGCCATCGTGCATGTGCGGCTTCTGGTTTGCGCTGCCGAAGTTGCCAGAGCCGCCACCCCGGAACTTGCCGAAGCGCCCGGAGACAGTTTGCTTCTCGGTTGGCGACACCATGCAGGTATCGGCCAGCGCCGGAGTCACGGCCACCAGTGCGGCCAGAGCAAGCAGCTTGTTGCGCATGGTCATGGCTCCCGATACTCGTTTTCGTGAGCGGCGTAGGTGCCGTCGATGGTGCAGGTCAGTTGCACCGATTCCGGCCCGAAGGACTGATCGGCCATCAGGCTGCCCATCGTGGTTTTGCGGTTGGGAAACGACCGACCTTTGTGCAGCTTCGCGGCTTTCGCAACTTCCGCGAGGGACTTGCCCCGGATGTGTGCGGTATAGCCGTGGCCCAGCTCGCCGTCGCCGTCATCGACCCAGACCTCGATCTCGGCCACAGGCAGGCCGAACACCTTGAATCCGCTGGGCGGCGTCAGCCGGTAGTGCTGTTCCTCGCCAGCCGGTTTGCGCGGCAGCAGGGCGCGGGTGGCAGGATGGTCGGGCAAGTCTTCGCGGCACTCCAGCGCGGCCTGCAACATCGGGCCAGCCACGGCCCAGAGTGCAGCGTTGGGCGCGGCTGGCTCGTTGTCGAGCAGCGGGACGGGCATCTGGGCATGGGCAGCGCCGACCAAGCTCAGGGTCAAGAGGGTGGTGCTGATTGCTCTCAACATGGACTCTGCTCCATCTCAGTTAAACAGGTTGCCGATGGACTGGATGAAACTGCTGCTGTCCGATGCCGCTGGCTTCGGCGCGGCGGCGGGGGCGCTCCTCGCGCTGGCAGTCTGGGTGCCATAGATGCTCGGCGAGGTGTCGCCCAACTGGGTTTGCAGGGTCGCGAGCTGCCCGTTCAGGGTGTTGAGGTGGTTCTGGGCGTTGGCGACCTGCTGCTGATACGAGGTGCAGTTGTTGTGCTGGTACGCCTGACAGTTCGAGAGCTGCTGCTGGGCCTGCTGGAGCTGGTACTGCGCCGGGCCGACTTGAGCCTGAACGTTGGCGATCTGCTGGTTGAGCGAGTTGATTTGGGCGTTGGTGCTGCCCATGTCCCCATTCGTGCCGGTGGAGCCGCCGAAATCGACCTGAGAACTGCCAAACGGGTTGGTGCCCACGGTGTAGGTGCCACCGCTCTGGTTGTTGCTGTAACCGGCTGCGATATTGGGGTCGATGTGGCTCAGGCCCTGCTGCATCAAGCCATTGGTCAGCCCGTTGAGGTCGCCGAACGCGCCCATGCCGTTGATCTTGTCGATAGCTTGATTGATCGGCGAGGTGACGAGGCCGGACACCTGATTGACCGCTGTGCAGACCTTCTTCTGGGCGTACTTCATCACGGCATCGCTGGCAGCGCCGACGATGCTTGCGAGACTCGGGATCGAGAACGACAGGTCGTAGATTTGGTTCAGCCCGGAAAAGCAGTCGCTGTTCACGTCAAACAGGGATTCGACGTTGACCGGTGCGGCGGCAATCGTCTGGTGAATCTGCATGGCCTGCTTGATCGAGTGGCCGATGCTGCCGTCCAAGGTGCCTGCGGCGCACGCTTCGGCGTCGGCCTTTATGCTGTCCGCAACCACCGAGGTCTGTTGAGAGAGCAACTGGCTGCTGGCGTTGCCGAGGATGCTGTCGTTGCCCGAGCTGACCGCCGACACGGCGTACCCGGCGAACATCACCGACACGCCCACGGCAATGCCGAGGGCGAACCGGGTATTGCTGCGGACGATGTGGCCGACCGATGCGGCCATAGGGGTGAGCTTGTTACGCATGGGCATGGCTCCTGATCCTGATGTTGCTGTTGTGCTGTGCCCTGATGCGCATCGGCTTGGGGGCGGGCTGCTGCTTGGCCTGCCGGTTGAGCCACAGCTCAACCAGCTCGGCGATGACCTGATCGTGCTCGCGCAGCCACGAGACGCGCAGTACGAGATAGCTGTCAGCGGTTTTCATGGGCGGGCCTCACGAGGTAGCGGTAAACGAGCCAGACCAGCGGTGTCAGGTACAGGATCGGAACAACGATGGCGAGGGCGATGGTTCCGAGCTGCTCGGCAGGACGCCCGTTAATCAGCACGTCCCTTTCCACCCAGAGCGCGAGGCAGGTGCCGAGTACGTAGCAGATCGCGGTGATTCGCTCGCGGCCAAGGCGTTGCAAGACAGTGCGCAGGATCGAGGTCATTACTGCACCCTCCGAATCCACAGCATGTCGCGCACATAGCGGCTGAATGCGCCGGGGACAAACAGCGTGCCAGTGCGCATCTGCCATGCTCGATAGCTCCAGCGGATCGCATTGCTGGAGGCCGCCAAGGTGACCGATAGCACGCTCAAGACGACCACCATGGGGGCGCCTATTGCGAGTTGCCAAGCGACCATCAGGAACGCAAGCCAGACGACTGCCCAGTAGGCGCGAGACTTCCATAGGTGTCTGCTGATGAGCTTGTTCCGCTCGGGGGCGCCGAGGAAGGCAAGGCGCTGTTTTCCTCGCTCGGCTATGCGGGCCTCGACGATGCGGCGAATCTCGATCTGGTCGTTCGGGGCGAACACGCCGAAACCGCACTTGGCGGAACACTCCCAGCCATAAAGCGTGTTGTCATCGGGCTGAGCGTCGGCAGGCAGGTGCATGACGCCGCAGCCACATTCGGGACAGCGTGGATTGCGCAGGGTGTGCCACAGATTGCTGATGAATCCGTGGTTCGCCTTGAGCTGACGCCAGCCAAGGATTGATAGCGGCATGTCCACCAAGGTGAACTTGGCCGCGCGCTTCGCGCCACTGATGAACTTCATGCGTGAGCCCTCCGGGAGTGTTTGCGGCGTTTGCGCTGGGCCAACACGGTGTCCGCGACAGACAGCAGGATGGCCAGCACGGCGGCGGGAACGGTGGTGTCGATCATGTCCATATGGCCCTCCTTCACGGGCTGGGGGAGTTGTCGTTGGAGCGTTGCTGCTGCTTCGCCAGAGCCAGTGATTGCTCAAACCATTGCCGCACCAGGTTGGCGATGTCGTATTCCCGAGCGAGCAAGGCGGGGTCGGTGTGCGGCACGGCACGGATCGCGCCGGGGGCGTTCTGGCCAGCCGTCATCAACCGATTCACTTCTTTGGCGTAGATGTCAGTGACCGCGAGACGATGCTGCTCTGGAGCTGCCTTCAGGGCAGCCAGCGCGGAATAGGCGATGACCGACAAGGCGTTTAGCGCATAGGCCAGCTCGCGTTGCTCGCGGAGCGCGGCGTCGTACTGAGGCTGCACATGAGCGATAGCGGCATTCCAGCCCTCGTCGTAGCCTTGGCGGAGGCCGTATGCCTTGCCTACGACCAATCCATGGCTTTCGGCGGTGAATGCCTCGTCGGTTTTGTACATGGTCATCACTCCTTGTCCGGCGAGGTTTCGCCGTTATCGGTATCGGTCGGTGGCGGGGAATAGCGGCTCTCATAGGGCTGGTCGATGCCGCCCGAGTCGGTAACGACTTCGCTGCCGGTGCTAACGGGCTTCCCGCGCAGCGACTCCTTGTAGGCCGTAATGCGGGCGTCGGCTCCCTCGGAGTAGGCGGCCTTGCCTTCGGCAAGGGCAGTACGGCCTGATGCGGTGTAATCATTGGCGGACGCGGAGGCTGCACCGCCAAAGCCAGTGACGGCGGCGGTACCTGCGCCAACCAGACCGGCCCGAACGCGCTGACCAAGACTCGCACCGCTTTCGCTGGCGTCGCGGTACGTGGCAACTCCGGCGCTGCCAGTCGAGATCGCTGCATCAGCTACACGACCTGCGCTGCGGGCGGTAGCTCCCGCAGCACCGGTAACAGCTCGGCCCAGTCCGACGCCTGCGGCATCGCTGACCTTTTGCCGAGCAGTACGGTTGTCGGACTGAGGGGCCGGAGCGGGTGAGTCGGGAGCGGATGGAGCGACACCTTGGTCGCCTGCACTTAGCAACGCCCGCTTAGGCGTTGCAGTGCCGCGAGTGCCACCGCCATTGCCGGTGGGTGGTGTGCCGCCATTGCCGTCACCGGGGAGCAATCCGCCGTCACCCCCGATTCGCCGGGATGGACTGCCGCCGCCACTGGGCAGCGCACCACTGGAAGCGGCGTGTGCCATGCCGCTGCGCATCTGCCCGACTGCTTGTGTCTCGCCAAGGTCGTTGACGCCAGCACCGATCCAGCGCAGCACATGATCCGGCAGGATTTGCGGTAGGCCGAAGGTCATGTAGAGCACCGGCAGGAGCGTCAGGCCGAAGACCATGAACCACCATGCAAACGAGAGGAACGAGCTGATTGCGCCGACCGTGCCGGTTGATGTGACCACGGCACCGCGCATTGCGAAGAAGCCCTTGGCGATGAAGTCGATGATCGGGTCGGACACGAGCATGGCCGCAAACAGGCCGACCACTGCCAGCGCCGGGCGGGCGAACAGCGACAACAGCAGCAGGTAGCCTTGCGATTGGCTGCCGACGAAGGTGCGGTCAGGCGTCATGTGCATGACCGCCCACAGCGGCGCGGCAATCAGCGACTGGAGCACAGCCAGAATCCAGCCAACCACCACCGTCATGAAGATCACGTAGGGCAGGCTTGGCAGGAAGACGCCGAAGTAGAAGGCCATCGGCTCGATGTACGTAGCCATCATGGCAAGCTGCTTGACCGGCACTTCGATCACCCAATCCCAGATTGGCGTTACCACCTTGTCGAGATCGAGGCCGGTGCCGACACCCTTGACCGAGGACAGCGTGCCAGCGACTACGCGCAGCGCGGTGGCTCCTGTTTTGATCGCCACGTCTGCTGCACCGATTCCGGCGCGGGCGACCGTTAGGTAGTCACCGATGCACTTCATCCGGTTGAGAGAGCCTCCCATCTGGCCTGCGGTGCCGCAGAGAGGCGTGGTGCCGGAGGTGTTCGCGCCGGTTGCCATCTCGACCATCGACTCCATCATGGAGTTGATCCAGAGGCTGACTTTGGCGTCGAAGTCGGTATTGATGCTGCCGATGTTGATGTCGCTCTGCGCGTCCTTCGGGATGACGCTGGTGAGATCGCCGGGGCCGCTGGTCGGTGCCTTGTAGTTCCCCTTGGTCTCCGATTTCTTGCTGATCGCCTCGGTGACAGTCGTCACGCTGCCAATGAGGCGGCTGGCCGCTGCATCGGCGGGCAGCGCGGACAGCGATGGGACGCTGACGGAGCCAACCGATTCGGACGTAATTGCAGCAATGCGTCCCCGCACCTCGCCCACGCGCTGATACCAGCCGCCACTCATCGCCCAGCCTTCACTGGTCAGGGAAGTGGCCAGCGACTGGAATCCGGATTTCACGCCAGTTGTGTCACTCAGCGCAGCCATGAGGGCTGCCGCGACTTTGGTTTCCGCGCTATTCACCAGTTCGTTGAACTTGGCTGAATCCACGTTCGACCAATCGCCCGAGATGTCATCCGGCCAGGTATTCACCCATGCTTCCAGATCGGTCATGAGTTTGGTTGCGGCCTGAATCTTGGCGTTCTGCGCTGCTACGCGGAGTTGCTCCAGTGCTGCCTCAATGCCGGTTGCGTCTTTTGCGGGCTGTGCGGTGTATTGGCTGATGCTGACGGTGCCGCACAGCGGTTCTCCACCACCCAAATTCGTCGTGGCGTTCCGATCCTTGATCTGGAAGAGATATTCGGTACGCCCGCCATTCGTGGTGGTCTTGTCGGCGCTGGGTGCCGCACTGACCTGTGCCCCCGGATAAATCTGGTTTGCAGCGCGGGCGCAATAGGAAGCGGCGAGGTACTGCTTTCCGAAGTCGCGCAGCCCGTAGAACGAACCAGGGTCATTCACGCCTTGAACGACACCATCTGGGCTTAGGACGCCAATCGCCATGCCCGTCTTGTAGGTGCCATTGGCGAACCCGACGCCCCACAGCGCGAACATCAGCACCACGAGCTGGATGAAGCTGTAGCCGCTGGCTGTCGGCAGCAGAACTGCACCACCGGCCACGATCCGCACGGGTGTCCAGAGCGACGACCAGTTGCGCCCCATTGCCTCGCCATCGTTGGCCGTGTTGATCGTGCCCATTGCCGCGACGTAGCTGACGATAAGCGTGCCAACGATCAGGATGCCGGAGTTAAAGAACGACATCATCGTCGCGATCACGTTGCTCGCGGCGCTGACGCTATCCGGGTCCGCACCAGTTACCAGCGCATCAATGACCGGGCCGAAGATCGACCGCAGCATATCCACGGAGTGATCTGTGCAAGACGTGGCATCGTCGCACGGTGAGAAAGGCATGGCGGCGGCCATTTAGGATGCTCCTTCCTGATGGCGTGATTCCTGAGAGAGCGCGACAACGGCCTTGATCTCGGTGTCGTCGTCATCGTCGTCATCGGTCTGCTTGCGGCCCTTGCGGGCGGCGGCACGGGCGGTCAGTACCTCA
>Ga0075152_10002825_pt1 | contig 12280 bp, 25 predicted proteins | sample JI61114C2DNA_FD_70964 | JGI IMG/M metagenome (GOLD analysis project Ga0075152, IMG submission 70964) | Wastewater effluent complex algal communities from Wisconsin, to seasonally profile nutrient transformation and Carbon sequestration -... | ecosystem: Engineered > WWTP > Effluent > Algae...
TTCCCAGCCTGGAGAAAGATGTACTGCCCGGAAGATGAACGGGAATGTGAGCACGACAATGAAGTACCCCACGCAGTACCAAGGAGTACGCTGACCGTACTTCGACTGTAGCTTATCCGAATAGTAGCCAACCAGTGGCGTGCAAATGGAGTCAACCACTTGCCCAACCAGAAACGTCAGGGCTGCCGCTTAGGTCTTCGCTACCGTGACCAGAAAGTACAAGGAGAAGCTATGATGATACGATACGATACTTAAACCAGAAGCTCGCGGTGAGATCGTTGAGGAAGTGTCCCACTCCATACGCAAAAAAGCTCAGGTTAGTGAGTTCATCGAAACGATACTCCCTGAGCAGCTGTTATTGAGTTGCGATGGCCTTGGTTGGCGGTTGTAGGCGTTACGTGTACTGCTGGTCTTCCTTCAGATCGAAATGCTCCATAGAATGTTTCGATTGGAATGGTTCGGAAATATGTAATTATGTCGGGATAGAGGGGAAATGTGACGAAGCTGCCGAACCTTCCAATTGTCCTCTGGGGATTGCTCAGTGTGTCCAATGTTTATAATACCAGTGTATGCAAGGCCTCTTTGGAAGGCTTAAGGATAAACTGGTTAGAGCGGTTTCAGCACCTGCGCAAGAGGAGCTGGGTAATCTAAAGGACATGTTGTCCTCGCTACAGAGCACCACGAAGCCATTCGATGCGGACGAAACCAAACGCCGGTTGGAGCTAATACTGGAAAACTGCAACAAATGGCAAGTATACATTATCAACGAGTCGTCAACGGGCCTATTCTTTTGCGAAAACCACAACAGAAAGTGCATCGAAGCCAAGTGCAGAGCCAACAATGAAGCTGCAAAGCGGATCGCCAAACGCCGTTTGACAGTCGACCAGATTGACCGGACCAACCGAGAGCTTGAAGAGCTGACAGAACTATCGGGAAGCTGGTGTACACGCTTGACTCAAAATGTGCAAGAACTCAGAGTAAGACCAACCCAATGACTGAATTTCGATGTGGATGGCTTGAATTGAGTATGGAGAGAGCGACAAGGATACTAAATAGATGAGTCTGATTATATCTCCTCAGTGAAAGCACTGCTGAAGGTATATTTCGTGGATGCCTCCCTGCGTTTTACCATTTCAAAGTACCGCCTGAGAGCCTGCAACCTCTATTACTATTCCATCCCGTGACGATATCGAGGCTGACTCCAAATATTGATCAAGTTGAGCTTGCGATGATCAGCAAATTCTTATTTGAATTTAACATGGGCAACAAAGCAACAGGCCCATTTCGTGAGGCCTACAACCCCTCGTTGCAGGGTTGGCAGTTGCATCGCCGCACTGAGGACTACAATGTTTGGCAGAACCCAAGCACTGGTGAGGAGCTCGAGGAGTATCGCTTTGTCATCAACGACGTCAAGGAGTTTCAGCATGAGAAGGAAATTTTTGAGTTCCGCTACGATAGCTCGACACTTGTGAGCAGCCGCTACTTTCGCGAGGATACTCAGAGGTAGTTGTGCTCTACCTACTACAAGGGTACCCTCTTCCTCTAGAGGATACCCATCAGGCTCAGCAACATTAACGATCTGCCATATCCTGATGTGCTGCATCTCTACCACCAGGCCTTCAGAGGGTTTGCCGAACTGTATGACAAGATGGGCTACTTCAACATCGAGGAGAACATGATTTGTTTGAACCAGCAAGGGCGGGTCAAGGTGTGGGCCAACGGTGAACTGGAGAAGAGCTACCCGGTTGAGCGAGTGATGGGTGGCAACGGTACAGAAAAAGAAATGGTCAGAAGGATAATTCAGCTTGTGGACCAAAACACTGACGGATTGACCCTTCCAGAAAATGTAGGTGGATTGCTTTTACAGGCCGATCCAGAAACATTTAGAGATGCTGACCTCATGGTGCAAAACTTTGCGTCGAGGCACCGCACCACTATCCCAGGGCAGATTGATTCAGTGCTGCGGCGATAAGATATCGTAAGGGCGGTCGACAGTGTATATCTACATTCTGCAGGTCAAGGGTTGGTAGGCTCCAATAGCAGTGAAGATTCCCCTGTGAAGATGTCTTTGGTGAGTGGTCCTGTGCCTCAAGGTATGGTGGGAACTGCAGCCTTCGGCCAAGGAACCGTCACCACCCACCAAACTTCAACGAGTGTTGCTCCTGGTATGATCCAAACCTTCGCCCCACAGCAGTTAGCTCAGACATTTGCTCCAGCGAGGATTCAAGCCCCACAGACTCCAATTACTGGCATCATTGGAACTCCAATATTAGCAAATAAGACAACTACGAATACACCACAACAACAAATTTACCACCCTCAACCAATAAACATCCCGACCAATCGACAACCAGTGCAGCAGACTCCTTCTCGTTCAACCAGTTTCATTGTGAGGCCGAATAGTGGTCTGCATACTCTGACTAACCTACAGCAACATAAGCATCCGAGCTTCGTGGCAGCCTCATCCCATCCCAACCCTGTGCAAGTTCAAGTCCGCGAACCCATCCATATTCAAAGACCTCATAACCAAAACACCCAGCAGCAGGTTCACTCAGTGCAGCAAACATTCCAGCAAGCACAACCCTCACAAAAGCCGACGACTGCACAGAAGGTAGTGAGAGAGCAACAGCAAACCCAACCTCCCAGCATTACGAGAGGCTCTTATAGTCATCGTCTCAACTCGAGGTCGCTGGCTTCCCGACCAACAGAGGTTGCATCAAGCAACATTCAAATAAGCTAACCGCAGCCCCAGTCAGCCTCGTCCACCAACCGAAGCTACAGTTCAATGATCAGTCTTGGCTTGAAAAATAACTTGGTGAGTGCCGCGAAGAAGCTCGAATAAGCTTCCGAACAGCAACGAACTGCCGCCAGAAAAGTATAGTTGGTCGAGCAGCAACAGGAAAAGAGAACCTTAGGCACAGTCAAGAGCCAAACGATAACACCAATGCAGCACACCGTGGGTACTCCAGCAACAGTTCGAGCCAGCTTTATCGAAAATAAGCAATCTAACCAAGTGTCCGTGCCGAGTTCACAGTTCATGCAACACTTCAACAAGCTCAACCAAACCAGGAACCCCTCTGTGTCCCACTCTGGATAGTTCACCAACAACACAGCCACCAACAACCTCAAGCAATCTGACAGTGGACTCTTCACTGTAACCGAACGAAACAATGAAAATATAGTGTCAGCAAGTAGGCAGGCCAACAACAGCGTGTTCATCCAACGGCCAGTCGGCGAGCTCAAAAGCTAGAAGCCAAGAATCCTTTCGACGGTCGACCAGACTAATTTGAAAGGCTCGCATATCTTCCGATCATCACAACTTCACCCAAGCATTCAGATCACTTACGAGAACTCCAGGATCGCTACGAGCCCTGCTGAGGTATTCCATCCAGCAGATATCAACGTATCGTTTGGTCGAAATGAACCTATTTCCCAAACGCAAATTCGAGGACCACCGATTTACTACCAGCAGCAACAGCAACAATAGCAAGTTCAGCAAGAGTACCAACAGCACCAGGTAGTCTATGGGCATGAAGCATTCCCGGCTGCGGAGGCTATACTAAGCTCGCAGTAGATCATGGACACCATCAACCAATATCGAAGCAAGCGGGAAGATCACATTGTGAACCACCTTCCAGTCACCTACAGTGTTCTCAAAGAGTCTGAGGAGTATCTACAGAAGTACGGCTTCGGGAGGGGAGGCTAACAGAACTATTATGGTGAACCCGCAACATCAGGAATCCGAGTGAGTTTGGGCTCCCACTACAATGAGTAGTAACTCGGCCGTAACTTGTACTACAACCGAGAGCAGTACCAACAATAGATCCAGCAGCTTGACGAGCCTTTCCGGCCAATATACAACAATCATACAGAAGTCATTCAGGAATACTACACCAGCAGCCAAGATAACGGAGCCGTAGAGGTTCACGAACAGAAGATTGTTGAACACATATAAACCCTGAACAACGCTGAAATGAAATATTCTGTCTTGGAGTAGACTATCTCCAGCAAGCGAAACGACTTCCGAAGCTTCCAGGAACCCACCGACGAGCAGTTCACAGCGGCACTGGGCTACGAACAGTCCTACAGATAGCAGCAAGCACCGATTGCACAGTATACCATCGTAAACGAAGACTACACCACTACCATGGATAGCGACCTCCGCAAGGACCTCGAGAAAATGCGTAGGAGTCAGCTGTGACTGAGAATAGTCGAATGGTTATAGCTATGCAATAGCACCACTCACAGTGAGTATTGGCTCGACCGGTACTACAGGTAGTTGCGAACGAAGCCGCCCAAAAGCTATTTGACTCTGTGGGCTGCCTTCGCGATGTCCTCCAGTAAACTTGTTGTCCATCTTTCCAGCATCTCCTGTGACTTTTTAATCTTGGTCTTGACCATATCCACTTCCTTTGAGCGCGGGTTGTTCTTATTCTTCTTGAGCGTTGTCTACTGCACCAGCTTGAGGTTCTCCAGGTCGACGGCAAGCGTGTTTCGACGGTTGAGTGCCTGCCTACATGATTCGACGAAGTCAGCGAGGTCCTGAATATAATTGGTCGGTACTTAGAATTACTATTCGAGGGATTCGAATTTTGAGTGGGTTATAGGCTTGTTGTGCGTACCTTTCTTGTCCAGGAGCCCTGATATTGTCTGCAAGCACGTGTGCTACCGTTTCCTCAGCTCCATTTATCTTCGCCAACAAGCAACCGATTTATACGCCCCACTGATACTTACTTCGTACTCCGTCAGGGACAGAATAGAGGCTGACTGCATCACTGCTGGCGTCTGTTGTTGGCGGTTAAACAGTCCCGATAGGAAGCTTTGCCCAGTTTCAACGGCGCTCTGAAGAAATGAGTATACTCTATCCTCTACCCTGACCTTTTCCTCGAACTATCCCTTCTGTTCCGAGAAGTCATTGGAGTCTACAAACAGGAACAGTTTGAGCTCGCGAGAAGTACGTATGGAGGGGTTGGCCATCAGTGTGGTTAGGTACTTCATCAGCCTTTTGACCCTCAACTTAACGTACTCACTGCCTTCGAGATTCAAACAGGCCCAAAAGTTCTTTTCGGGAAGCACCGGGAGTATACAACCCCCGTATTGTAGCAACAGCTGGTTCTGAAGAAATTCGAAGTCGCTGAACCTCCTTCTGACGACGGTATCGAACTACGCAGAGCCGCTGGCCCTCGATCTGATAGTGTATAGCTTGTAGCTCGTGAGGAAGTTCTCATTGATGGTCTAAGGCTCTTAAATTTCGATCACGCGTCCAGCTAGAAATTTGGCGTAGTCGCGCATCCCATTCGACTGCTCCTCTGCTATTTCTAGCAGGTCTTCATTGAAGTTGGGTTGACTAAAGTTAATTGTGCTGAGGTCACCCAGCAACGCTGGCTCCTCCGTGGGTTTATTAGCAGGCGGTTATTACTTCTTCTCCAGCGGTTCTTGGCCACCTGGAAACATATCGAACTGGCACTCAATATCGTCACGGGTTGAGCTACGATCCCCCTTCTCTCCACCAGGAGCGTTGCTCAGCAGATCATCAAAGTCCATTCTAGGGCTTGTTCTGTCCTACTCGCTCATTAATGTTCTGATTAAACATTATAAAATTCCCCCGTTCGATCGATTCCGATCGTCCCGTCTTTTGCTGAGGTGTTGACTACCGCGCAACCAGCAAACCGTCAGTAGCATAAATTCCTACGCCTAGCCTGTAGGTCAGAGAGAAGTGGATATCCAAGTCGCAGTTGATGCGACAATTAAATTCTTTTATGAGGATGTCACGGCAGCCCATTACACGTCAAATGCACCTTTGATTGCCCAATTTTCCTCACGTGTATTTGAAAAAGATAATATTTAATGGCATACTTTGAGGGAGCCCGACGGGGGGAGATGCGTGAGCTGCATGAGGCACTGAACAGTCGCAGTCTCGACGACAAGAAGACAGCACTGAAGAAGGTCATTGCACAGATGACTATCGGTAAGGACCTTTCGGAACTGTTCCAGCCAGTCATCAAGTGCCTTGAGTTCAACGATCTCGAGATCAAGAAGCTCGTAACTATCGTTCCTAACGTAGGTCTACCTGTACGTGATCAATTATTCGCGCACGAAGCCCGACGACGCCATTATGTGCATCAATCTCTTCCGAAAGGATGCTCTGAACAAGGGAAATTCCTTGCTGCGAGCACTGGCCGTTCGAACTATGAGCTGTCTGCGAGTACCCAAACTCAATGAGTATCTGATCGAACCGCTGAAGCTAGCCCTATCCGACACGGATCCCTACGTGCGCAAGACTGCCGTGTTGAGCGTACCGAAGGTCTACGAAATCGCCATGAACGATGCTTAAACCAACAACCTCGTGGAAATGCTGAAGACGTTGCTGCAGAATGAGCCAAACGGCTTAGTACTTGCCAATTGTGTGGCTTCCCTCCAAGAGATCAGTCTCACTTGGTAAGATGCTTGATAATGTAGCGGCAAAGATCTCATCAACGTTGATGCTGGTGTGTTGTCGAGAATGCTCATGGCCTTGAACGAGTGCAACGAATGGGGACAGGTATTCATCCTGGACTACCTCACACGCTACTCACCAAAGGATGAGAAGGAAGCGGAAATGGTTATCGACAGGGTTATTCCACGACTGTCCCACATCAACCCTGCCGTGGTCTTTGGTTCGATAAAGCTGATGGTTCGCTATCTGGACTTCCTGAGCAACTAGGAACTGATTAAGAACCTATGCAAGAAGATCGGTCCTTCGTTGGTTTCTCTGGTGGAAATGAACAAGCCAGAGATCCAGTACGTTCTGCTGAAGAACATCCAGTACATCATGGAGAAGCGTCCGATGATCTTACAGAACGAGAAGAAGGAGTGCTTCTTCTGCAAGTTTACCGAACCCTACTACATCAAGAACGAAAAGATGTAAGATTTGGTTAAGGCAGTGAAATTCTCATCCGTATCGTCAACTACAAAAATTACGAGCCAGTTCTGAATGAGCTCAAAGAATATGTCACGGAGGGAGATCCTGATTTTGTTCGAAGGTCGCTCAGGGCAATCAGCAAAATTGCTCTTAGGTTTGAAAAGTCCATCGAGAAGTGTTTGGAGATTCTCGCCAAGCAGGTGAAGGAGGTCAGAGAAGTTGCTGAGCATGCCAGCCATGCTGTAAACGAACTGCTGATCGTACAGTATTGAATAAGGCAGAGCCTCCAAACAATCCTGAGGAAGTACCCATCGAAGTTCAACTACGACGACATGTTCAAGGATCTCGTGGAGCTTCTCAACTATGCAACTGAGACTGAGGCAAAGTAAGCTGCAGCCTGGCTATTGGGAGAATACGCCGAGGAAATTTATAAAGGTGCAATCCAGACTTTCCATCGCTGGATTGAAACTTTCAGCAACGAGGAACGAGCCGTTCAGTTGCAGATTCTCACTTCTGCTGTCAAGGTGTTCATCAAGTATCCTGACGAGTGTGAGTCACTTATCAGTCAGTTGCTGACCATTGCTACGGAACGAGTCGGCAATCCCGACGTTCGTGACAGGTAACTATCATTCTCTATTCAGGGCCTACATCTATTGGAGGATGTTATCTACCGACACTGAGAAGACCAAGGAAGTTATCTTCGGACTTCGACCCAACATTAAGGATGACGATATACTGCTCGAACCAAGCTTCCTGAACTGCATGGTGCAGAATATGGGATATGTCAGTTCAGTGTTCCAGCGCAAACCTGAAGATCTTTTCCAGAAGTCCTTGGCTGAGAAGAAGGTAGTTTAGTGACCAATTTAGGGAGTCAAAAGAGAGGAAGACGATGATGAAGCACCTCAGGAAATCCAAAAAGTGCCCTCTCATAAAGAACCCGAACCAGTTCAACAGCCAGTTGTACAGCAACCACAGCCTGCTGTAAGACAACCTGTGGTTGTACAGCCTCCGCCAGCTCCACCCGCACCTCCCAAACCGCAGGAAATCGATCTGCTTGATATGATGTGACATCAAGAACAGATATCACCGATTTTATAGGTTTGATTATTAAACGGATTCCTCTTCTCTTTCAGTGACAAGCGAATTCTGGTTGGTTAGGCTTTCGATTTTATTGTCATTACGCGTCTCTGGCAGTCTTACCGTGGAGAGGACGGAGAGTATTAGGAAGAAAGTGAGTACCCACCAAGGAAAGTTGTCAAGTAAAATCGGAGCAATGCCTCCTCCGATAACTCCGAAGCTCATCACAAAGTTGACTGCCCTTCCTCGCTATTCTGCTGGAAACATCTACGGGATATAAACTGCAAGGATAGCCATAGCGAACCCATCGAGTACTCTCATGACCCCTTCAATAGCTGTCTGCCCCTCCTTGCTTTCTAGGACATTGAGTAAAACAAACAGCCCCAAAAGCAAGAAGAAGATAGTAAGCAGTGATTCCTTACGTTTAAGCTTACTAATTGTAAAAGCACACAGAATGTTAGTAAGGAACTCACTGCATCCGACAATGACAGTATTCAGTTCTAAGCTGACCCCATACCTGTCTAGCGTGAACTGTGTACGGTAGTAGAACATCTGCATTGTGAACATCAAGCTGCAACTGAGGAGTAACGGTAGGATCGATTCACGTCGGAATTTGAACGGATTCACAAATCTTCTTCTCGGATGAGCCTCCAGATAGGATAAGAAAGTCTTTGTCTCTACGAGAAACACGATTGACAGTAGCAGAAGTACAGCCGAAACGCCTGCCATTTCGATAGCAAACAGTCTATTGTTGTTGCGACCGATGTTGGGTTGCGAAAAAATACCTCCGAGTAAAATCTCTCCCGTGGCCCAGCCACACAGCATGAGGATGCTGCATAGCTGTCTCTTTTCAACTTGCTCGGCTACGTATACAAACGAGATGTTGTTGGCAGGACCAACCCCCAGCCCAATCAGAATAAACGCTGCGTAGGTGTCGACGAAGAGCAGTAGTGTTCCTCCTAGAATAGCTACAAGGGTCCCGATGAGGACCCATCTCCTGCCGTAGATATCGCTGAGCAGTCCTCCTAAGAAGCTGCCTACCTAATGTTGCTGGGCGGTCGTACCGATGCAGCCACAAATACGCATAGGCTTAGTGTGCCCATTTTTAATTCGGGGTGCAGTTGCACCAGGAATACTGGCGACAGTAGTAGCACCCCCGATATCGTGAACTGGAGAATGAGGCAGGCCACCTGCATGTTTTCCTTTAGACTTGCCATTTTAATATTAACACTGGAATAGTCAGGCCTCCGTGCATAGACTCTCGATGTAGGAGAGCTGCCGGATCAACCTTATCAGTTACTTGGTTAGGATAACGTTGAGATTCTTGTTGCGGAGTGGATCTCTGCGACTATCACTGCGATGCGTCACGAGAACTTGATTGAGCAGGTCAGTTCCCTCGATTGAGCGCACTCGTTTGCGCATTGCCAAGTTCGTATGAGAAGTGCGTTCAATCTTCCCAATAGAATGCTCTCGGTTCATATACAGTTTGATCTTGCTGAGGGTTCGATGAAATACCGGATATCTAATCAATTACCGGTTTCTATTTTCGGCATTCTCGCGATTACGATAGTCGTAGTTAGATTACAGTGCTCGCTTCAACCCAAAATAGTATGGCTCACGTTCGGTTTGCATTGATTCGAAGTCAAGCAACTGCCGTTCCCTCGCCCTTTCCCGCTGTACGAAGATATCTGAGCTATTCGTAGTATCGCACAGCCTACTATCCTCCAGAGTGTTCATCTGAGTGTGATAGAAGTCTGCGACCCGTGTATTACCCTTGTAGTAGTAGCACATCCCAAGATTATCGAGTGCCTTCATCTCCATGTACCTGTCCTGTAGGGATATGGCTAGTTCCAGTGCATTTTCAAGAAACACTGTACACTGCTTGTACTAGTGCCGTTCCTTGTGCGTATCCGATATCTTGAAGCATAACTCCAGCGTGTACCGATCGTATTTGAGCACCCGGGAGAAGTACTAGCAATTCTTCAGATGCCGCAGCGCCTTATCTGACAGTTCCATAGCCCGTAATGTCTATGCACAAAGCTCGTAGAACAATAAGTTAGTTATTCCATGATTCAGTGAACAATCCTGTTTGATCTCTTGCTGTTCCAGGTTGTTGTGGATCTCCGTGAGTGTCGCTCCTTCTACCATCGCGAGCAACGATCGAACTTACTGGAGGATGCACTCGCGATCAGCACAACTTATTTGTTTCAGCGATCGCTTGATGTAGCGGACTAATGTGCGCTGTTCGTTTGGATCAATTGTACGAGCTGCTTTCTTCCTAATCAGTAACCCCATCTTGCTGAGCTTGGCACGTTATCTTCCATCCATAAGCTTGCCAGTTGCCTGCCTTCTCATCGGACGTTTGCGTGGATCGCCTTCGGCAAATGCCACTCGCATCTTTCGCTTATTGATGCATGTGTCAGCATTGAGACGTAGCCCAACGGGTGTGAGGCTTCCTCTCAACCCAATTTTATTCTTGATGTCCATTCTACTGTATTCTTCTATCGAACTATGTTATCGCTGCGGCAATCACAAATCAGCCGTCCTGACCGAAGTTCTTCGTAAACTGCTCGTACTCCTTCAACTGGGTCTTATCCACTGATGGCTTGGTCTTGGTCATCGCCATTTTTAAATCGTCGGCGGTGATTACGGGTATCTCCAGTTGCTCTCGAGGGATGTTTGCGAGAGTTGTTTAGATGATGTCGGGCCCAACGGAGCTTTCGTCCACAATCACGAGCTTTCCCCCAACTTTTCTGAATTTTCGGGCTGCCTGAAGCTTCCGAACAGGCTGGAAAACTGCGTCCTTGATGAGATTGGCAAGATCGCTGCCACTGTATCCGTCGGTGCATTCTGAAAAGTGCTGGAGTTGCTGTTCGGTAACATTGTTGGCGTTATCTTTCAGATTCTTCTTGATCATGCCGTACCTACTGTAAGATCAAGAGTATACCTGGCCTCACGCTCGGGAAGGGGGATGTAGATTCTTCGTTCGAACCTCCTTCGGATAGCTGGATCCAGCGCCCATGGAAGGTTGGTCGCACCAAGTACCAGAATTCCTTGGTCGTCCTTACCGACTCCCTGCATCTGTACAAGGAACTCAGTTTTGACTCTCCTTGATGCCTCGTTTTCACCATCGCTACGGTTACCGCACATTGAATCAATTTCGTCGATGAAGATGATGGATGGTTTTTTCTCCCTTGCCATATTGAACAATTGCTTGATAAGTTTCTCACTCTCTCCGACGTACTTGCTCATCAGATCGGATGAAGACACTGAGAAGAAGGTACCCTGAGCCTCTGTAGCACAGGCCTTGGCAAGGAAGGTCTTGCCTGTTCCTGGCGGGCCGTAGAGTAAAATTCCCTTCCACGGTTTCCTCGCACCTGTGAAGATTTCGGGGAACTTGATCGGTAGGATAACAGCTTCCTGCAATGCGTTCTTAGCGTTCTCTAATCCACTGATGTCGCTCCACTTGACATTGGGTTTCTAAGTGACGATAGCCTCTGATAACGCGTTCTTCATTTTCTCGTCATCATTGTTTTCCTTGTTGTTCTTCCCACCACCGTTGTTGTTGCCAGTGTGGTTGACATCTGAATCGACAGGTATGGTACATTGGACGGGTTTGCCCTCCTGCAACTGTTTGGTTCGCTAATCCCGTCGGATCATCAGCTCTTTGATCTTCTGAATAAAGGAGTCCTGGACGGGTCCCTTCGACTCATTGGCGACGATGAACTTGCCGATGCTGATGGCGATGCCTAGTTTGTTCAGACCTGCGTTATGCACGAGTGTACTTTCCTCGAAGTTGTCTTCGCTCCAGTGCTTCTCCGACATTTTGACATTGTGCAGAAACTACTCCTTCTTGGCCGAAGTGTCGACAGTGTAGGCCGGCTTGCTCGACGAAACTGGGAAGCCCCAACTCATTATGGAATTAATGTATTATTATGATCAATGTTGCTTCAAGCCACTTATACCTATTACTGTTGGGACTACCGATCGAAGACGGTGAACACTTGGCATTAGTAATTGTGGTTAGATGGACTACAGACAGCAATTTCAGTGGATACTGAGGCATAGGGTGGTGAGGCTGGAGATGGCAATAGGGAGGCTGCTATTGCTGTTGATGGAGAGGTACACTTCGATGAAGACACCCTTGCTGTTCGACATCGTCTTCTTCTTCTACTTGCCGGTGGCATTTAGGAATAGGGTTGAAGTGCTGGTGCTGCTTGCGCTGTGGACAGTGGGAAGATTCCTCCACTTGCATAGTGGTTTATACCACTGGGAGCTATCCCTGCTGGAAATTGTACTGGC
>Ga0075152_10002828_pt1 | contig 12271 bp, 13 predicted proteins | sample JI61114C2DNA_FD_70964 | JGI IMG/M metagenome (GOLD analysis project Ga0075152, IMG submission 70964) | Wastewater effluent complex algal communities from Wisconsin, to seasonally profile nutrient transformation and Carbon sequestration -... | ecosystem: Engineered > WWTP > Effluent > Algae...
ATCATTTTAGTGGTATTGAAAGACCGAAAACAACTCCTCCATTACACAATTATAGCATTGCTCACTGCACTTACGATAACTATCTTTAAACATCTTATCTTTTCCTCTTCAGATCGTCCAAGAGCATGGGCGATACAACAACACATCGTGCTACCTGCCGATGCCTCCAATTTATTGCACTTCAGCTTTCCTTCAGGTCACACCGCCTTTGCCTTTTGCCTAATGTATTGTTTAGTGATTTTGTACAACGAAAAAAAATGGACATTCTTTTTCCTTTCCATAGGTATATTGGTTGGATTGTCGCGCATTTATTTATTGGCGCATTTTGTTATCGATACCGGTATAGGAGCATTGATTGGACTATCGATGGGAATGATAGGAAACAGACTTTACAATCGCTATCTCAGTAAGCTAATAAATTGACAACCTAGAATTTTTATATTTGGTTTCATGAACGACATTTTTAAAAGACTAGCCCAATTCCCTACACGATTATTTGTGATCGTTATCGGTGCAGGACTTTTTATTCCCTTTTTAGGCCATGTCCATTTATTCGATTGGGATGAAATCAACTTTGCAGAATCTGCTCGCGAGATGTTAGTTAGTGGTAATTTCCACCAAGTTCAAATTAATTTTCAACCTTTTTTTGAGAAACCGCCATTGTTTATGTGGATGCAAGCTTTGTGTATGCATTTCTTAGGTACCGATGAATTTTCAGCGCGATTCCCAAATGCCATTTTTGGGATTTTAACTATGCTCCTCACCTACAATATAGGCAAACACTATTTCTCGGTTACTTTCGGAGTCTTTTGGGCACTATTAATGGCCTGTTCATTCCTTCCATTTTTTTACTTCAAATCGGGCATCATTGATCCGGTTTTCAATTATTTCATTTTTCTGAGTTTGTATTGGCTATTTAAAATATCCATCAAAGACGAATTTGAATCCGGTAAAACCTTACGCAAAAAAATGATGCGGTTTACGGTATATTCCGCCATTGCTTGTGGTTTAGCCGTACTAACTAAAGGTCCGGTAGCCATACTTATAATTGTGTTAGTGGTTACAAGTGTTGGTGTATGGAACAGAGGACGAATCACCTTTAACTTTTCCAGTTTTATCACTTGGTCAATCATTGTTACCCTCATTATTTCCATTTGGTTGAGTTATGAATCGCAAGGCATTGGCGTCAAATTTTTGAAAGAATTTTTCTACTATCAGGTTCGGTTGTTTACTACAGCTGATGCCGGTCATGCCGGACCGATTTACTACCACTTTGTGATATTGCTTTTGGGGTGCTTTCCTGCCAGTATTTTACTTTGGGGGGCAATGAAAAAAAACAACGAAGACACTATACATCAATTACTATTAAAGCGATGGATGTTAGCACTACTAAGTGTAGTACTTATACTTTTCTCTATTACTCAAACTAAAATTGTACACTATTCATCGCTTTGCTATTTACCAATAACATTCCTTGCCGCTTATTATTTGCACAAAGTTTATGAAGGAAAAAAGAAATGGCATTGGGGTATGACGGTGGGAATACTGGTTCTTGCTTTATTGTGGGCAATTACAATTGGCGGTGCAATGTATATTTTTAGTGCAAAACTTACACTTCCTACAATCAACGACTTGTTTGCTGTTGAAGCCTTGAAAGCAAAGGTGTATTGGAATTCAAAAGAACTTGTTATCCCAGTGCTATTCTTATTTCTTATTATCGCTTCAATAATAGCCATTCATCTAAATAAAAAAGCTATTGCCATCGGCATACTGCTGATTTCTTCCGGACTATTTGCATCATTGATTGCCTTGCTAATGGTACCTCGCGTTGAACGCTATTCCCAAAACGCAATGATTGATTTTCTTAAAAAGGCTTCCATTGAAGATTGTAGATTTGAAGCAAGAGGATTTAAAAGTTATGCGATTTACTATTATGGGCAAATGAGTCCGACTCCAACAACCAATAAAACTTACATTATATCGAAAGTAAACTTGATATCAAAAATAGATACCACTGATTTACTTCCATTGTATTCAAAAAATGGATTTGTATTCTTCCAAAAAAAATAATCTCAGTTGAGCATTGGACTTTCGGGATAAACAGCCATTGCTTTATATACCCCTCCCATCGACTGCATTTTTAGCCTCCACATATTTTCAGGAGTGTGGTAAAATAAGGTTTCATTAGCCCCTGTTCCAATGATCCATGAACTATCCTTTATTTCGGCATCCAACTGCCCCTCATCCCAACCGGAATAGCCAATAAAAAAACGCAAATGTGCTGAAGTTAAAGTACCTTGGCGAATAAGTTTTTTGATCTGCTCGAAATTACCTCCCCAATACACACCTTCTGCAATTTTCATGCTCCCCTCGATAAGTGTACCGCGGTTATGAATCACTTGAATCAAATCAGTACCTACCGGCCCACCTAACAACAATTTTCCTTCGTAACCCATTGGAAAGTTTTCAATCACATCTTGTAAACGTAAATCTACAGGTTTATTCAGCAACAAACCATGTGAGCCATCCGCATCATTTCTACAAATGAGCACCACAGCCCTTCTGAAATTATCGTCATCCATAAACGGCTCAGCCAATAGCAATGTTCCGGGCTTTACTTGCTTCCCTTTTTCAAATTCATAACTCCAAGTCTTTTCCGGAATAATCATACCTTAACAATTGCGATTAAAAATATACAATCCTTTGTTTTAAACTAAATCAATTCAACAGTTTCATTAACTTCGCTAGACTAAAAAATGTTCATGCGTTTCTATATTACTCTAATTTTCGTCTTTTTAATTTCCGTTTCGGTTCAAGCGCAAACGGTGTTCCAGTTCACTGCTATTAACAAAACTGTTAATGAAGCCGATGGTTTAGTATTGGCGGGATATGTAAAAGCATCCGTTGCTTCCGTTCAAAACCACAGTTTTCAATTGACGCTAAAATCGGGTACAGGAAAAGCCGCTGATATCAATAATTTTGCAACAACACCTATTTTAATTCCGGCACTAACTGATTCGGCACCTGTGTTCTTTACTATAACTGACGATTCAATTGTAGAATATTTAGAATCCATCGTTTTTGCACTCCAACCTACTACCTTAAATGATACGCTTGGCACAGATTCTCTTTTCACACTGAGTATAATCGACAATGAACTTACGGCCACGTTTTCATTTCTGATGCCCATGGATACCATTTGGGAAACGCAATCTTCCTATAAAGTAAGTGTGGTTTGTAATAATCCTAATCCAAAAGGAGTGCGTTGCTTTTTAAGGGCAGATGACGGACATTATACCTTAGCCGGTGGACAAGAGTTTGGTTTTGGCTGGACTTATCTTTATTTCAAACCAGGAATAGATACAGCCAGCGCCTATGTTTACTTGTATGATGATAATACTCAAGAGACAACAGAAACATTAGTGCTAAAGCTAAGCGATTTTGACGCCAACAATTGTCCAGACTCATCATTTACTCTCTTCGTTAAAGACGATGAATCGCCACAACCTATCTCTATAGCATTTGATCGCCTGAACGATACTGTTTATGAAGATACTGCAGGTGTAACAACTATCTATGTAACCGTTAACAACCCTTGGAGTAAAACATTTTTATTTCAAATTACCACTGCATTTGACGGAACGGCAAAACAAAACGATTATTCCTTCTATTTTAACCACGACCCATTATTTAGTGCGCCTCCGGGAATATCGCATGATACAGTTTTCGTAAAAGTTAAAAACGATGCCTTTGTTGAAGACACGGAGCAGGCCTACGTTCGATTTAAATACGGAAGTATAAATACAGCATCCGATACTGTCTACACAATGAGTATAGTAGATAGAGATACTGTTCAAATCGGATTTTTGGGAGCAGCCTATTCTTTCTTAGAAAACCAAGGAAAATGCACCGTTAAACTGGTAACCACTTCACCTATGAAGGTGCCAATTAGTGTTCCAGTTACTTATTACAATGGAAATGCATCGCCAAATATCGACTTTACTTTCGTTGATACTGTAGTCACATTCCCTGCATTTTCAATGGATACGCAAGAAGTGTATGTTACTTTGATGGATGATAATGTTGAAGAGATAAACGAACAAGTTAACTTGCGCATAGGTGATTTATCTCCTGTTGCGATTGGCCATCAAGGCATACGCCAATTTACATTTTTCATTATTGATGATGATTCAACAGCTCTAGGCATTGAAGATGATGCAACTATGGTAAGTGCATATCCGAATCCGGTATCCAACTTTTTGAACTTATCTACCGACTTTCCGATGAACAGTATTCAAGTTATGAGCATGGATGGGAAAAACGTATTTTCTTCTTTTGTAGCGGACGAGCAAAAAATCACTTTGAATACATCCGACTGGAATAGCGGTTTATTTATTCTTCGAATTACTTCAGCCGACAAAGTTAAAACTGTTCGAATTATCAAAAATTGACGCTTTAAACGCATGGCTATTGGTAATTGACGATTAGCCTTCTATATTCGCACGCTCAAAAACAACGCAATCATGTTTGAAAATTTACAGGAACGCCTCGAAGGAGCCTTTAAAACGCTAAAAGGACAAGGGAAAATTACCGAGATAAATGTCGCGGAAACAATAAAGGAAATCAGACGCGCATTGGTGGATGCCGATGTGAACTATAAAATTGCCAAAGAATTTACTGATCGCGTTAAAGAAAAAGCATTAGGTCAAAACGTACTCACCGCAGTTTCTCCGGGGCAACTCATCACCAAAATTATGAGTGATGAATTAACGGAACTCATGGGTGGAACGGCTGCTGATTTCAACGTGAAAGGTGCTCCGGCTGTGATTTTGATTGCCGGTTTACAAGGATCGGGAAAAACAACATTCACGCATAAACTGGCATTGTTCCTTAAAACACAGAAATTCAAACGTCCGTTGATGGTGGCTTGTGATGTTTATCGTCCGGCTGCGATTGACCAGTTGATGGTGTTGGGAGAGAAAATCAATATTCCGGTTTATGCCGATAAGGAAAGCAACAATCCGCTAGCTATTGCCCTTAAAGGGATTGAAGAAGCCAAAGCCAACGGAAACGATGTGGTGATTATAGATACGGCAGGTCGTTTGGCTGTAGATGAAGATATGATGAACGAAATTACGTTGTTGAAGGAAAAAACTTCTCCAACCGAGATTTTGTTTGTAGTGGATTCCATGACCGGTCAGGATGCAGTGAATACGGCCAAAGCCTTCAACGACCGTTTGAACTTTGACGGTGTTGTATTAACAAAATTAGATGGTGACACCCGTGGTGGTGCAGCTTTAACGATTACGTATACTGTTGGCAAGCCAATAAAGTTTGTATCGTTGGGCGAAAAGGCCGAGGCATTGGATGTGTTCCACCCCGATCGTATGGCTCAGCGTATTTTGGGTATGGGGGATATCGTTTCCTTCGTGGAAAAAGCCCAGGCGCAATACGATGAAAAGAAAGCACGTGAGATTGAATCGAAAATCCGTAAAAACCAATTTAACTTCAATGATTTTCTTTATCAATTGAACCAGATCAAGAAAATGGGTAACATGAAAGACCTATTGGGCATGATTCCGGGAATGGGTAAAGCGGTGAAAGATGTGGACATCAATAACGATTCGTTCAAGAAAATTGAAGCCATTATTTATTCCATGACGCCAAAAGAGCGTGAAAATCCGGAGTTGTTGGACGGCAAACGAAGGGCTCGCTTAGCAAAAGGCTCAGGTAACAGCATTCAGGAGGTGAACGCCTTCATTAAACAATTCGATGAAATGAAGAAAATGATGAAATCGGTGCAAAAAATGAGCGATTCCGGTCGGTCGTTAAAAGGCATAATGGGGAAATAAACCCTAAAGATTTGCAAAATCGCAATTAACTACTATATTCGCGCCTCAAAATATTCATTAACCCAATCCTTAAATTCATTTAAGACATGGCTACAAAAATCAGACTTCAACGTCACGGTCGAGGAAAAAGACCTTATTACACCATCGTAGTTGCCGACTCTCGTGCACGTAGAGATGGTAAATACATCGAAAGAATCGGTGATTACAATCCACTAACTGTTCCTGCTTCTATTAATTTAGATGTAGAAAAAGCTTTAGCTTGGTTGCAAAAAGGTGCTGAACCTACTAATACAGTAAACGCAATTTTGAAATATAAAGGCGTATTATTCCACAAACACCTTTTGAGAGGAGTTGCTAAAGGCGCATTAACGCAAGAAGTAGCTGATCAAAAATGGCAAGAGTGGTTAGATGCACACAAAAACTCTGTGTTGGATCATCAGAAAAAACTACACAAATCTAACGCAGACAAAATTGCAAAATTGTTAGAAGAAGAAACGAAGATTAAAGAAAGCAGAGAAGCAAAACGTGCAGCTGCATTGGCTGCTGCTGAAGCTGCAAATGCTCCGGCTGTTGAAGAAACGCCTGCAGTTGAAGAAGCTCCGGTGGTTGAAGAAGCACCTGCTGCTGAAAGCACAGAAGCTCCAGCTGAATAATCTAAACTATACATCCGCAATGGAATATATTTCTGTCGGAAAATTAGTAAAGCCTCATGGAATCCATGGGGCTTTACAATTTGTGTTTTATGGGTTCTTGAAAGACGATACCGCAATACCAAATTTCTTTTTTATTCAACGCAATGGAATGTATACCCCTTTATTTGTTGAGAAATTAGAAATGAACCGTGAAGAATCGGGATTTGTACATTTCGAAGAATTCAAAGACCGTAACCAAGCCATTTTACATAGTAATTTAGAAATTTATTTATCGGAACAGGATGCCGAGAAATACTTTGAAGAAGATGAATCGGATTTGGAATTCTTGATTGGCTACACCGCCTTTGATAATGAAAACGAGTTCGGGACCATTATTGCTATCGATGAAATGCCTATGCAAACCTTTGCCGTTGTTGAAAATGGCGAAAAGGAGCACTTAATTCCGCTTGTTGATGATTTCGTGATAGATATCATTAAAAAGAAGAAACACATTATTTTTGACTTGCCGGAAGGCTTATTAGACCTATAATTGAAACTCAATGCCTACATTTATTTACATGCTGCAATTAAAAAGTCCGTACGAGAAAGAAGCCTGCTGGACAGACGAAACCCGAGCTACGTTGGGTCGCCATTGGAATTATTTGGTGGATTTGCACGCCAAAGGTGTTATGAAAGTAGTGGGTAGAACCGAAGTGCCTATTGAAAACCCTGAAAACATGGGTATTGCCATCTTCACAGCAGAAGATGAAGCAGCTGCAAAATTAATTATGGAGAACGACCCGTGCATCAAGGAAGGTGTAATGGACGGAAAATTGTTCCCTTTCAACTTTGCTTTAGGAGGAAAGTAGCATCACTATTTTAAACTACCTATCCCACCATCTACACCTATAACTTGCCCCGTTATCCAACGACTGTTGTCTTGAATTAAAAAGGCAACTAATTGCCCTATTTCATCAGCCGAACCTATGCTATTCAAAGGATGTCGTTTAGCAGCAGCTTCGCGTTTTTCATCGGAGCTCAACAATGCGCTTGCTAATGGAGTATCGGTTAATGAAGGAGCAATTACGTTCACTCGTATTTTTGAAGTGGCCAATTCAGCGGCTAAGCTTTTAGCTAAACCTTCAATAGCCCCTTTTGCAGCCGCGATAGAAGCATGAAAAGGCATTCCCATTTTCACTGCCACAGAACTAAACAAAACAATAGACGCCCCATCTGCCTTTTTGAGGCGAGCTAATAAGTATTGAATCACGGCAATAGCACCCAATACATTCTGTTGAAAATCGTTGAGAAAATCTTGTGCTGTAAGTCGGTTGAATGGTCGTAGGTTTATGGATCCTGGACAATAAACAATGCCGTGTATCACCTCAGGTAAATCAGCTAATAAGGCTAAATCATCTTTTGCTGCATCTAAAGGATAAAAAGCAGTATTAAAATCTGCTAACTCGTTAGTGAGTTGGTGCGATATTGTAAATAGATTTTCGTTCTGCAATGCCTTCACTGTGGCCAATCCTATCCCACGCCCCGCTCCTACTACAACTATGTTTTTCATGCTACTGATTTTGTTTTGCTTTTATTCATTCTGCATTTATCGCTGCAATACATTACTTCGTTCCAATTTTTCTCCCATTTTTTACGCCAAGAAAATGGACGCGAACAAACAGCACAAAGTTTTTGGGGCAGTTCTTGCTTTTTCATCTATCGCTTGCTGATTTTGTTGAAAGAGATAGTTCGTTGTCGGCTACACTTGAAACGGGTTATATCAGCACTTCGCTTGGCTAAGTGTTTTTGACTTATGCCACTGTGTACCCGTTTTCGCCATCGATTGAAACTACTGCGCTTTAATGTGTTGCGCATCATTTCTACCACTTTTGCTTCAGTTAATCCGAATTGAAATTCAATGGCTTCAAATGGTGTTCGATCTTCCCAAGCCATTTCAATGATTCGGTCGATTTCTGCGATAGTTTTGTTCATATAGCTTCCTGATCGCTTATCTATTTGTTCAACCACCATACTGTTCCGTTCAATATGCTTGCAAAACTCACCCACAAAAAATACGGGATGAGCAAGTAAGCTGCGGTTGCATTAACAGAATAGCTAAAAAAGATAGTTGCCCCAATGGCAGAAAGCATAATGAGCGACTCAATGAATGACCAACCTAATAGATGCAGGTTAAAAAAGATAAAAGACCAAGCCATGTTCAATCCAAACTGAACAACAAAAAGAATCATAGCGCTTTTTCCGCCATTCTGAGACGAATTCCATAACAAAGCAAAGGAAATCCCCATCATAATGTATAACACTGTCCAAACCGGCCCAAAAAGCCAATTAGGAGGATTCCAGCTAGGTTTTTGTATTGTAGGATACCAAGTTTGAATCGCATCTAGAGTGTTCAACCCACTTAAAGTGCCCAGTCCTACACAAACAACAACACAAATAATAATTTTTAGTATTATTGACATATAGATAAACAACAACTTAATACATCAAATGTTCATCATCTACCTATAAACTTGACAATAATCAGTACAGTTCTGTTTAATTCTTGAGTAAAGTCATGTTTGATAGTTAATACACACAATATCTTTACATTATAAAATTTAAAACCATGAAATACATTTTGACTTTATGTTCAGCACTTTTCTTTTTATCCGCAACGGCTCAGGAGGTATCCGGTCAGTACGATAAAATTGGTAGATTTAATCAAGGCGTGGCCATTGTTTGGAGAAATGGGCATTGCGGACTCTTAGCGCAGGGCGGAAAGGAAATTGTTAAGCCTACATACGACAAAATTTCGGGGTTTGGAAAAGACGGTATAGCATATACTTGGAATCAAGGACTTGTTGGACTGATTAATATGCAAGGAAAGGTAATCGTTCCCAATATTTACGGAAGCATAAGTGCTTTTAATGGATCGTTTGCTATTACAAGAAAAAATGGCTTGGCCGGAATGATTAATAAGCAAGGAAAAGTGTTAATCGAAAATAAGTACGAGGATATTAAATTAGATCGTAACGGAATGATTAGAGCCGTAAAAGATGGTAAAGAAGTTATTCTCGATATGAAAGACTAATACTGTTCGAATTTAATACAGAAAGAGTGAAGAATAATCTTCGCTCTTTTTTTAAAAGTAAATAATAGCATAAAACGAAAAAGGTTGTCATTTCTGACAACCTTTTTTGTGATCCCGTTGGGATTCGAACCCAAGACCCATACATTAAAAGTGTATTGCTCTACCAGCTGAGCTACGGAATCATCGCCTTTTTAACTAAGCGGTTGCAAATATAGTAATCGATTTCTTTTTGCAAACAATTATCAAAAAAATTATTTCTTTTCGAACAAAACGCCTTCAGCCGTAAAGTTCACATCTATCTCTGGTGCAGTGATAGCGTCTATTTCAGCTTGTGACTTTTTTGCATCAGTTGCATAATGTTTTAACTCCTCAACAGTAGTAGTATCGAAAAAAACAGTTCCTTTCGCATAAACTGTCCATCCGCTAATGTTCGCTGGAACGAAAAAAGCATAGTCTTTAAAACGAATACGCACCTTTTTGCCGTTACCGTTATCTACTGTCATCCAGCAACCTTTCTTCTGACACACTTCATCTACTTTACCATAAATCACTACGTTTTCCTTTTTCGTCTCTCCTTTAGCTTTCATATCGGCTTCAGCCTTCGCTAAAGTTACAGCACCATCTTTAGTAATAACAGCACCATATCCGCCTTTTTCGTTTTGTTTGGTTAAACATTTATAGTTCTTCTCTTTGGAAGGATCACAAACTACTTTCTGTGCATTTAACATGGCTGCAAAACCAAGGAAGCTTATCGTTACAATTAATTTTTTCATTTCAGTATTCGTTTATTTAAAGGACGAAAATAATAGTTCTAAGTAAAACATCGGATTTTTTAGCTTGGCGCGAATATTAACATCGTAGAACATAGCGGAGAATGTATCGCTCAATGCCTTGCTTTTAACAGTACGTTTCACCACAAAATTGAACAATCGAGGATAGTTGGCCAATTGTTGGAGTTTAGCACTCAATTTAAGCTCTGCAGAGAGTTTTCGTTCAATGGTACTTTGATATTGTAAGGTGCTTTTATCTGTATAATTGTTTTGTGCAATGCATTGGGCTATTGTGTTGGCTGCTTCAAAGCCACTAATCATAGCATTGCCGATACCTTCTCCTGTAAACGGATCGATAAGCATGGCTGCATCACCGGCTAGTAAATAGCGATGTCCGTATAATTTGCGTGTTTTTGACCCTAGCGGAAGACCAAACAATTTGACATCGTTGACAATTTCGGCATTTTTGAATCGTTCTTTAAATTCAGGATGCTCAGTTATTACACGCTCAAATTGCTTTTTGAGATTAATATTTTTTTGTTGCAAGTAATCGGCTCGAATACCCGCGCCAACATTGGCTTCTCCGTTAGGTAAAGGGAATATCCAGAAATAACCCGGCAGAAAATCATCCACAAAATGAAGTTCGATGAAATTCTCCGCATCCATGTTCGACATATTGCGATAATAGCTGCGAAGTCCGAAGCAATTGTGCTGTGGTTCGGTGATTAAGCCAGCTACTTCTTTTGTAAACGATGAATAAGCGCCATCACATGCCACAATAAAATCGGCCGTTAGTGCTCCTCCATCCTTACATTGCGCCTGCCAAGTTTGATTTTCTTCATCGAAAGTATAATGACGAACCTCTGTTTGTTCCATCAATTGAATCAGCGGCTCTTGCTTTACTTTGTTTACTAACCAATCATCGAAATCAACTCGCTTCGATACAAAACCCGGTGCAGGTTCTTCGGCAGTATAGCTAGGTTTAAACGGCAATCGCAGCCGATACCCGGAAGGAGAAACAAACAGAATACCGTAGGAGCCTATTGCTTTTGAAGAAGATTGAAATTCTGCAATCCAATCGGGATTGAGCTTGCGCACAATATCCATTACTTTTCCGCTAAGGGCATCGCCACAAATTTTATCGCGCGGAAATACCGCTTTATCGATAAGGATAGACCTCAAACCCAATTTCGCCAAACGCAATGCTGTTGTGCATCCTGCAGGTCCGGCTCCAACAATAAGAATAGTAGGCGTTGTATTACTCATTTAGAATGAATACTGAAACCTTAAGTTCAAAGAAGAAGAAGGATAATGATTGGGAGCAATTAATCCAATTAAATTATGTGTTCCAAACATGAAGTTGATATGCCTTGTAGCATAACCTATTTCAGCGCCTAAGTTGAATAACGAATATCCGCCACCGGAAATTGACAAGGCAGTGCGAAATCCATTACTAAAAACAAAGTTTGATTTAATATAAGCCATCACATAATAATGAGAAAGCCATCGAGTTTGTATACCATAGTTCATTTGAATACCAACCTTCTTTGTATATAACAGGTGCGAAAACGACAAACTCACCGTTGCAGGTAAATAGGTATTATACTGCCGATGTGTTTTCTCGGCTGCCACATCTTTTACAATGGAATCTACATTTAATCGTCCGAATGCACTGCTGTTAATTTTAAGAATATTGTCGATTACTACTCCCTCAAAATGAATGGCAGTATCCTTGCCGTAGTTTATACTCTCTTTTCCCCACATGATCAACCCTAAATCTTGCACATCAAATTGCAATAAGCCTTTATTGAACTTGTAAGCAACATGCACATCTCCCGAAAAACCGGCTCCTTTTAATCCAAAAAAAGGACTTGCACCCTCATTGGCTTGGTTATACGTAAAGCCATACTTTGCATCAATATATTC
>Ga0075152_10002829_pt1 | contig 12267 bp, 5 predicted proteins | sample JI61114C2DNA_FD_70964 | JGI IMG/M metagenome (GOLD analysis project Ga0075152, IMG submission 70964) | Wastewater effluent complex algal communities from Wisconsin, to seasonally profile nutrient transformation and Carbon sequestration -... | ecosystem: Engineered > WWTP > Effluent > Algae...
CAGTATGTACACCTCAAAAATAGAATATTTAGGCGAACTCCGCACCGAAGCTACACATTTGCAAAGTGGCAACCAAATTATAACGGACGCACCAACGGACAATCACGGAAAAGGCGAGGCATTCTCTCCCACCGATTTAGTGGCAACTGCCTTAGGTTCCTGCATGATCAGTATCATGGGAATTAAACTGCTGGGCAGCGGAAAAGACATTAAAGGTGCAACGGCAGACGTGACTAAAGTAATGTATTCTGAACCTCGACGAATCGGAGAAATCCATGTAAAAATAAATGTACCGGTTGCTGATTTTTCTGAGAAGGAAAAACAAATCTTGATTAATGCCGCTCATGCTTGTCCGGTGGCAAAAAGTTTACATCCTGATATTAAACAAGTTATTGAGATTATTTTTAGTTGATACATTAAGAAGTTCAACTAAAACTTAAATATCAGGAATTGACCAATTCTTCCTTTAAATCAGCAATAATAATACTGCTGTGGCTTGCATCATAAATGGCTTTTCCTTGCTGAAAAACTATTAATTGCGGAGACTGATGTTCGATGCCTGATTTTGAGGCAATTAAATTAGAAACCGAACGGTATTGAATCAGATCGAGATAATAAATCGGGAAGTCTAAATCCCAATCACGCTCTACCCTGTTTTTTGCAACAGAGCTTATGGAGCAACGCGTACTGTGTTTAAAGACAGCAAACAAGGATTCTTTTTCCAGTAAATCTAAAAATTGCTGTTCTGATATAAGTACTTGCCAATTCATGTGTGGTTATACGCTCTTTTTTGCTGTTTGTTCAACTTTAACTTTTGACCATGTTGGGCAACCTGTTTTTCTGGTTGAAGCACAAGAAGATAAAGACAAGATTATAGCTGCGCTGAAAAGTACGAATAGAGTTTTCTTAGTTTGTATCATGTTGTTTACGTTTGAATTACAATGCAAAAGTATATCAAATATTGCATTACTGTACCGCTGTTTCACGTTTATTAACAATTTAACTATGATTATTTCAGGCAAATTATCGTTTTGGTAATACTCAGCTGTGAATAAATAGACCTTTTTACTAGCAAACAGATACATAATTTTAACGCATGCAACATTTTCATTTTATAGCCATTGGCGGCGCGGTGATGCACCAGCTGGCTTCTCACCTAAAAAATCAGGGAAATACCATAACAGGCTCAGATGATGCCATTTATGAACCGGCCAAATCTAATCTGGAAAAATTAGGCCTGATGCCTGAACAAGTTGGCTGGTTTCCTGAAAGAATCACGGCGGAAGTCGATGCCATCATTTTAGGTATGCATGCCAAAGCCGACAATCCCGAATTAGTAAAAGCGCAGGAACTGGGGCTAAAAATTTATTCCTTTCCGGAATTTGTATATGAACAATGTAAAGACAAGACAAGGATTGCCGTTGCAGGCAGCCATGGAAAAACATCCATCACCTCTATGATCATGCATATGTTGCGTGTCAACCATAAAGATTTTGATTATCTCGTAGGAGCTAAATTAGATGGTTTTGATTTCATGGTAAAAACATCTGAAAATGCGCCACTTATGGTGATTGAAGCAGATGAATACCTTACATCTCCTTTAGACTTACGCAGCAAATTCCTTCATTATCATCCGCATATCGCCATCATTTCAGGTATTGCCTGGGATCATATCAACGTATTTCCGACGTTTGAAGAATATCTGGAAACTTTCCGGAAATTCATCCTGAGCATACAAGCTGACGGATATTTGATTTATAATGCGGAAGATGAAGTATTGGTGGAGATGGTCAGCCAACTTAAACCTTCTCTTCACCTGATTCCCTACTCGCCATTTGCATTTAAAGCGGAAGATGATGAAAGCATCCTTTTATACCATGAGAATAAATACCCTATCAATGTATTCGGCTCTCATAATTTTGCCAATTTAAAATCGGCATTTGAGGTAGGTAAAATTATTGGTTTGACTGAAACACAAATTTTAGAAAGTTTTCAAAGTTTTCAAGGCGCGGCGAAACGACTGGAAAAAATCTATGACGATAAGAAAAACCAGCTGACTATTTTCAGAGATTTTGCCCATGCGCCGAGCAAAGTAAAGGCGACGGTAAAAGCGGTGCGTGAACGCTACGTAAACCGTAAAATAATTGCTGTATTTGAATTACATACTTATAGTTCCTTACAGGAAAATTTTATTGAACATTACGCACATTCACTGGATGCTGCCGATGTTCGTATTTTATTTTTAGACGAAGAAGCCTTGAAAATAAAAAACAAACAGGATCTGGATGAGAACTGGCTAAAGGCACAGTTTGCGGATGATAGTATTTTAGTGTTTAAAGATGCTGCTCAACTGAAAGAAAAAATAACTACAGAAACAACAGACAACTGTGTTATTTTACTGATGAGCTCAGGTAATTTTGCAGGAATGAGATTGTAAGAATTTATAGTTAGCAATTATTAAGTTGACATAGTAAATTCAATAAAAAAACTTTGCAAAAAACTGCATACTAAATACTAATTACTGCATACTTAAAATTAAAACATTAAAAAGCGTTAACACATTAACATTTTAACTAAGTTTCTGTGTACTTTTGTTCCTGTTGATGAAAGATTGCATCGTTATCATACCAACCTACAACGAAAAGGAAAACATTGGCAACATCATTCCTTATACCCTGAATCTATCAGACAGGCTGGAAATTCTAATCATTGAAGATGGCTCCCCTGATGGCACTGCTGATATCGTAAAAGGATTGATGGCACAGTATCCGGGCAGAATACACATTATTGAACGTAGCGGGAAACTTGGATTAGGCACCGCCTACATCACCGGCTTTAAATGGGCACTCGAAAACAACTATCAGTATATCTTTGAAATGGATGCCGACTTTTCACATCCTCCGGAAAAGCTATTAGAACTGCTGGATGCCTGTGAAAACAAAGGCGCGTATATGTCGGTAGGTTCGCGTTATGTAAAAAATGGCGGTGTGGTCAACTGGCCGTTTAACCGTTTGTTTCTGTCCCTATTCGCCTCTAAATATGTTCGCTTGGTGACAGGTATGCGTATAAAAGATACTACTGCAGGTTTTGTGTGTTACAGAAATGAAACACTGAAGAGAATAGATTTTGATAAAATAAAATTTGTCGGCTACGCCTTCCAGATAGAAATGAAATTTGCAGTGTGGTTGTCAGAAGTAAAAGTTATTGAAGTACCTATTATATTCAAAGACAGAGAAGCCGGAACTTCTAAGATGAATGGAAGCATCATTAAAGAAGCCATGCTGGGTGTTTTACAAATGAAATTACAGGCATTTAAGAATAAGCAAAATTATGTTGCTTAAATAAATATACATCAATCTTAATTTAAAATCATATTGGCTCTATACTGCAAAAGTAAAAACAATGAAACAATTGTGTTATGCATTTTATATTCTTTAATATAAGTTAGGTCTTGATTACATTGGTTGTCTAAAAAACACCATGAACCATTTGCTTCCTGACTGTTAATAACCTTATTTACAAATGATGCCTGAATAGTTTTCTTGTTTTTCCCCAGTAAAACAAATACTGCAGCCTCCACTTTTTCATCAGTTAAACCATAAGTTGGATTTACAAAGAATGCATTATTAATTTGCCTGTATAAGTCATCATCTAATAAATTATAAGACTTTTTTTCTGAAGATGTTGAATAATAATCTCTGACATTTTGCAACACCCAGTACATATGCAGTAAATCGTAAATGCCTTCTTTGGATAATTTTGATACATATTGCAAATAATCATCGGGCAATCTAATTTTATCTTTATAGAAACTTCTTAGCAAAATATTTTGTGTGATTTTTTCTTCTAAACAATCTTCCTGAAGCACAAAACTCGTATCAAAAAAAGGTTTATAAAAATACCATTCTTTATATTCATCGTCATTCAAACCTGCTATAAATCCAGAATCATCTAACTCTATTCCTGCATTGTAATTTTTATTAAATAGTTTAAATATTGAAAATACAGGCACCTCCAAACCTGATTGATTTACCTCTATAAAATCAATTGCATGTTGGATAGAGCTATTTAAACGCTGAAGTTCCACTTCATTATTACCAAAAGAATTCTGGTAATACAAACATATTGCACTTAGCATTAAAAATATACTTCGCATAACTTGTCCTATTATCTATAATAAATTATAACCGATTATTCTTTTATGAATTTTGAACTATGATTAACTCCTTTGTTATCATTAAACTGAATTACATACGCTCCCTTAGACAAATTTGTAAAATCCATCTTTAAAATATTTACGCCTTTTACCAGAGTATATTGCTTATCCAAAACTTTTTTACCTACTATATCATAAACTGTTATTTTAGTATCATAATTAGCTGTAGACTGTATCTCTACATTCAACCAGCCATCGGTAGGATTTGGATAAATTGCAGAAAAATTATTGACAACAGCTTCATTCAGTTTAATACTTATAACATCTGTATAGGAGAAAGTACCGTCTATATCAATTATTTTCAGACGATAATAATTATCCCCAACAGATGGATTAACATCATTAAAATTATACGTTATTCTAACATTAGAACTACCCGCAGCATCTTTAAATCCAATAGTATTCCAGATACCATTTCCTGTGTTTTTTTGAATTTCAAATTTAAGAGTATTCTGTTCAGATGCTGTTATCCATTGTAGTCTGTTTACAGTATTTTCGTTCCAGCCTGTAAATAAAACTAACTCTACAGGCAGCGGTGAAAACGGGTAAGAATTTGGATGAACATAAAATGTTGAAAATGAATTTACATCAAATACAGCTTTGTACCCATTTCCGTGCGGACTAAAAACTGAAGGCACAAACTCGCCACCCGGTGAACAGGCACCTGTACATGGTGGCGTAAAATTGATAGTACCGCTTGGAACATCGAATCCTCCACCGGGAAACTTTGTAACATTTAAATCTAAACCTGAAAAACTGAATTGGCTTGGAGGTATATTCGCTTTTGACGACAACGCTGCCAATTCATCTGCTGTAAAATATAAAGTTACAGTAACATCAGTATTATTTACAGGTTTTATAGTCCATCTTCTTGGTAAATAAGGTTGAGGACCATGTATTACAGTATTTACAGTAGGTACATCTGTACCAGTAGGTGTAGAAGGCGGGTTGTAATATAATCCAACGCATATTTCAGTTAAAGCAAGTTCTGCGGAGGGTGAATTTTTATCCTCAATTTTTGCTACAATATTTCCATTATCATCATAAAATTTGTAAGCCCCACCATTAAAGACTGTGCAATATTCGCAATTATTTTTAACTATAGATATTGTACTATCATCCAGTGCCGGGGGTGTCAGATTTAAGGTTGCTACTACATCTGCACAAGCTCCGTTATCAGATGTGGAACTGACAGTCCATTTTACTTGTGTAGTTCCGCCACTATTTGAGAGTGCGGATATATCCGTATTATCATCATTAACATCTGTAATTGTCCCTGGTCCACTATTTATAGACCAAACACCTGTACCTGAACCTTGTGGTCCTGCAATTAAGTTTGCCCATGGAAGACCATCTATTGAATTTGGACAACCATAAAATGTAAAATTAGCACTTGCTGTACCTTTTATTACAGACCAAAAATACACAGAATCCAATGGTGTTGTGCAATCGCTTTTGGTACAGGTTTTTACTGCTCTAATTGAAATACTTGAATTTGCCGTACTTCCGATACTAGTTCCTGATGTATACGATACCCAAGCACCACCATCAATACTGTATTCATACACGGTATTACAACCTGCACCACCTGTTCCGCTACCAACTACAGCGCTAACGCTTGTTCCATAGCAAACACTGGCAACATTAGGTGTGGGTGTAATTACAGGCTTAGAAGGGTCGGGAACAACAATAATTCTTGAATATACCGGTATACTCCAACCGCAACAACGATGGCGTTCTCTATACCTTACAAAATAGTGCCCTGCCGTTGTAAATGCCCCAAAAGTAGGAGATGAAGAAGCTGATGTAAATAATGGACTCTTAGGATTGCCTGATAGAGAATCGTATACAACCCACTCTCTTTGTAATATATTTGAGGCATCATAAGAACCTGAAACTGAAAACGAAGCACTTCCCCCTACGGTACAAACAGAGTCTTTACTTGGCGTAATTACAGGTACAGCTACTCTAGTTGTATTAGTTGTACTCCATTTTGCAACAGTGAACAGAAAATTTCTATAAACATCACTATTTAAATCAACTCGATGAAATGTATTACTAGTTACAGTATTATATACTAATATAGTATCATCCAACAATAAGTTATAAGAGCTTGATGTTGGTGATAAATCATTCACCAATGACAATGCACCGGAACTAATATCCCAACCTGTAGTGATTGTATTAGATGTTAATTTAATTTCTGAATACGGACAGGCGTATCCTGCTATATTATTTCTGTCTTCTGAAAATTCTATGTTAAAATTTGTTGTATTGGGTAATATTCCGCCATCTGTTATACCAGTATAATCATTTTGACCTGTTCCGTCCGTCACCATCCAGAAACTAGTACCTACTGCACCTGTTTGGCCTTTACCTCCAACACCTCCATCTCCGCCTTTTCCACCCGCGCCGCTTGTACCTCTATCACCACTGCAAGCAGATCTTGCAGCACCTCCGGCACCACCGGTTCCTCCGGCACCACCGTCACCACCATCTCCACCTGCTCCTGCTGTTCCTGTACTCAACTGTAAACTGGAAAGTGACGCACCTGTACTGGAATTAACCCTGTAGATGGCAAAACTGCCACCACCTCCCCAGCCGCCAAGACCGCCTTCGCCGCCTTCACCGCCTTTTCCTCCGCCGCTACCGCCATTTCCTGCGTTCTTTGTACATGTACATACACATATACCACAACCATCACAACCTCTTTCGCCGCTGGAAGACGAGCCACCACCACCGCCACCGCCTGATTTAGCTGCCCCCCCTTGTGTACCTGGTAAACTTGGCACATAATAGGTACTCAATAATTCTGTATTCGTTGCTGTCCCGGTAGCATCACTTCCTGGTCCACCAACTGTACCACCTCCACCTGTACCACCATTTACTTTAGTGGTGCTGGCACAACCTGCTACATAATTAGGCTGATTGGCTCCACTGACGTTATTCCCATAATTACCCGGTGTTCCAAAACTACCGCCGCCACCGCCGCTGCCTGAACCGGCAGCACCTGTTGTTCCATTTCCGATTTTTCCTTCATCGTGCGCATCACCACCTTTACCACCATCACCGCCTACAGATGCATTGCCCCATGCTGTGGTAGCATAAGTAGTAGCACCGGCACCACCACCTTTTGTCGGACCGTCATTACACCCGCCACTTTCTGTACCAGCTGTTCCAACACTACCATTAGCACCAGCTCTGCCTGTTTGCCCTTTAGACCCCTTTGCACCATTGCCAGAACTAATGATACAACGGGAAATTGAATAGTTACTGCAATTATTTAAATACACTGCATATGAAGAATACCCTCCTCTTATGGTATCAGAACTGGCAGCAGAAGCGCTTCTGATTGTTAAATCCTGCAAGGCCCAATCTTTTTTTCCATTTGCAGAAAATGCAATAATGTATCCTGTAGATCTGCCGCCTACAGTGGTTGTTCCTTTACCACTGCCAATGATTTCAGTTACAACATTGGCAGATTTTTTCCAGGTATGTGTTGCATTATCATGTACGTATCCCCCTTCTATTATTAAACTGTCTGCTATATTAAGAATTGTGGTTTCATTAATGGTGCCTTGTGCAATGCGTATATATTTGTACGTACCCACACTACCAAGCGCATTCGATAAATTTTTAAATGGTTTTTGCGGCGATCCGTCCCCGGTAATATTATTACCGTTTACGGGATCTACGTATACAGAAAAACATGCTGCCGCATTTGCACATGCAGGATTTGAAGGTGGGTTAATAACAACTGTTATAGTATTAGTAGTAGCCACCAAACCGCTTGTTGCAAAATCATTGGCACATCCTGAATACGCAAGAACTCTGTAATAACGTGTCCCAATATAGGTGGGTAAACTAAATGAAAATGCAGATTCCGTGGTGTAAGCGGTAGTATTGATGGTTGTATCTGTCCATAATACATTATTATAGGAGTATTGTAACTTTACCCATCTGGTTAAAGACCATCCATGAAAAAAAGTAGTGCTATTCGTTGAGAGTGTAATAGGAACCCCCACACAACTTGTAATCGGATTTCCATTTCCATTAACATCTGAAATTAATGTAGATAATGTAGGCGGTGAGGCATAACTCCAATTTAATTTTAATTCATTAATACCGTATGAGCCGGCATTAACATTATCATAATCACTCAAAAGGCCTCCACAACTACTCGCTCCACCTCTGCCATATGAGCTTAAAAAAGTACCGGTGTTGTATTCACCATACCATGAATAGTCAGCACATGGCGGGTTATTCCAGTAATTAATTTGTCCTGAAATATCTTTCCAACCAAAACAATTATCGTCTGCATTTACACACGCACCGAAACAAGGAATCCCACTTTGTCCATCTCCGTTACCTGTTGTATTATCCGTTACGCAACAAGGTGTAAAGGCTCCATCCTCTTCCCATGATTTCATATCTACACGAACATAACTCGCATTTACATTAGAGTAAGATGGCAATGTAATTGTTTTCACATAATCTCCGCCAAGTCTGCCTCCCGGGCCATAAGTGCTACTTGTTCCACTGCCAAAATCTGCACCGCTGGAAACATGATTGTAGGTAAAATTATTATACCCAAATCTGAATTGCCAGCGAGGGTGTGGGTTATCTCCTGTTGTGCCATCATCTCCTAATTGGAATCTATGCTTTAAGTTAACAATTGAACCGGAGATGTTTACATTCTGTGCTGTTGTATCACTGATTCTTAAGAAGAAAAAGCCTAACAACAACAATATAATCTTAAAAAAACTATTAGTGTAATTTTTTATCATATACATATTTTTATGGTGAATAGTATACAAATAAAATACAGAAGCTAACTTATAAATTGAACTATTTAAAAAGTAAAAATCACTTCATGTACTTAAATTTAACCAAAATTAAACTATTTTATTACAATTGTCAATAGGTTTAATATATTTATGCATATAATTAGCAAAAAAAATGCAGCATATATAATGCTGCATCCTTACTATTATTTAAAATAATGTATTAATCCTTAACAAATTTAGCAGTATGCAACTTCCCTTCTTTATCAGAGAACTGAAGTATATACGTGCCTTTTGACAATTGTGAGAAGTCAAATTGTAAAGCATTGAACCCTTTAACTAAGGTTGATGCTTTGTCAAATACTTTTTTACCAACAACGTCGTAAACTAAAACTTTAGTATCGTACATTTCTGTAGCCTGAATCTCTACATTTAGATTGCCTCCTGTAGGATTTGGGTAAACATTAATGAAGTTGTTTACAACGGCTTCAGATATTGGAATATTAATAGTATTGCTGTAAGAGAAAGTTCCGTCTCTGTCAATAATTTTAAGTCTATAGTAATTATTACCAATTGTTGGGTTATTGTCTGTAAAATCATAGGTTAACTGTTGTACAGAATTACCAGATGCTGCTTTGTTTCCAATAACTTCCCATCTTGCATTGTTAGCCGTAATATTTTTTTGAATCTCATATTTTAAAGTATTACGTTCTGATGCCGTTATCCATTGAAGTTTGTTAACATTTGCCTGATTCCATCCTACAAAAGAAATCAATTCAACAGGTAGTGGTGCAAAAGGATACTTATTTGGATGAATATAAAATGTTGAGAACGAATTAACAGAAAAAACAACCTTGTGATCACCATTTCCATTTGAACTAAACACTGCCGGCACATTTACACCTGTTACCTGCCCACATCCCGGAGTGCCACCTGTACATGGCGGAGTAAATGTACCTCCACTTCCTCCTGCATACTTGGTGACCCATAAATCATACCCTGAAAACTGATATACGCTTGGGAAAGCTGCAGACTGTAAATTTTGCAATTCAGAATCCTTGAAATATAGAGTCACAGTTGCATTAGTATTATTTTTTGGATGTATAGTCCATTGTCTTTGCAGATATGGCTGTGAAAAACCTTCATTATCTGGTATAAACTGAACTGAACCATCTAAACGAACACATACTTCAGATGAATCAAGCTTAGCCGGTGTATATATACCTGAATTATCATCTACAATTGTAGCGATAATATCTCCGTTATCGTTATAGAAATTTCTGTTATTTCCGTCTGCAATTACACAATATCCGCAAGAGTTTGCATTTGCTATCGAAGTAGACGAAACAGTTGGCATAACAATATTAACTGAAGCAATAGGAATATCAATACATGCGCCTTTAGAGGCTTCCAAACTATAGGTTGTAGTACCTGCTGACAAACCAGATATTGAGAACGGATTTCCTGAACCTGAAGTTGGAGTTGAACTTCCGGCTGTTCTTATCCAATTTGCTGTTGCACCTGCTGTTAAAGAACTGGCAGAGATTAACGCTGAAGCATCACATGTAAATAATTTATCTAAAACAGGAGTAGCTGTAGGTTTCGGTTCTACATCCCATGAGAACTCATAAGTACCTGCTGAGGATGTACAGCCTGAAAAACAATTACCTCTTCTTACCTGAATTTTAGCACCATTAGATCCTGTTCCGCTTCCGGCAGTAGCAAATGAATTGGTAGACCCCCATGAGGACCATGTAGCTGAACCTGCATCTTTAAAACGATATTGAAAGCTACATCTTACACCTTCTTGCCCTCCACTTGGAGCACTAACAGCTACATTATCACCAATACATACATTAGTTGTATCAGGTATTTTAGTTGCACTTGAAGGATCATCCGGAGCTGCAACCACTTCCCAAGTCTTTATTGTAGGAGTAGCATCATAACATCCTGTTCCAAGCGTACAGTTTCCACGGGTAGTACTCACCTGAACACTATCCATGCTACTTGTTGTTGCTATATTATTGCCGGGTGTATATGTTGCCCAGGCAGACCATGTTCCCGATGTTTTCGTTCTGTATTGTTTAATATCGGAACATCCGCCACCATTAGCACCTGCTGCAAAAGTTGCTGATACATTAGTACCAGCACAAACAGAGTCAGGAAGTGGATTAGAGGTAATCGTACCACTAACTGGTTGTGCTGTTACCAACCAATTAAATGTGGTAAAAGCATTACTATTCGTACCAATACATTGTGCACCTGTTGTGCAACTTCCTCTTTTAGCTTGTATTTCTACTTCTGTAAAGCCTGTAGTTGAAATATTATCGCCTGATACATATGTTGACCAGGAAGACCATATTGTACCTGTTTTCGTACGATACTGAACAACATCCGCACATCCTGTGCCGCCTGCTAATGCAATATTTGCACTAACATCCGCCCCTTCACATACTGCATTAACATTCGGGAATTTTGATGAAATAATGGAAGGTTGGTCTACGATATCCCAGGTTGTTTCCAATGCCGGAGATTCATCACATCCTTTTAATGTTACCGCCTGAACTCGTGTTTTAATACCATAACTGCCTGCAATTGCTGCATTAATTGTATTTGTAGCCCCGTATCCGTTGTAAGGAGCTGTCGGAGTTTGCAAATCGTATTCAAATGTCCAGAACCCAGAACCTAATCCGCCGGTAATACCTGTTGGTGAACTTACGGATAAGGTACCTGCGCATGCCGGAGAAACGGTAGGTGATTGTGTGACCCCTGTCGGAACGGTAGGATCTGCATTTACTGTAAATGTTGCAAAAGCAGGTACAGACCATCCACAACAAAGTTCTTTTACCTGATAACGTACATTGTAGGTACCCGGTGAGAGTGCCGGAGTTGTAGGTGATTGTAAAGTAGATGAAAAAACTAAATTAGTCGTTGAACCTTTAGCTTGCAAAGCTCCGCTGTAAACTTCCCAGTTGTATGCTACAACAGTTCCGTACGGAGTTGATGTTTCTACTAATTTGACCTGACCTCCATCACAAATCGTATTTGCTGGATTTGTTAAGTCAGAACCATCTGTTGCTTTCACAGCAATGGTAACAGATGTACGGTTATCTGCAGCTACCCATAAATAATTATTGAAAGTGGGTGTACCTGCGCCTAAATTATTAAAACTTGGTACGGTAACTAAGTTCCCCACAGTAACATCTGCATCAGTATAAGAGCTGACTCCATAATCAGGTGTACCGTCATTATTATAATCTGTAAAAG
>Ga0075152_10002830_pt1 | contig 12266 bp, 10 predicted proteins | sample JI61114C2DNA_FD_70964 | JGI IMG/M metagenome (GOLD analysis project Ga0075152, IMG submission 70964) | Wastewater effluent complex algal communities from Wisconsin, to seasonally profile nutrient transformation and Carbon sequestration -... | ecosystem: Engineered > WWTP > Effluent > Algae...
GTTTATGCCCTCCGCGATTTTGCTGAATGTATCTTAACCGGAAAGAAACCTGCTTCTAATGTCAGAACCGGTAAGGATGTGGCTATCGCGGTACACATGGGAAATAAAGCTGCCGAAACTGAGACAACTCAATACTGGAAAAGTGAATATGATATTTGAGCTTTCCTGAGAATTAAAATAAATTATACAAAGGCTTAAAGGCCATAAATTAATAAACATATGAATAATTCAGATTCCCGCCGGGATTTTATAAAAAAGACTGTTACCGGTGCTGCCGCAATTTCATTTGGAGGTGTTCTGCCTGGTTTTAGTGCAGCAAGTTATGCAAAAATTATGGGCTCAAATGAGCGTATACAGGTTGGAATGATGGGTGTGAATAGCCGCGGACTTGCACTCTCACAAAATTTTGCTGCTCAGAAGAATTGCGAAATTCGTTATATCTGTGATGTGGATAAGCGTGCAGCCGAAAAATGTATCGCTACGGTAACAGGTATTCAAAAAACCAAACCAATGGCTCAACCCGACTTCAGAAAGGCTCTTGAAGACAAGCAACTGGACGCACTGGTAATTGCAGCACCTGATCACTGGCATGCTCCTGCAGCTTTGCTGGCATCAGCAGCCGGCAAACACGTTTATCTTGAAAAACCATGCAGCCATAATCCTAATGAAGGGGAACTTCTTGTGGCGGCAGCCAATAAATATAAAAATGTAATTCAAATGGGTAATCAGCGCCGTTCATGGCCAAATGTAGCTGCCGGAATCGCTGAACTGCATGGAGGAATTATCGGTCGCCCATATTTTGCAAAAACCTGGTATACGAATAACAGGCCATCTATTGGCGTGGGTAAAACTGCCCCGGTTCCAGAATGGCTTGATTATGACTTATGGCAGGGACCTGCCCCGCGACGTGAGTTTAAAGATAATCTGATTCATTATAACTGGCACTGGTTCTGGCACTGGGGTACCGGAGAAGCACTGAATAATGGTACGCACATGATTGATCTTGCACGCTGGGGTCTTCAGGTAGAATTCCCGACAAGAGTAAGTTCTGCAGGTGGAAGATATCGTTACCAGGATGATTGGGAAGCACCTGATACTCAGAATATTAATATAGAATTTGGAAATAAATCAACAATAACCTGGGAAGGAAGAAGTTGTAATCCATTCCCAATTGAAGGTAATACAGTAGGGGTTATATTTTATGGAGAAAATGGCACCCTGGTAATTGGTGGCAGTAATGCATACAAAGCTTTTGATCTTAAGAATAATTTGATCAAGGAAGCTAAGAATGAAGTCAAAGTGGATACAGGCAGTCTGACCAGTCCTTCGCAGCAATTAGACGCTTTTCATATACAAAACTTCTTTAGTGGTATTAAGAGCGGAACCCCACTTGCAGCAGATATTCATGGCGGACATAAGAGTACCTTGTTATGTCAGCTTGGTAATATTGCCCAGCGTACCGGAAGAACCTTGGATATTGATCCTAATAATGGTCATATTTTAAATGATAAGGATGCGATGAAACTCTGGAAGAGAGAGTACCAGAAGGGTTGGGAACCGAAAGTTTAATTAATAATTACCTGTCATTATAAAAAAGGGCATAATTCCTCAATGTTTGATTGTGGCGAATCCTGATTTTTATATCCGTTCCAATTGCATCTGAATGCAATGATTTGTTAACAGAAATGAGGAAATAATACTTATGGCTTCAAAATCAGGAGTTGGTAATTACCGCTGGAAGATTTGTGCAATGCTGTTCCTGGCAACTACAATTAATTTTGTTGACCGGCAGGTTCTCGGTATTCTGGCTCCGCAGCTTCAGAAGGAATTTGCCTGGTCAGATTCGGAATATGGTTTTATTGTTTCCTCTTTTCAGGCTGCTTATGCTCTGGGTTTCCTTATTATGGGTCATCTTCTTGACAAAATCGGAACCCGAATGGGAGCGACAATCGCCATTGGATTTTGGAGTATCGCTACCATGATGCATGCGCTTGTAGCTTCTCTTTTTGGATTTGCTGCGGTTCGTTTTCTCCTGGGATTGGGAGAGGCAGGGAACTTTCCATCCGCTTTAAAGGCCGTTTCTGAATGGTTTCCGAGAAAGGAACGGGCTTTAGCTACAGGCATTTTTGTATCCGGAGCAAGTGTTGGAGCAATAGTCGCCCCACTTACCGTCCCTTTTATTGCAATTAATTATGGATGGCAGATGACATTTGTCATTACCGGTGCTATAGGTTTTGTCTGGATTGTTTTCTGGATGTTGATGTACCGCCTGCCCCAGGATCATCCAAAGCTTGGGAAAGCAGAGCTTGAATATATAACGAGTGATCCGCTGGAACCTCAGATCAAAATCCCCTGGCTTCAATTGCTAAAATACAGACAAACCTGGGCATTCGCATTTGGCGCATTTATGACTCATCCCATCTTTTCGTTCTTCCTGTTCTTTCTGCCTAAGTTCTTTTTTAGTAATTATGAGATTGGGATCGATAAAATTGGTCCGATACTGATTGTAATTTATCTGATGTCTGATCTTGGTAGCATTATTGGCGGATGGGCATCTTCTGCTTTAATTAAGCGCGGATGGTCAGTAAATAAGAGCCGTAAAACTACCATGTTTGCCTCGGCTTTATGTGTGGTGCCGGTTTACTTTGCAGCGCAAACAACGGAGTTGTGGCTTGCGGTAGGCCTCATAGGCCTCGCTTTAGCGGCGCATTCTGCCTGGTCTGCTAACCTATTCACCCTCACAACCGATATGTTTCCAAGGCAGGTAGTAGGTTCTGTTGTTGGTATAGGCAGTATGCTTGGTGCTGTGGGGGGGATGTTCGGTGCAACAGTGGGTGGCTTTCTCCTGCAAACCACCGGAAGCTATGTTTCCTTGTTCATCTTTGCCGGGTGTGCCTATCTGATCGCTTTTGCAGGAATACAATTGCTTTCGCCCAAGTTAAAATCAATAACCTTAGAGAAAATAATTTAATAATTAATTGAAGGGATATATCCTTCATTATATAAATCGAAAAATTGAAATAAGTTTATATTCAAGCCATTCTTATGATAAAATCTAACTTTAAAAGCATTAAACATCTTCTGTTAATTAATTGTATGATTCTTTTTGGTACATCATGTGCAGATAAATCTGAAAAAGTACAAGAACCTGAAATTCGTTTGATTACCCTTGATCCGGGACATTTTCACTCTGCTCTGATTCAGAAGTCGATGTATCCCGAAATTGATTCAGTGGTACATGTTTATGCGCCATACGGGGATGAGGTTAAGTCTCATCTTAATCTGGTCAGCTCTTATAATAAGAGGAAAGAGGAACCCACAAAATGGAATCAAAAGGTATACACAGGGGATGATTACCTGGCAAAGATGTTTCAGGAAAGGGCAGGGAATGTGGTCGTCATTGCCGGTAACAATAAGTTTAAGACAAATTATATTAAACAATCGGTTGATTCCGGTTTGAATGTTCTGGCAGATAAGCCGATGGCAATTGATTCTGAGGGATTTAATACGCTGGTTGAAGCATTTAAATCGGCAGAGAAAAATAAAGTATTGCTCTATGATATCATGACTGAGCGTTATGAAATCAATAGCATCCTTCAAAAGGAGTTTGCGCATCTTCCTGCTTTTGGAGAGCTGGATAAGGGAAGTCCTGAAAATCCATCGGTGACCAAAATAAGTGTTCACTATTTCTTCAAGAATGTTTCCGGAAAACCGCTTGTCAGACCGGCATGGTTTTTCGACGTTAAGCAGCAGGGAGAAGGAATCACTGATATTACAACCCACCTGGTTGATTTGGTACAATGGGAATGTTTTCCTGGTCAGGTGCTTGACTATAAAAAGGATATTGAAATTGTTTCGGCTAAAAGATGGAGTACTAAATTAACAGCCGAACAATTTGAAAAGGTCACTCTCAAAAAGGAATTCCCTGAATATTTGAAAGCTGATGTTAAAAATGGGGTATTGAATCCTTATTCAAACGGCGAAATAAACTATCGTCTGAAGGGCATTCATGCAAAAGTTTCTGTGACCTGGGATTTTCAGGCTCCTGAGGGAACAGGGGATACCCATTTTTCGGTCATGCGTGGTACTAAGGCAAGTGTTATAATTAAGCAGGGTAAGGAGCAGAATTTTAAACCGGTTTTGTATATCGAGCCAACAGCCGGCACTGATATGAAAGCATTTGAAACTGCGATTATGGATGATCTGAAACAGATTAACGACAAGTATCCGGGAGTTGAATTGAAGAAAAATTCAGCTGGCTGGGAGGTAATTATTCCGGACAAATATAAAGTTGGACATGAGGATCATTTTGCCCAGGTGGCCAAAGCGTACTTTCAGTATTTGAGAGATGGAAAGTTACCTGCATGGGAAGTTCCAAATATGCTCGCAAAATATTATACTACAACCAAAGCCAGGGAAGTGGCATTAGGAAAATAATCAATCAGGGGGCTCTAAAAAGCCCCTTTTTTTTATAATGGGCCATGGTCAGCAGGATCATCCGGTTATAACTTTTCAATCCATCGGGTTGTTTATTGGCCTTCAGGTAATTATCATAGAAGATACTGCTGAATCTCCTGGTTATCCCTCTGTATTCCTCCCAGTAGACTCTTTCTTTTTTCAGATCTTCCAGGAATGGCTCTGAGATCCGGTTCTTCAGAGTTTGAAATACCACTGTATCCAATCTGCCGGTTTCAAACATAAATTCCTGGGCAGCCAGATAATAAGCCGAATATCTGAGCATCTGATTATCCGAATCACTTGCGCTTATAAAGCCAATAAAATTAGCTTCATCCTCGGCACCATAACCCATAGAATGTGCTGTTTCATGACAGGCAACGAAGGGTTTAAGATATATCGGCATCCCGGGGTTGATCTGTGCTTCACCGGTAAATGGATTAAAGTATCCTGCAGTTCCGAAATAATTCATAAGCATGCCGATTAGAGAGTTCTTTATAACAGGAATCGGGTATATTGCTGCATCGTATGGGGGCTGTAGGTTTTTTATCGCTTTGGCTGATTCCGAGTAAAGCTCCTGGTCAGTTTGTGGCCATTGCTCCGGATAGATTTTCCTGCGGATGGAATTAGCTGAATCAATAAAAATTCCGGTTATTTTGTAAAGTTCCTCCTTTGAGTACTCCTGTCCGCTTAGTTTTAATCTTTCTGCTGCCGGCTGCCTGAAATAATTCAAGCCCCAGAACAGATAGAATATAAGGATGAGTACTTCAAGGGAAATAATCATATTAAGAGCAAGGTTTGCTCCATCAAGGTATCTCCTCTGAAAGAAAAGGATTCTTAGAAACTTAAAGATTGAAATCAATAGGATGATGCTTAGGAGCAAATAAAGAATATCACCTAAACTGAATGAGATATTATTGAAGACGAATTGAAGTCCGTTTCGAATCAGAGGATAGGTGCCAAGTGAATAATATCTCTCAACAAGCTCTGGTTGAGATTTTTGTTGGAAAATGAGTATGATCAGAGAGAGCAGAAAAATACTGCCGAATAATTTTAGCTTCGAAATACTTTCTGAATTTTTCTGAATCATATTATAAATATGCAATTTAAATTGGGAAGCAAATTCCCTGATTCAAACAGATTAGTCATCAATTAATAAACATTAACTTTGCAGCAATTGGATAAATAGGAACCCTAGTGCTTATAAACACCTTTTTAATATGCTTGTAATTAATAATTATATTGAATTTGAATCTTATTTGGGACAGGAATTGGGTGCTTCTGCCTGGCATAGAATTACTCAGGATCAGATTGGAAAATTTGCAGATGCGACCCTGGACCATCAGTGGATACATATAGATACTGAGCGGGCAGCCACTGAAGGGCCTTTTAAGGCTACGATTGCTCATGGTTATCTCACCCTGTCATTGATCCCATATTTATGGAAGCAAATTGCCGATATTAAAAACCTGAAAATGGAAATCAATTACGGTATTGAAAATCTCAAATTTGCCCAGGCTGTTGTTGTGAACTCTGAGGTCAGGCTGAGAGCAAAATTGGAATCAATTGCCAACCTCAGAGGGGTGACTAAGGCAGTTCTGGGTGTTGAACTTGAGATTCAGGGCCAGAATAAACCTGCTTTTAAAGGTGATGTAGTATTCCTTTACCATTTTATTGATTAATCTCTTTTTTGCGGGACTTTATAGTTTTCCTGAATTATGATTAAGTTCGCCGCATAACAATCTGATCAGGAAATTATGCCAAAATCTCCCAAAGCTGCTGTCAGTTTTATTTTTATTACCCTATTGCTGGATGTCATTGGCCTTGGATTGATCATTCCTGTGTTTCCTCAGTTAATTGAGGAGTTGATTCAGGGAAATATTAGTGAGGCTTCCAAATGGGCTGGGTTATTAACTTTTGCCTATGCAATCATGCAGTTTATTTGTGCTCCAATTGTAGGCAATTTGAGTGATAAATATGGTCGGAGGCCGGTTTTACTATTATCCTTATTTGGTTTTGGAATTGATTATATTTTTCTTTCGATGGCTCCAACAATCTGGTGGCTTTTTGTCGGAAGGCTGATTGCCGGACTATTTGGTGCTAGTTTTACAACTGCGACAGCATATATTGCAGATATCAGTACTCCCGAAAACCGATCCAAAAACTTTGGAATGATTGGGGCTGCATTTGGATTGGGATTTATCATTGGTCCGGGTATAGGCGGACTTTTGGGTGAGTATGGTCCCAGGGTTCCGTTTATGGCAGCAGCCATTCTGACTTTCCTGAATTTGATCTACGGCTATTTTGTTCTTCCTGAATCACTGGCAAAGGAGCATCGGAGACCTTTTGAATGGAAACGTGCCAATCCACTGGGTTCTCTGTTCCAGCTTAAGAAGTACAAAGGTGTAGGAGGCCTGATTGTTTCCCTGATTTTTGTCTATATCGCAGGCCATGCAGTTCAAAGTACATGGACCTTTTTCAACATAGAAAAATTCCAATGGAGTAATACCCTTATGGGGATTTCACTAACTGTTATTGGATTACTTATTGCTATAGTTCAGGGCGGCCTGATCAGATACATTAATCCAAAATTGGGTGATGAGAAAAGCATTTATGTAGGATTGGGGTTATATTCTCTTGGTTTATTCTTGTTTTCTTTTGCTACCGAAGGCTGGATGATGTTTGTCTTTTTAATTCCGTACTGTCTGGGTGGTATTGCAGGACCGGCACTGCAATCTATTATCTCGGGCAATGTTCCCAGAAATGAACAGGGGGAATTGCAGGGGGCATTAACCAGTTTAATGAGCGCAACTTCGATTGTCGGGCCGCTACTCATGACTAATTTATTCGCCTGGTTTACTAGGCCAGAAGGGGATGTTAAATTTGCAGGTGCTCCATTTTTTGCAGGAGCAATACTGATGCTGATCAGTGCTATAGTTGCTGCAAGAAGTATGAAAAAGGAAGCCTTTCTGAATAGGAAGACTAATCATGACGAAGAGCCGCCAATTCCAATCCATTAATTTTTTAAAATCTACTGTCAGTTTTTTTGCTGAGCCGGACTGATCATGATATGCGCCCGATGTGTTCCGGGATCCATAAGCCAGGGCATACCCGGAGCATCCGGTTTAAGCGGCAATCCGGTACTTTCTGCTGTTGCGTATGGAATGTAGATTACATACCTGAGGTAACCATCTTTAACAGAACCTGTTTCAGGATTATAGTTTTCGGCCTTGGCGGTATAAACAAATAGACTTGCCGGTTGTTTTGGCATAGGCATCCACCCACTTTTTGCTTCATGATCGCGGATATCAGCCACTTCTTTAGGAGTTTTGCCCTCACTTTTTAAGTCACGTCCCCTTTTCATAAAAGGTTCCAGATCTTTATGATAACAGGCTACATTTAAACCGGGAATTTTCGGATCATCAGCCAAACAGATCATTTCATTAGTGCCCTTTCTCAGCAAAACGAATTCTCCTTTTGCAGAATAGCCATAAACACTTGTGGCCCCGCGTTTGTCGGCAGGAGCAGCAAGCTCAGCTGTTTGAATTTGGATTGCAGCAGCAGGAATAGGGTGTTGTGCCTTTGCAGTAAGTCCCATACTTAATAGAACGATGCCTAGAAGCGTTTTTTTCATTGGAGTATTTTTGAATTGGTATTGGATATACCAATTAATAATAAGACTTTTTTTTGAGAAAAACAAGCTTTACAGCACCATAATCAGTTCTTTTCTTTCGGGACTAATCTGATCTCATGGTCAGATATGGTGATAAGACGTTCTTTATACAAACTTCCTATAGTTTTTTTAAAGGCCTTCTTACTAATCTTTAAGCGATTGTAAATTTCATCAGGCGAGCTTTTATCCCCCAATAGTATCAATCCATCATTTTCCTGAAGGTCAATCATCAGGCTATCTTTCAGATCCAGAATATGTTTGAATCCTATTACCTGCAGACTAAGATCAATTTTATTTCCTTCACGGATCTTTTTTATAAATCCACGTTTCTGATCACCGGGTTTCAGGTCTTCAAAAACTTCATTCCGGTAAAGAAGTCCCATGAATCTCTGATTGATAATGGCACTGAATCCAAGGTCGCTTTCATCTGTAATTAATAATCTTACTTCATCGCCCTCCTCAAAATCATGTTCATCCTGATTGATAAAATCACTCAGATAAGAGGAGGCTGTAATACGTTCGGTTTTTTCATCATTGTATAGGAAAACAACATATTTCTGGGCAAGCTTCATGGGGCGCTTTTGTTCTTTGTTTGGTACAAATACATCCTTACCTATACCCATATCCATGAATACACCGTTCTCATTTTCATCAACGACCTCCAGAAAAGCAAATTCATCAACCTGGGCAACCGGAGTTTCGGTGGTAGCCATTAAACGCCCATCGCTATGGATATATACAAAAACATGAAGATTATCACCTATTTCAGCACCCTCCGGAGACAGCGCATAAGGCAGCAGAATTTCTCTCTCACCATCAGTCAGAATAAGACCAGTGTCAGTCTTTTTTACAAACCGTAGCTCATTGAATTTGCCGATCTCAACCATGATTATAATTTAAATTTTTTCAAAGATACTAAACTGTTAACTATTGAATCCTGATGCATGTGATGATTAGCCAACACCCCTTGTCTGATTTCAGGTAATTTATTTGTTATCTGCGACTTATCTCATTTAATTTTCGAATCCAATGATTATTTTCAGGCAATATTTGCTGCTATGCCTCTGAGATCCGCCGGGATACTTTTTAAGATAATATTCCTCCTGTTAGTTTCATGTTCTGTATATGCTCAGGATTCCCGGAAAGAAGTTATCCGGCAGAACCTTGCTGTGGCAGCATATACTGCTGAACTTGAATTTTCGCCAAAGTGGTCTTTGAATCTTGAAGTTCAGGAACGCATTTATACAGATCCTGTAAAGCAATCACAGATGTTCTGTAAATCACAGCTGGGTTTTGAGCCGTTTAAGAATTTTAGTTTTAAAAATGGAATTGCCTATTATTTAAATTCTCCCGGTGACCCTGAGTTTTCAAGTTCATTAAAGGTCCCTGAAATAAGACTAAATCACGACCTGGGTTATAGTCACAATTTAAGATCAATTCATCTAAGTCACCGTTACCGGATGGAAGAGCGATTCATCCACAATAAACAGGGCGATGCATTGATTGCTGGATACAGGTTTCTGGAACGAATCACCTATATGCTGTCTCTTGAATATAAGATCATCAACTCTAAAAAGCATGATCATGACATTTATCTTAAACTAAGTGATGGGATTTATGTCACCACCCATAAGGGAATACTTATTAATTCGTTTGATCAAAACAGGTTTTATGCCGGATTTAATTATCAATTGCTCAAAAATCTGAGTGTTGAGCTGGGATATATTAACCTCTATCAGCAGCGGATTTCGGGAGTAGAGTATTTAAATCGTAATATTGCAAGCTTAGGAATCAACCATAGCCTAAAGTTATATCATTAATTTTTGAGCAAAATATGAGGGTTTAAAATTTCAGGATTTGGCAACAAAGGTATTTTTAATAACTCCACCCTTTACACAGTTGAATACGCCATACCCTGCTACGGCATATTTGAAGGGCTTTCTCAATACAAAAAATATTCCTTCATGTCAGGCTGATCTTGGAATTGAAGTAATTCTAAAGTTATTTTCAAGCAGGGGATTGGAAGACTTGTTCAATCATATCACTGACACAAGTACTATTTCTGAAAACTCAAGGCGAATAATTGCACTCAAATCGCATTACATTAATACTATTGAAGCGGTTATATCTTTCCTGCAGGGGCATAATCCAACACTTTCACATTTGATTTGCCAGGAGGATTTTCTACCTGAAGCATCACGATTTAAGCAGTTGGACGATCTCGACTGGGCATTTGGTACTATGGGTATCCAGGATAAAGCAAAACATTTAGCAACACTTTACCTGGAGGATATTTCTGATCTGATTATAGAGTGTATCGATCCTCATTTTGGGTTCAGCAGATATGCTGAGCGCCTGGGACGTTCTGCTTCGAGTTTTGATGAATTATACGGAGCCCTGCAGCTTGATAAAACATTTATAGACAGCCTGCTTTTGGTTGTTCTGGAAGAGAAGATGAAAAAGTTGAAACCTGAGCTTGTGTCACTCTCCGTTCCATTTCCTGGAAATCTTTATTCCGCTTTTCGAATTGGCCAATGGCTGAAATTGCACTATCCGGAAGTTAAGATTGCAATGGGTGGTGGTTTCCCGAATACCGAATTGCGTTCAGTTTCAGATGTCAGGGTTTTCGAATTCCTGGATTTTATCTGTCTGGATGATGGGGAAGCTCCAATAGAGCATCTTTGTGAATATTTGGACGGGAAGCGTGGTTTGGAAGAACTGAAACGGACTTTTGCCATTGTTGATTCCAGGCTGAAATATTGTAATGGAAGTATTTTTCCTGATTACAAGCAGTTTGATGTTGGCACACCCGATTACAGTGATCTGCAGCTTGATAAATATATTTCGGTCATAGAGGTTGCTAACCCAATGCACCGAATGTGGAGTGATGGGAGGTGGAACAAGCTCACGATGGCTCATGGCTGCTATTGGGGGAAATGTACATTTTGTGATATTTCACTTGACTACATCAAAGTTTATGAGCCTGTAGCTGCCGGACTACTATGCGACAGGATGGAGGAAATGATTGAACAGACTGGGGAACGGGGTTTTCATTTTGTTGATGAAGCTGCACCACCTGCCTTGATGCGATCACTTGCTTTGGAGATTATCAGGAGAAATCTGACTGTAACCTGGTGGACAAATATTCGCTTTGAGAAGAGTTTTACAAAGGATCTTTGTTTATTGTTAAAGGCATCTGGCTGTGTTGCGATATCCGGCGGACTTGAGGTTGCATCAGATCGCCTGCTCGAACTAATCCAAAAAGGAGTTACAGTTGAACAGGTTGCCAGAGTTTGTCATAATTTTACTGAAGCAGGTATTATGGTTCATGCTTATCTGATGTATGGTTTTCCAACTCAAACTGCTCAGGAGACCATCGATTCATTAGAAATGGTACGACAAATGTTTGAGAAGGGAATCCTTCAGTCGGCATTCTGGCATCAGTTTGCCATGACAGCTCATAGTCCGGTGGGTATGTATCCTGAAAAATTCAAAGTTGAAAAGGCCAGCAGCATTAAGGGCAGCTTTGCAAATAATGATATTGTTCATATTGATAACATTGGAACTGACCATGAACTTTTTAGTTATGGCTTAAAGAAATCATTGTTTAATTATATGCATGGAATCTGCTTTGATTACCCATTGCAGGAATGGTTTGAACATAAAGTGCCTAAGACCAAAATTGATCCTGAATATATTGAACGTGCCCTGATGAGGGATGATTCATTCCTAATTAAACCTGATGCAAAAATTGTCTGGTTGGGTTCAAAACCTGAGAAGAACAGTCGCACGAAAAGCAAAAAAGGAAGACAGTGGGAATTAACAGAATTGAAATTCTATGATAAGAAAGGCGATTTTAGTGTGCAGACTACTACGGAACAGGGAGAATGGCTTTTTAAATTTTTAATTAGTATAAGCACTGAAAATACGAATTTGATGACCTATCGTAAGGCAAAGGAGGATTTTGAATGTGCTAATAATGAGGATTTTGAGCCATTTTGGTTTGGGAAGGCAATTAATAGTCTGAGGCAAAATGGATTGCTTGTACTCTAATTTTGCCTTCTGCCCATCCGGAACTACATATCGGATTAGAACTTAAAGCAGATTCCAAATCAACCTGTATATTCCTTTTAATAAA
>Ga0075152_10002833_pt1 | contig 12254 bp, 6 predicted proteins | sample JI61114C2DNA_FD_70964 | JGI IMG/M metagenome (GOLD analysis project Ga0075152, IMG submission 70964) | Wastewater effluent complex algal communities from Wisconsin, to seasonally profile nutrient transformation and Carbon sequestration -... | ecosystem: Engineered > WWTP > Effluent > Algae...
CGTGTATGGTGGCATTGGATGAATGGTAATATTACCAAAGATGGCATACGCAAAGACCTTGAATGGATGCATCGTGTGGGCATTGGTGGCTTCCAGAATTTTGATGCTGCACTTGGTACACCGCAAATTGTAGAAAAGCGTTTAACCTATATGACACCTGAATGGAAAGATGCTTTTAAGTTTACAACGAAGCTTGCAGATTCATTGAAACTGGAAATGGCGATTGCGGGTTCACCAGGATGGAGTGAAAGTGGCGGCCCATGGGTAAAACCGGAAGATGGCATGAAGAAAATCGTGTGGACAGCAACACGTGTAAAAGCAGGTGCATCAAACATTGCAGTGCAAAAGCCATCGGGGGTTACAGGGCCATTTCAAAATATTGCAAAAGGACTCGAATTTGGAGAATCTGCTGAACATGTAAAAGAACATGATTTTTATAAAGACATAGCGGTTGTTGCTTATAAATTACCTGAAGCTGATAAGTCGTTAAGTGATCTTGGTGCTGTTGTTACGTCAAGTGGCGGCATGTTTAGTTTATCGCAATTAACGGATGGAGATGTTGGTACAACCAATCTTTTACCAAGAGATTCTGTAGCAGGTTTTGGATGGATACAATTTGCTTTTCCACAACCGCAAACGATCAAAGCCATAACAATGGTGGGTGGTGGTAATCCGGGCGTATTTGGACAGGGTGCTGATGCAAAAGATAGTCGCAAACTGGAAGCAAGTGATGATGGTATTAATTATAAACTTATTTGCATTGTACCTCCGGGTGCTGTATTAGAGCAAACAATTACTATACCTGCAACTACTGCAAAATATTTTCGTGTTACGGTAAAGAATCCTCCGGAGCAATTCAATAGCTTGGCAGCTATGGTTGGTATAGACGTAAAACCTGTAACACCTCCGGGTACGGAAATTGGCGAGATTTATTTGCATCCTGCAGACCGGATCAATATGTTTGAAGAGAAAGATGCATTTGCTCCTGTTGGCGATCTTAATAAGAAAATGACTACCACTGCTAATGATCTTGTTGCTACAAATGATATTATTGACCTTACCAATAAACTCAATGCAGATGGCACATTGAACTGGACTGCTCCTGCGGGTGAATGGAAAGTGGTTCGCTTTGGTTATTCGCTGATGGGTATTAATAATCATCCTGCCTCTCCTGAAGCAACGGGTTTAGAAGTTGATAAACTGGATCCGGTTGCTATTAAAAATTACTTTGAAAATTATCTTGATCAGTATAAAGATGCCACAGGTGGTTTAATGGGAAGCAAAGGTGGCTTACAGTTTATGGTAACTGATAGCTGGGAAGCAGGTGCACAAAACTGGACAGCCAATCTTCCCGCAGAGTTTCAAAAACGTTGTGGCTATAGTATTATTCCATGGTTACCTGTGTTAACAGGACAAGTAATAAAAAGTGCTGAGGCAAGTGAGCAATTCCTGTTTGATTTCAGGCATACACTTAGTGAGATGGTATCTGAATATCATTACGATGGCCTGACAAAAATTCTTGCAGCCCATGGCATGAAACGTTATTCTGAATCGCATGAAGATGGTCGCGCAATAATTGCAGATGGCATGGAAGTAAAAAGAACGGCTGCCATACCAATGGCTGCATTATGGACACCTAACCCATTCATGAACCAGAACGACCAGACAAAATATACCGCTGATATCCGCGAGTCTGCATCTGTTGCACATATCTATGGACAAAATTTAGTAGCTGCTGAAAGCCTTACTGCGCTTGGTATTGGCGGAACTGCATGGTCTTATTATCCTGAAAATTTAAAACCAAGCGTTGACCTTGAACTGGCAAGTGGTTTGAACAGGTTTGTAATTCATTGTTCTCCACATCAACCCGTTGATGATAAAATTCCAGGTCTTGGGCTTGGACCATTCGGTCAGTGGTACACACGTCATGAAACATGGGCTGAGCAAGCTGTAGCATGGAACGCTTATCTGTCAAGAAGCAGCTATATCTTACAGCAGGGTAAATTTATTGCAGATATTGTTTACTACTATGGAGAAGATAATAATATCACTTCTTTGTTTGGTAAAAAAACACCAGTAATTCCTGATGGATACAACTACGATTTCATTAATGCTGATGCACTCGTTAATGTACTCTCATTTAAAGATGGTAAACTCACTACGCCAAGTGGCATGAGTTATCGCGTATTAGTACTGGATAGTAATGCAACAAAAATGTCTTTGCCTGTATTGCGCAAAATAAGTATGCTGGTAAAAGCAGGTGCAACTGTTGCCGGTGTTAAACCAACAGCCACACCAAGTCTTGCAGATGATCAGAATGAGTTCAATAAACTCGTGAATGAAATATGGTCTTCCTCCAATGCAAAAGTTACTGAAGGAAAATCATTAAGCGATGTGGTGCATGCAATGAATGTTGCTCCGGACTTTACTTATAGCAAACCACAGGCAACTACAAAATTGTTGTATGTACACCGCAAATTACTGCAACAGGATTTCTACTGGGTAAATAACCGCAATGACCGTGCAGAAAGTATTGAAGTAAGTTTCAGGGTGGTGGGTAAAGCCGCAGAGATATGGCATCCTGAAACGGGTTTGGTGGAACCGGCATCTTATTCCTTTGAGAATGGCCGCACAAAAGTGAAATTGCATCTGCAACCCAATGATGCGGTGTTTGTAGTGTTTAGAAATAATACCAGTAAATTTTCTGTTGAATTACCGGAAACAAAAAAAACACAGTTGGCAACTATTGATGGCAACTGGAAAATAGATTTTCAGAAAGACCGTGGTGCGCCAGCCTCAATGAAAGTGAATGAGTTGTCTTCATTTACAAAGAATGCAGATGCAGGTGTAAAATATTTTTCCGGCACAGCCACTTATACCAAAACAATTACTGCACCTGCAGATTGGTTTAAAAAAGATGCAGAGTTGTGGTTAAACCTTGGCGATGTAAAAAATATTGCTGAAGTTATGGTTAATGGAAAATCGCTGGGTATTGTTTGGAAAAAGCCTTTCCGTGTTAATATAACAAGTGCTTTGAAACCCGGCGAAAACACAATGCTGGTAAAAGTTACAAACCCTTGGGTAAACCGTTTGATAGGCGATGCGCAACCAAATGTTACCAATAAAATCACTTATACAACCATGCCTTTCTACCAGGCCAATTCACTGTTATTGCCATCAGGATTGATGGGGCCTGTTCAAATTATTCGGGAGGATAAAAAATAATGTATATGGAAGGTTGGAGCCTGTAATTACTTTAAGCAATTAAAGGTTCCAACCTTTACGGCATGATGGTATTTGCTGTTCTAAACTACGCTTCGGTAAAAGCTCAGTTATAATCAGAAAGTACAAGTGAGTGACACAACGATGTTTAATATTTATTCTGGTGCCGGTTACAAAAAATACAACGCTTTTCAGTTTTTCATTTCTGGCTCACCTGTATTTTTCTTTTTTGTCATATTGCTTACACGGTACACCATATAAACGCTTATGATGCTGAGGAACACAATTACATAGCCAAGCGTATTATAATGTTCTAATGGGCTGGTCTTTGTTTTTTGAACTACTATCATACCACCAACCGCAGCAGCTACGCCACCTGCCATTTGCTGCAACGATGCATTGATACTCATAAATGCGCCACGGTCCTGCATTTGGGGCAATGCAGAAGTTAATGCCATAGCAGGAACCATACGGCTCATAATACCAATCATAAAAAACACGTTCATAATAAGTACTATCCAGAAAGGAACGGGTGTAAGGTTGGTATAAATAATTACCATTACCATCATCCATACAGATGCAATGGCAAAGATTTTAAACTTATCAACCTTATCGCTTAATTTACCTATCACGGGCATTATAATAAGAGAACTTACACCTGCAGCCATAAACAGTATGGGTAATTCATGTGTGGTTATATGCAGGTTATTGATGGAAAAAGCACTGCCCCAGGGCATCATCATAAAACCACCTAAAGAAAGCATAGAAGTTGCCAGGAACCCTATACGGTAGTGTCGTTTAGAAATGGTATGCATTAAATGTGCAAAAGCGTTTCGGTCATTTTTTATTTCGAGGTGTTTATTTACGGGTTGCATTTTTAATACTATTACAAGCCATACAATGGTTGATAAACCAACAATCATTAAAAACGGCGATTGCCAGCCCCATGCATTGGCAATATATAAACTGATGGGTATACCCAATACCTGGCTTGCACCAAAACCCATTTGCATAAAACCCATTACACGGCCACGCTGCTCTATAGGAAAAAGATCTGCAACAATGGCCATAGATATAGAACCAATAACCCCACCAAATAAACCCGTGATAATGCGTGCTGCCAAAAGCGTTGGGTACGAAGTTGCGAACCCGCAAAATAATGTACCGGCAATAAAACCTATATAGAAAAAGAGTAGTAATTTTTTACGGTCATATTTATCAGCAAAGCCTGCAGTTAATAAACCGGATATACCGGCACTGAAAGCATAGCCCGATACTGCAAATCCAAATTGAGAAGTGGTAAGTTCCATAGATTTCATAAGCATATCGCCTAATGGCGACATTACCATAAAATCCAGCACCACTGTAAATTGTGTAAGTGCAAGCAGTACTATTACGAGTATCTGTGCTGATGAAAATTTTATTTTTGCTGACGGGGTCGGTTGCATTGTGCTGTTGTATTAAAGCCTGAGCAATGATCAGGATGTTCTTTACAAAGAAACCTTATTTACTTTATTGCGGCGATTATTTGTAATGAATTATTTTATCGGGTGTAATGATGATTGTTTTAAATAATTTTTTATTTAACCAATTTAAAAAATAAATGCAATTATGAACCCGGCTTTAAATACTTTGTGAATCGTTCCTTGCGTCGCACACTTGTACTGCAGAATATATATGAGCATGGTGCATACTTGCTTATAATAATTCAGAACCCTGAAGAGTGCGACGCAATAAAAGCTAAACAGTATTCATGCCCCCTGGCTAATAAAAATTTGAATTATGAAAACTGCATCTTCCTTAAAAATTGGTTTGTTTGGTATTGGTCTTGATACTTACTGGCTGCAGTTCGAGGGATTAAAAGAACGCCTTGAAAGTTATTTAAAAGTAGTGCAAGAAAAGCTATCTGCTATTCATCCTTCTGTAATCAATGCAGGTCTTGTAGATACTGCTGATAAAGCATTTGAGACAGGCCGCTTATTCAAACAACAGGATGTTGATATTATCTTTCTTTATGTTACTACCTATGCGTTGTCTTCAACCGTATTGCCGGTTGTGCAAAAAGCAAAAGTGCCCGTAATTATTTTAAACCTTGCCCCCGAAGCAAGTATAGATTACGCATCATTCAATGCCATAACAGATCGCACAAAGATGACCGGTGAATGGTTAGCTAATTGCTCTGCTTGCGCTGTTCCGGAGATTGCTAACGTGTTCAACCGCACAGGCATAAATTTTCACCAGGTTACGGGAATGTTGCATAACGATGATGAATGCTGGAATGAAATTACAGAATGGGTGCAAGCCGCAAAAGTTGCTAACATTATGCAATATAACCGGCTTGGTTGTATGGGGCATTATTATAGTGGCATGTTGGATATTTATACAGATCTTACTCAACAGTATGCACATTTTGGCGGGCATATAGAATTGCTGGAAGTGGAAGAACTGGCTGTATTGCGCAAAGCAGTAACCAAAGAACAAATGAAAGAAAGGCTGCAATTTTTTTACGAAACATTTGATGTGCAACCCGATTGCGCTGAAGATGAATTGGAGAAAGCAGCTATCACATCTGTTGCATTGGATATGCTTGTTGCGCAACATAAATTGGGCTCAATGGCTTACTATTACAAGGGCACCGGCAATATAGAAAATGAAGAAGCCATCAGTTCTATTATACTTGGTAATTCTTTATTGACTGCAAGAGGAATTCCTGTTGCGGGCGAATATGAAATAAAAAATGCACAGGCCATGAAGATCATGGACAGCTTTGGAGTTGGCGGCTCATTTACTGAATATTATGCCATGGATTTTAAAGACGATGTGGTGCTGATGGGGCATGATGGCCCCGGGCATATTGCCATTGCAGAAGGCAAAACAAAAGTGCGGCCATTGAAAGTGTATCATGGTAAAGTAGGCAAAGGAGTATCTGTTGAAATGTCTGTAAAGAATGGCCCGGTAACTTTATTAAGTGTAGTAGAAAAGAGCGGCGGTGAACTTATGCTGCTTGTTGCAGAAGCTGAGTCAGTTCCTGGTCCAATATTGCAGATTGGCAATACCAACAGCCGTTATAAATTCCCTATCGGCGCAAGAAAATTTGTGAATGACTGGAACAGTCACGGCCCTGCACATCATTGTGCTATTGGCATCGGGCATATCAGTTCTAAAATTGAAAAGCTGGGGCAGTTACTTAACATGCAGGTTGTAAAAGTTTGTTAGTTGTATCAGGTATCACATCCCTCAGTTGCGGCTTTACAATACTTCAATATAAAAGTGGGCGCAATCAGGTTTTATTGCAGTATAAATACCCGGTTCAAAAAACTATTTTATATTTCATAACAGTACATGACAGTTATGGAAACTTGTTCTCTTACTTTTACCAAAGATTGTTTTTTAGCCATATAGAAAAATCAACAAAACATGCAGGCTATACTCGGGGTTATTTTTCATTTCATCGGAGGTTTTGCGTCAGGCAGTTTTTACATGCCTTATAAAAAAGTAAAAGGCTGGCACTGGGAAAGCTTCTGGATCGTTGGAGGTATCTTTTCCTGGTTCATTGTTCCGCCACTTGCAGCATACCTTACCATACCGGGTTTTGCAGATATTATCTCGGGGGCCAGTAGCAGCACTATTGGTATTACCTATTTATTTGGTGTTCTCTGGGGTATTGGCGGCTTAACGTATGGCCTCGGCGTCCGTTACCTCGGCGTTTCATTAGGCAGCAGTATTATCCTCGGTTTGTGTATGGTGTTTGGTGCCATTATCCCCTCCATTTATTACGATGTATTCCCTAAAGAAGGTAAAGATACTTTTAGTATGCTGGTTGGTTCCAATTGGGGCCTCACTGTTATGGCCGGTCTTGCATTGTGTGTGGTTGGCATCATTATTTGCGGCAAGGCTGGCACCATGAAAGAAAGCCAGTTATGTGGTGTGGGCGCTACAGACCCGCATGGCACAGAGGTAAAGACCGAGTACAAATTCGGTTTAGGAATGTTCGTTTCCATTATATCAGGTGTACTCAGTGCCTGTTTCAATTTCGGCTTGGAAGCTGGCAAACCAATGGCCGATCTGGCCAATGAAATCTGGAAAAATTCCAATCCGGATCAAGGTAATTTTTTATACCAGAACAATATAACTTATGTAGTGGTTTTATGGGGCGGATTAACCACCAATTTTATCTGGTGCATGATCTTAAATGCCCGCAATAAAACATTTGGTGATTATACTAATAAGCAAACACCGCTGTTAAAGAATTATATTTTTTCAGCATTGGCAGGTACTACCTGGTTCTTGCAATTCTTTTTCTATGGCATGGGCGAAAGTAAGCTGGGCAACGGCCCCAGCTCGTGGATACTGCACATGGCATTCATCATACTCACGGCAAATATGTGGGGGCTCGTATTGAAAGAATGGAAAGGCGTAAACAAAAAAACAACCACCACAATTGTATTGGGCATTATAACAATCATACTTTCTGTACTGTTGGTAGGTTATGGAAATTCAATAAAATAGGTGGGGAGTCTTTTGAGCCAGGCAATAGAATATGAATGAAGCTTTACTTGCGTCGCACTCTTGTACTCTTGGATTATATATTGAGCTTTTACCGAAGCGTAGCATGAACCACAAAAACACTAAGACGCTAAGAGTCACGAAGGCTTTGTGATACTTTGTGTCCTTCGTGTCTTGGTGGTTCAAAAAAAGTTCATAAATGTTCCGAACGTACAAGTGAGTTCCGGTGAACCGGAATTAAGATGACACAACAGGCGATCACCAAAGAACAAAAGCTGACAAACAAAATATTAATATAGTTATGAGCACAACAACAACAAATTTTAAACATGTTTCTTACCTGTGGGACGAAGCCAAAGCAGCAGAACTTGCAGGCGATGAAGTAGCCTTATTGGTATACCGTTCCAATTTACTTGGCGCAGATTTAAGGCTTACCAATTACGGTGGGGGCAACACATCCTGCAAGGCAATGGCCAAAGATCCATTGACAGGAACAGAGAAAGAAGTGATGTGGGTAAAAGGCAGCGGCGGCGATCTCGGCACCATGAAACGCAATGGCCTTGCAGCTTTGCACATGGACCGCTTACTCAATATAAAAAATAGTTACGTTGGCTTTGATTTTAAAGATGAGATGGTAGAATTGTTCAATCATTGCATCTACGATCTTGCATCCAAAGCACCATCTATTGACACAGCCCTGCATGGCTTTCTGCCCTTCAAACATATAGATCATTTACATCCGGATGCAGCCATTGCAATCGCTGCTGCAAAAGATGGAAAGAAGATCACGCAGGAATTATTCAACGGAACAATCGGCTGGGTAAAATGGCAGAAGCCTGGTTTTGAATTAGGTCTTATGTTGAAACAATGCCTCGATGAAAATCCCGGTATTCGTGGTATTATGTTGGGTTCACATGGCTTATTTACCTGGGGAGATACGGCTTATGAAAGTTATATGAATACGCTCGAAGTAATTGAGCGCTGTGCACAATACCTGGAAGATAATTATGGAAAAAAGGGGCCCATTTTCGGCGGACAAAAAATAGAATCATTACCAAAAGAAGAAAGGCTTGCAAAAGCAGCAACGCTTGCCCCAATTTTAAGAGGCTTCTGTTCTTCACAAACAATAATGATTGGTCATTTTACAGATGATGATCGTGTATTGCAGTTCATCAATTCAAATGATCTTGATCGGTTAGCGCCTTTAGGCACAAGTTGCCCCGATCATTTTTTAAGGACAAAAATTTCTCCGCTCGTATTAAACCTTTCAACGGATGAAGATGTAACGAACACAGCAGCGATAAAAGAAAAAATTGCTCCTTTGTTTGAAGCGTACCGAAACATGTATGCTGAATATTACAACAGTTGCAAGCATCCTAACAGTCCGGCCATACGTGATGCAAACCCTGTGATTATTTTATATCCCGGTGTTGGTATGTTCAGTTTTGCAAAAGATAAGCAAACAACGAGGGTAGCTTCAGAATTTTACATAAACGCTATCAATGTAATGCGTGGTGCAGAAGCGGTAAGTGAATACACATCACTGCCAAGACAGGAAGCATTCAATATTGAGTACTGGTTATTGGAAGAAGCAAAGTTGCAACGCATGCCCAAACCAAAATCATTAAGCGGCAGAATAGCATTGATCACAGGTAGCGCCGGTGGCATTGGTAAAGCCATTGCAAAGAAGTTTGCATCAGAAGGTGCCTGCGTTATCATCAATGATATCAATGAAGATCGGATGCATAGCGCCATGCAGGAATTTCAGCAACAATTTGGCCGTGATACAGCCGCTTCCACTTTATTGGATGTTACAGATAATGCAACAATTGAAAAAGCATTTGCAGCAGCAGCATTGGCTTTTGGTGGTGTAGATATTATTGTAAACAATGCCGGTATCAGCATTTCGAAATCCATTACTGATCATTCAATAGAAGATTGGGATAAGCTCTATGATATTTTGGTAAAAGGTCAGTTCCTCGTTTCAAAATTGGGTGTGGAAATAATGCGCAAACAAAATATAGGCGGCGATATTGTAAATATTGTTTCTAAAAATTCTGTGGTGTCTGGTCCAAATAATGCAGGCTATGGTTCCGCAAAAGCAGCGCAGGCACACCTTTCAAGATTATTGGCTGCAGAACTTGGTGGCGATAAAATCCGCGTAAACACAGTGAACCCCGATGCCGTAATTGCAGACAGTAATATTTGGGCTGGCGGCTGGGCCCAAGGCCGTGCAAAAGCTTACGGAATTACTGTTGAAGAGTTGCCAGCGTATTATGCAAAACGTACATTGCTCAACGAAACAATTTTACCCGATGATATTGCCAATGCATGTTATGCTTTTGTTGGTGGCTTATTAAATAAATCAACAGGCAATACATTGAATGTAGATGGTGGTGTGGCTATGGCGTTTTTGAGATAATAAGCCCCCATCCCCTAAAGGGGGGATATCGAATATTTTTTATGAGCCAGACTTTTAGTTCTTTGTTGAATCTTTCTTTGCGTCGCATGCTTCTACTGTAATAACAGTTAGTAGCAAACGAAAAGTAAAAAATTTGAGCAAGATTGATATAGTGAACGATGCTGAATAAAGTTCTACTGCAATTCACCACAGCAGTACAAAGATGATTAGCGTACAAAGAAAGAAAAGTGCTGTATATCTTTTCTTTCTTGACTTTTTTGTTACTTTTTGTGTCAAGACAAAAAGTAAATAAATAAAAATTATGCAACGTATAGCATTCAAAATGAAACTCTTCAAAGGTTGCGAAGAAGAATATAGGCGCAGGCATGATGCATTGTGGCCGGAGGTACAATCATTGCTAAAACAGGCAGGGATAAAAGATTATTCCATTTTCTTAGATGAAGAAACAAACATATTATTTGGCTATCTAACTATAGCAGACAAAACAAAACTCGATGATCTGCCAAATGAGCCTGTGATGAAAAAATGGTGGGCATATATGAACGACATTATGGAAACAAATGAAGATAGTTCACCAATAAGTATTCCATTAAAAGAAGTATTTTATTTGAAATAATTTTTAAACTCCCCTTTAGGGGATGGGGGCTTCCATATGCAAATAGAAAAATATAAACTTGACGAACACAATCATTCACTGCACAAAGATCACAAACGCAGGCTTGATTTTATTGTTGCAGATATAAAAGATGTAAATGGTTTGCTGCAAAAGCTGATAGATTTCCAGGTAGCAATCCCAAGCTGGGCGCTGGGTACAGGCGGAACAAGGTTTGGCCGTTTCCCCGGTGGTGGCGAACCACGCAACCTGGAAGAGAAGATTGAAGACATTGGTTTGCTGCATGCATTGAACAAAAGCAGTGGAGCAATTTCTTTACATATTCCATGGGATATTCCAGAGAATGCATCGCATATAAAAGCACTGGCAGCGCAAAATGGTTTGAAGTTTGATGCCATGAACTCGAATACTTTTCAAGATCAGCCAGATCAGCAATTGAGTTATAAATACGGCTCACTACAAAATGTAAATAAAGCCATTCGTAAACAGGCTATTGAACACAATATTGAAGTGATAAAATATGGTGTTGAATTAGGCTCCGAATCACTTACCGTTTGGTTAAGTGATGGTAGTTGTTTTCCCGGCCAGTTGAATTTTAGAAATGCATTTCAAAATACACTGGAAAGCCTGGAAGAAATATATGCAGCACTTCCTGGCGACTGGAAAATGTTTTTAGAATACAAAGCGTATGAACCAAATTTTTATTCTACCACGGTTGGCGATTGGGGACAGTCATTCACTTATGTAAATAAGCTTGGGCCAAAAGCTTTTACATTAGTTGATCTTGGTCACCATTTACCCAATGCCAATATTGAACAGATCGTTTCATTGTTATTGATGGAAGGAAAGCTTGGTGGTTTTCATTTCAATGACAGCAAGTATGGCGATGATGATCTTACTGTTGGCAGCATAAAACCATATCAACTGTTTCTCATCTTTAATGAACTGATAGAAGGCATGGATGCTAAAGGCATGAACCATGCAACAGGCCTCGGCTGGATGATTGATGCAAGCCATAATGTAAAAGATCCACTGGAAGATTTACTGCAATCAGTTGAAGCGATTATGATTACGTATGCACAGGCATTGCTGGTTGACAGAAATAAATTAGCTGAAGCACAAAACAACAACGATGTGGTAACAGCACAGGAAATATTACAGCAGGCATTCCGCACCGATACACGGGCATTGGTTGCAGAAGCAAGGTTAAGAAGCGGCGGTGCATTAAACCCATTGAATATTTACCGTACTGAAAAAGTAAGAGAAAGTTTAATTAAGCAACGTGGTTTAAAAACTGTTGCCACAGGTTTATAAGCCCCCAAACCCCCTAAAGGGGGCTTTGAGAGAGAGTGATAATTTTGAAAGGTTTCTCAGTGTAAAAGTATTTATAACTAATAAATATACTCCCCTTTAGGGGATGGGGGCATGAACAAACTTCCTGCTATAGCAATCTTCGATGTTGGTAAAACCAATAAAAAATTATTACTGTTT
>Ga0075152_10002834_pt1 | contig 12250 bp, 10 predicted proteins | sample JI61114C2DNA_FD_70964 | JGI IMG/M metagenome (GOLD analysis project Ga0075152, IMG submission 70964) | Wastewater effluent complex algal communities from Wisconsin, to seasonally profile nutrient transformation and Carbon sequestration -... | ecosystem: Engineered > WWTP > Effluent > Algae...
GGTCCACGACGTGCACATGACCCACACGATGCTCTACCTCGGCCAGACCTACGACGGTCCGACCGAGCTCGGCGGCCTCGTGCTCCACCCCGACCTGCGCCGCCACCCCGACAAGCTCGGGCGCCTGCTCTCGCTCGCCCGCTTCGTGTTCATCGCGAAGTACCGGGGCTGGTTTCGCGACCGCCTGCTGGCCGAGCTGCTGCCGCCGCTCTACAAGGGCCCGAGCGGGACGCGCTCGCCGCTGTGGGACGCGCTCGGCCACCGGTTCACGGGCCTCAGCTACGACGAGGCCGACCGCCTGAGCCGCTTCAACAAGGAGTTCATCTGGCGGCTGTTCCCGGCGATGCCGGTGCACGCGATCCTGCTCCCCGACGACGTCCAGGAGATCATCGCCCAGGTCGGTCCCAACACGGTCGGGGCCCAGCGCCTGCTCGAGAGCATCGGCTTTCAATACAGCGGCCGCGTCGACCCCTTCGACGGCGGCCCGCACTACGAGGCCGACACCGACCAGGTGACGATCGTCCGCGACACCCGCAGCTACCAGCCGGTCATCGGCGAGCCCGACGACAGCGCCCAGCCCGGCATCGTCGCCGTCACCTCCGACCGCTCCCCCCACTTTCGCGCGGTCTGGACCCCCGCCCAGGCCGTGCTCGGCGACGCGGACACCGGCCAGCCGACGGGGGTCCGCGTCGCCGCCGTCGCGCTCGAGCGACTCGGCGTGTTCGGCGACGAACGCGTGCTGGTCGCCCTGCGCCCGCAGCGGCGCCACAGCGACCGCACCAACCGAGTGTTCCCGTCGTCGCGCGCGCCGACCGGCTCGCTACGCACGACCTGAGCCGAGCCAGACGTCCTCGGCCTCGACCCGCCGGCTCGGCCCTCCGCCCGTCGGCCGCACTCTCAGGGCGCCGTCGTCATCGAAGCCGACCGCCTCCGCCGGCACCCCGCCGACCCTCAGGGTCCGCCCGAACACCGCGCTGTGGCGCTCGTACCCGGCCCGGATCGCCGGGAAGCCGCCGACGAAGAAGCTGTGCAGCACCGGCTCCAACCCCGACAGTACGGCCGCCAGCACCTCCTGGCGCGAAGGACATGTTCCTTCGGGCAGCAGACGCGCGAGGCTGGTCGCCCGCAGCTCCGCCGGGAACTCGCGCTGCAGCACGTTGACCCCGAAGCCGACCACCAGATCCGGGCTCGAACCCTGCCACCGCGTCTCGCACAGCACCCCGGCCAGCTTCTCACCGCCCACCAGCACGTCGTTGGGCCACTTCAGCGCGGCCCCGGGGACCCAGCGCGCCAGCCCCTCGCGCAGGCCCAGCCCGACCGCCAGCCCGAGCGAGGCCCAGCGCGCCGACCAGCCGACCTGCGCCCCCGTCATCGCCTCTGGCCGCAGCACCAGGCTGACATAGAGGCCCTCACCCGGCGGCGATTCCCAGCGTCGTCCGAGCCGCCCGCGCCCGGCGCTCTGGGCGTCCGCGGTGACCATCGCCCCGTGCGGGGCGCCGGCGCGGGCCCAGGCCAGCGCGCGGTCGTTGGTCGAGGGCAGGCTCGCGTGGTGCTCGCGAACCTGGCCCAAGGCGCCAGTCATGCGACTAGCTCCAGCTCCCGTCGCCGAGCTGGAACAGCAGCGAGATGTCGCTGGCCGGCGCGCTGTGGGTCAGCCGGCCGACGCTGATCACGTCGATGCCGAGGCCCGCGAGCGCGCTGATGCGCTCGAGGCCGACCCCGCCGCTGACCTCAATCTTGGCCCGGCCGGCGACGATCGCCACCGCCTCACGGACCGCCGCGTCGTCCATATTGTCGAGCAGCACCGCGTCGGCGCCGGCGTCCAGGGCCACGCGCAGCTCGGCGTGGCTGGTGACCTCGCACTCGATGCGCAGGGTGTGCGGCGCGTGCCCGCGGGCGCGCAGCACCGCCTCGGCGACGCCGCCCGCGGCACGAATATGGTTCTCCTTGATCAGCACGCCCGCGCCGAGGTCGTTGCGATGGTTGTGACCGCCGCCGCAGCGCACCGCGTAGCGGTCGAGCGCGCGCAGCCCCGGCATGGTCTTTCGCGTGTCGCAGATCCGGCAGCGACCGGCGGCCGCGTCGACGTAGGCGCGGGTCAACGTCGCCACACCGCACATCCGCTGCAGCAGGTTCAGCGCGGTGCGCTCGCCCGCGAGCAGCGCGCGGGCGTTGCCCTCGAGGTCCATCAGCACGGTGCCCGGCGACGCGACCTCGCCGTCCCGCAGGTGGACCTCGCAGCGGATCTCGCGGTCGACCGTGTGGAACACCTGGCGGGCCACCGCGACGCCCGCCTGCACCAGCCGGGTCTTGGCGACCAGCCGCGCCCGCCAGCGCGTCTGCGCCGGGACCGTGACCCGCCCCGTGACATCGCCGCTGGCGAGGTCCTCCATCAAGGCGACGTCGATGATGCCCTGCACCGGGCCACACTCGCTCAGGCTGCTTTCCATATCTCGACCCCTCGGCAGGTGGATCCGGCCGCCCTCACCGCGGGAATGTACTTTCCAGCAGCAGGTCCATCAACAAGTTCGCCGCCGTATGAAACAGTGCGGGAGCCCACAGGCTGCCGCTGCGCCGCCACAACCACGCGAACACCAGCGCCGGGAAAAACGTCGCCAGGCGCGCCGCCTGGGCCATCCCCACCAGGTGCCCGAACGCGAACAGCAGGCTCGAGACCACCGCCGCGAGCCCCACCTTGGCCCCCAGCACCGAGCGCCGCGGCGGCCACAGGTCCTCGAGCGCGCTCATCAGATACCCGCGGTGAAACACCTCCTCCGCCAGCGCGACCGCGAACAAGCCCTCCGCCACCTGACGCACGAAGCCGAGCCCGCCGTACGCCGTCCAGCTCGCCGGCAGCTCGAGGCCCGCTGGCCAAAAACCACCCGAGTGCGCGCGACACAGACCGGCCAGGAAGCGCTCGAGTCCGCCAGCCCACGGCGTCAGGCCCTCGAGCGCCAGCACCGGTGACAGCACGCGCAGGTCGCCGACGCACACCTGCTGATAGAACCACCAGAAGCACAGCACGAACGGCGGGAACACCACGAGCGCGGCGACGAGGGCCACCCTGGCGCCCCGCCAGCGCCACGGCGGCACCGGCGAGTCGGGTCCGACCTGGTAGCGGGCCTGGACCTCGGGCTCACGGCGCAGCAGCCACGACGGCAGGAAGTAGAAGGCCGCGACGAGCGCGACGCCGCGGTAACTATTGATGCCCGGGACCAGGCCGAGCAGGCCGTACGCGGTGTACAGCGCGCCGGTGGCGATGACGGCCTGACGTGCGCGTCGGCGGACGGAGGTCTCGGGCTCGGCCAAGGCGATGCGGACTCTACCGCAAGCTGGCCGCGAGCTTGGCGAGTCGGCGCCGCAGGGTCTCGAGCGTCTCGACCAGCATGTCGACGTGGTCGAGCACCTGCGTGTCGGCGGCGAGGGCGTGGACCTCCTCACGGCTGATGCGCGGCGCCTCGAGCAGCTTGAGGATCTCCACGAGGTAGGTCTCGACGCTGCCGAGCGCCAGGCCCGTCTCGCGCAGGTCGTCGTCGATGAACAGCACCAGGTTCTCGACCCCGCGCGCGTGACTCAGCGTCTCGCTGACCGGACAGGTGCGGGTCGCGCGGTCCATCAGGCGGTCACGGGCCCTCGCGCGGCCACCGCTCTGCCGCCGCTCGGCCCCGGAGTTCGCTGAAGCGTCGGCCTCGTCCCCGACTCTGGACACCTGTACAGGCGAGGCCGCGACGACATCATCGGCGACGGAGGGGAGCTGGCGCATGCGGGCATCCATGCACGGTCCGCATGGACCCCGCAAATTTTCGGCGGATCCACACGAGCGCCCGAATGAACGCAGCCTTGCCCCGCCCCCGGTTGTGGGGATCCTTACGAGGGACTTCGGCGCTGACGCAGGGGACTTGTCCTATCCTGTGCCGCTCGCAGCGCCGACCTGCACTGTGAGTGATCCGCCTGGCCATGGCTGGAATTCCGGAGGAAAAACTTCAGGAGCTCCGGGATCGGATCGACATCGTCGATCTGGTGGGTCGCTACGTCGGCCTCAAGCGCGCGGGCAAGAACTTCTCCGCCTGCTGCCCCTTCCACAGTGAGCGCACCCCGAGCTTCTACGTCAACCCCGAGCGGCGCAGCTTCAAGTGCTTCGGCTGCGGCGTGTGGGGCGACGGACTCGACTTCGAGATGCGCATGGTCGGCAAGAGCTTCATCGAGGCCGCCCGCGACCTCGCCCAGCGCTACGGCGTCCAGCTCCCCGCCGGCCTCAAGGACACCACCACCTCGGCCCAGCAGTCCGAGCGCGACGAGGCCTACGCCATCACGCGCGCCTCGGCCGACCTCTACCGCGAGATCCTCCTCACCGGCGAAGAGGGCCAGCTCGGCCGCCTCTATCAAGACGCCCGCCACATCAGCCCCGAGACCGCCGAGGCCTTCCAGCTCGGCTACGCCCCCGCACCCGCAGAGGCCGGCTGGGACCGCCTCACCCGCCACCTCCAGCGCAAAGGCCTCTCCCTCCCCCTCGCCGAGAAGCTCGGCCTCGTCGCTCGCTCCGAGCGCACCGACAATTTTTATGACAAGTTCCGCGGCCGACTGATGTTCCCCATCGTCCAGCCCGGTGGCGCCGTCATCGCCTTCTCCGGCCGCGTCCTCCCCGAGTACGCCCAGGACCAGGAGGGCCGCGAGGCCCCCAAGTACATGAACTCCCCGGAGTCCCTGCTCTACACCAAGGGCAAGACCCTGTTCGGCCTCCACCTCGCCGGCCAAAACATGCGCCGCGCCGGGCGAGCCATCCTCGTCGAGGGCAACGTCGACGTCGTCACCCTCCATCAGCGCGGCTACCGCGAGACCGTCGCCCCGCTGGGCACCGCCCTCACCGCCGGCCAGGTCGCCCTCATCGCCCGCTTCGCCGAGTCCGTCGTGCTCTGCTTCGACGGCGACACCGCCGGCAAGAAGGCCGCTCGCGCCGCCATCCCGCTGCTCCTCGACGCCGGCATCGACGCCCGCATCGTCGCCCTCGACGGCGGCGTCGACCCCGACACCGCCGACCCGACGCGTCTGGCGGCCCTGCTCGAGCAGCCCGGTTCGGCGCTGGAGTGGCTGATGCGGGCGATGGTCGCGGCCGGGGCGCGGGACAGCATCGACGCCCAGGACCGCGCGCTCAGCGCGCTCGCACCTTTGTTGGCGAAGGTCAAGCGCGACGGCGCGCGGGAGCTCTACATCGAGCGCGCCGCAAAATTGCTTGGACTGCCGTCGGGGCGCATATCGTCGGCCCTGCAAGGAAGCCGTGAAGCGCACCGTCCGCCCCCCGCACCCGCCGCTGGTGCCCCGCCGAGATCTGGCCCAGCACGGCCCCTGCCGGAGCTTCCGCGCAGCCAAGTTGCACTCGCCGCCTTGCTGGTGGACAACCCCCACCTGGCAACGCTCGCCGAGCAAGCAAAGGTGCAAGAGTTCGTGACGGATCCCCGACTGGCGCCGATCGTGCGCGCAGTAATTGAAGCCGCGTTCGCGGGCGAGCGGCCCGGCGAGGGTGAGCTGCTCGAGCTCATCGACGTCACGGCTCACCGCCAGGTGCACGACTGCGTGTTCACCGGGCTCTATCGCGAGTGCGAGCACCCGCAGCAGGAGCTCGAGGGCCGCATCTACGATTGCCAGCGCGACGTCCTCAAGCAGCGACGTCTCGACATCGCCGCCCAGATCACCGAGGCGATCGAGCGCGGCGAGCAGCAGCAGGCCCGCGAGCTCTCGCTCGCCCGCCACGACCTGAACCGGCAGCTCGCCGAGCTCGAGCGCCAACCCCCCAGTCTCTCCAGCGCGGCCGCCAGGCCCTGACCAACGCCGCAACCCAGAGGTTCGAGCCCCGTATGACGCTTAAGACTCAGACGCGCACCGTCGACCGAGAGAAGCTCAAGAAGCAGCTGATCGCCTTCGGCAAGAAGAAAGGCCACGTCACCTACGACGAGCTGCACGAGCTGCTGCCGCCGGACCTCATCGACCCCGAGGAGCTCGGTGAGTGGGAGAAGACTCTGGTCGAGGAGGGCGTCCAGGTGCTCTCACGCGAGGAGGCCAAGGACGCCGTCAAGCCCAAGCTCGCGACCCGCAAGGTCATGCCGAAGCGCGACGAGGAGGGCGACGACGAGCCCTCCCGCACCAACGACCCCGTGCGCATGTACCTGCGCAAGATGGGCTCGGTCTCGCTGCTCACCCGCGAGGGCGAGGTCGAGATCGCCAAGCGCATCGAGCAGGGCGAGATGCGGGTGCTGGACATCGCGCTGGCCTCGCCGGTCGCCGTGCCCTTCATCCTCGACATGTACGACCGCATCCGCCGCGGGCAGATGCGCGTCAAGGACGTCCTCAACATCAGCAACCCGGCCGAGAACGGCCCGGGCATGCCGCCTGGCGTCGAGCCGCCCTCGATCAACCAGGAGGCGGCGATGGAGAACCTGCACAAGCAGGTCGAGAAGATCCGCCGCCATCAGAAGGAAGTCGACAAGCTCAAGGGCATCCTCCTGAGCGACCGCAAGGTCGGCCCCGCCGAGGCCGGGCTGCTCGGGCAGCCGCTCGGCTCCCCCCTCGACCCTCCCGGCGCATCGCTCAGCCCCGGGGTCCCGCCGGCCGCCAACGCCCCGCTCCCCCTCGACGACAAGACCCGCGAGCTGCACCTCAAGACCCTCGAGGAGCACCGCAAGGCGATCCTCGAGGCCATCCAGGACATGAAGCTCGGCCGCAAGCCGATCGACGGCATCGTCACCGAGCTGACGATGCTGGTCGAGCGCGTGTCGCGGGCCGAGCGCGACCTCATCCAGTGTGAGCGCCGCGCCGGGATGGACCTCAAGGAGCTGCGCAAGCTGTTCAAGGACGTCCGCCTCAGCGAGGAGGAGGAGTTCAAGCTGTGTCGCCGGCTCGGCCTGCACCCCTCGGAGCTGCACGAGATCGAGGCGCGGATGAAGCTTGCGATCAAGCGCATCCGCCAGGTCGAGCAGGAGACCAACATGCGGGCTCCGCAGCTGCGCGAGCTGCACGAGGGCCTGATGGCGGCCCGCCGCCAGGCCGAGCGAGCCAAGGCCGAGCTGGTCGAGGCGAACCTTCGCCTCGTCGTCTCGATCGCCAAGAAGTACACCAACCGCGGCTTGCAGTTCCTGGACCTGATCCAGGAGGGCAACATCGGCCTGATGAAGGCCGTCGACAAGTTCGAGTACAAGCGCGGCTACAAGTTCTCGACCTACGCCACGTGGTGGATCCGTCAGGCGATCACCCGCGCCATCGCCGATCAGGCCCGCACGATCCGCATCCCCGTGCACATGATCGAGACGATCAACAAGCTGATCCGCACCAGCCGCAGCCTGGTCCAGGAGCTCGGCCGCGAGCCGACCCCGGAGGAGATCGCCGAGAAGATGGAGCTCCCGCTCGACAAGGTCCGCAAGGTCCTCAAGATCGCCAAGGAGCCCATCTCCCTCGAGACACCGATCGGCGAGGAGGAAGACTCCCACCTCGGCGACTTCATCGAGGACAAGAACATGATCAGTCCCACGGACGCGGTCATCAACATGAACCTCGCCGACCAGACCAGGCGCGTCCTCGCCACCCTCACCCCCCGCGAGGAGAAGGTCCTGCGCATGCGCTTCGGCATCGGCGAGAGCAGCGACCACACCCTCGAGGAGGTCGGCCAGGACTTCTCCGTCACCCGCGAACGCATCCGCCAGATCGAGGCCAAGGCACTTCGTAAGCTGCGCCACCCCTCGCGCAGCAAGCGGCTCAAGGCCTTCGTCGAGAACTAAGCAACCTCGCCCCGGTCACCCCGCCGAAGCCCGCCGAAGCCCGCCGAAGCCCGCCCCATGGCGGGCTTCGCTCGTTGAGCCCGCTGAATTCACCCGGTCAGGAATTCGCCCGCGCGCGCAGTTCGGGCAAGATGCGCGTATGCGCTTACCTCTTGGCACCCTGCTCCTCTCCCTGACTCTGCTCCCCGCCTGCGGCAAGGACCCCGGCGACAGCACCGACACCAATCAGACCGGCACCGGGACGACGACCGCCACCACCGGGACAAGCGCCACCACCACCGCGACGAGCGCCGCCACCACCGGGGCGAGCGAGGCGACCACGGTCACGAGCACCGTCACCGGCACCGATACTGGCGAACCCGCGACCGGCACCACGAGCATCGAAACCACCGCCGGCACCACGACGACCGGCACCACGACGACCGGCACCACGACGACCGGCACCGCCACCGACAGCACCACCGGCGACACCGGCGACACCGGCGTGGTCCCCGGCGGCGAGTGCGTCGAGGACAGCGACTGCACGCTGCACAACGACTGCTGCGACTGCTTGGCGGTCCCGGCGCCCGACGAGCTGGCGATCTGCAAGAAGGGCTGCGACCAGAAGCAATGCGAGCTGCTGGAGATCTCCGCGGCCACCTGTCGCTTCGGGGTCTGCGTGACCGAGAAGGTCCCCTGCGACCCGATGAAGGTCGCCTGCGACTCGCTGCCGCCCGAATGTCCCAAGGGCCAGGTGGCTTCGGTGAAGGATGGCTGCTGGTCGGGCCACTGCGTGCCGGCCATCAGCTGCGACGTCGTCCCCAGCTGCGACCTGTGCCCCGACGGCTTCATGTGCGTGTTCAAGGAGGCGCAGATCCCGATGCCACCGACCTGCGAGCCGATCCCGGCCCAGTGCGACGGCAAGATCGACTGCGGCTGCGCCGGCCAGCAGGTGTGCATCGACGGCTTCGACGCCTGCAACAAGGTCGGCGACGACGAGCTGCACTGCGCCTGCCCGGCGTGCTGAGGCCGCGCCTGCGCCCGGCTCAGACCCGGCGCAGGATCAGCGAGAAGTTGTTGGCCGGCATCGGCACGACCTCCGCGAGCACCAGCCCCTCGGACTTCGCGGCCGCCGCGACCGCCTCGAGGTCGCGGACGCCCCAGGAAGGATCCCTCGCGCGCAGCGAGGCGTCGAAGGCGGCGTTGCTCGGCGCGGTGAAGCGGCCCTCGAGCTTCATCGCGCCGTACAGGTACAGCGGTGCGCCGGGTCGCAGCAGCGCCCCTGCCCCGCGCAGCAGCGCCTCGCAGGCCGACCACGGCGCGATGTGGATCATGTTGATGCACACGATCGCGTCGGCCTCGCTCACCGGCCACGGCCACCGCTCCACGTCCAGCTCCACCGCCGGGAGCAAGTTCGTCGGCCCGAGCTCCGCCGCCCAGGCCTCGATGCTCGCCAGCCCCTCCGCGTCACGCTCGCTCGGTTGCCACGTCAGCCCGCGCAGCGCCGTCGCAAACGCCACCGCGTGCTCCCCCGAGCCGCTGGCGATTTCGAGCACCCGCCCGCGGTCGGGCAAGACCCGCACCAGCACCGCCAAAATAGCCTCCCGATTGCGCTGCGCTGCCTCCGAGGTCCGCCTGAGCATGCCCCTCGTGGACTGCCACAGTTTCGGCAGCTATGCCACCGGCTCGCCGATCCAGCGACTTGCATCCCCACTCGCGCCCGGCTGATATAGTTGGCGACGATGCGATGGGTCGTAACACTCGCCGCGTGCCTCGCCTCGGCGCTGGGCGTCGGCGTGGCCAGCGTCGCCGGCTGCCTCGTCGAGCTCCCCGCCGCCTGCGGCGACGGCCGCGTCGACCCGGGCGAAGACTGCGACCCCGCCGCGGCGGGCCCCAACAACGGCGAGCGCTGCGACCCTCTCACCTGTCGTCCGGTCTCCGAGCTCGGCTGCGGCAACGGCAAGCTCGAGCTCGGCGAGCAGTGCGACACCTCCGACTTCGGCAACAAGAGCTGCCCGAGCGGCAAGGGCTTCCTGAGCTGCACCAGCGACTGCGAGCTCGACGAGAGCACCTGCGACCCCTGCGGCGACGGGCAGGTCGACGTCGAGTTCGGCGAGGAGTGCGAGCCGAAGGCGGGCGTGCTGACGCAGCCGGTGCTGTGCAGCGAGCTCGCCTCGTTCCCGATCAAGCCGTACACCTCGGGTCAAGTGATGCAGTGCACGGATCAGTGCCTGTGGTATCGCGGGCCGTGCGGGTACTGCGGGGACGACGAGGCGGACGACCCGCAGCTGGTGGATGTCCGCTACCCGGACACGAAGTCGGAGTGGGAGCTGTGCGACGGCGAGGACGTCCGGACCACCGACCTGCACGCCTACTGCGACGAGCACTGTCCCTTCCCGGACTTGCTGTGCACGCCGCGTTGCAGCGCCAGCTGTCAGGAATTCGAGGCGCTCACCGACACCGAGCTGCGCTGCTGTCTGCCGACCCGCGCCGACTGCCCGACGCAGGACTCCCCGGTCCCCTGCTGCGCCGGTTTCGCCCCGGGCGTGAGCGACCCCTACGATCCGCTCACGGCCTGTGAGCTGCGCTTCACCACCGATGACCAGGGTCAACCGGTGCAGAAGAACGTCTGTCGATAGCCGCCCGTCTGGTCTATCCTCCGCGGCCCGTGACCGCCCCTACGCGCCCTGTTGACCCCTCCGGCCGCGCCTCCCTCGTGACCGGCGGCTGCGGCTTCCTCGGCCGCGCCGTCGTCGACGCCCTCGCCGACCGCGGCGACCGCGTCACCGTCCTCGACCATCGCATCGACCCCTGGCGCTCCGACGTCCAGTTCGTGCGCGGCGACATCTGCGACCCGCACGTCATCGAGGACGCCATCGCCGGCCAGGACGTCGTGTTCCACAGCGCCTCGCTGGTCCACACCAAGCACAACCGCCTCGAGCAGGTCCGGGCCGTCAACATCGACGGCACCCGCAACGTGCTTCGCGCCTGTCAGCTCGCCGGTGTGGCGAAGCTGGTCTACGTCAGCTCGGCGAGCGTCGTCTACGACGGCAGCGACATCGTCAACGGCGACGAGTCGCTGCCCTACGCGCCCCGCTTCCCCGCGCCCTACGCCGAGACCAAGCGCATCGCCGAGGCCGAGGTGCTGGCCGCCAGCGGCCGTGCGAACCCCGGCGGCAGCCCGGTGTGGACCTGCGCGATCCGGCCGCACGTCGTGTTCGGCCCTGGCGACACCCGCCTGGTCCCGGCGATCCTCGGCCGCGCCCGCGAGGGCAAGCTCAAGTTCAGCGTCGGCCTCGGCGAGAAGAAGCTCTCCGACTTCACCTACGTGACCAACGTCGTCGACGCCATGCTCGCCGCCGCCGAGCGCCTCGGCCCCGACTCGCCGATCGCCGGCCAGGCCTACTTCATCACCAACGGCGAGCCGATGTCGTTCTGGGACTTCGTCGGCAAGGTGCTCCCGCCGCTCGGCCATCGCCCCCCGCGCTTCGCCATCCCGCGCAGCATCGCCTACGCCGCCGCCGCCGCGCGCGAGGCCTACGACACCTACGTCCGCGGCGGCACCCTCAACGCCGAGGAGGGCCTGTCGCGCTTCGCCATCCGCTACATCTGCAGCCACCACTACTTCAGCCACGCCCGGGCCACGCGCGATCTCGGCTACGTCCCGCGCGTACGCATGGCCGAGGGCATCGAGCGCACCGTCGCCTACTTCCGCGAGCACGGCGCCGCCGCCTGAGCTGCTCCCACGAGCCGCTCCCGGCCGCCGCGCAGCCCCTGACGCCGATACAGTCCCTCGAGCTCATCCCGGGGCCGCGGCGCACGACGACGACCACGCGCGCCGCACCCGCGCAATAATTTTGTCAGAGCGCCCCGCGAGCCTGGCACCCTGGCGAGCGTGGCCCACCCCCACCACCCGACGACGACAGACGACGATTCGACCGGCCTGCGCCGCTTCCTCGGCGTGTTTCGCTACAGTCGTCGCGCCCTCGACCTCGTGTGGTCGACGAGCCGAGCGCTGACGCTCTTGTTCGCGCTGATGACCCTGATCGGCGGCCTGTTGCCGGCCGGCGTCGCCTACCTCGGCCAGCTGATCGTCGACGCCGTCGTGTACGAGTCGCGGACCCCGCCCGGCGACCCTGGCTCGGTGCTCGGCCTGGTCGGCGCCGAGGCGGTGCTGGTCGCCGTGCTGCTCGCGGTGCAACGCGGCATCGGCGTGGTCCAGGCGCTGCTGCGCGCGCAGCTCGGTCACCGCGTCAACGTGATGATCCTCGAGAAGGCGCTGACCCTCGACCTCAGTCACTTCGAGGACGCCGAGTTCTATGACAAGCTCACCCGGGCCCGCCGCGAGGCCTCGAGCCGCCCGCTGAGCCTGGTCGGTCGGACCTTCTCGCTGGTCCAGAACGCGATCTCCCTGGTCAGCTTCGCGGCGCTGCTGGCCGCGTTCTCGCCGTGGGCCGCGCTGATCCTCGCGCTCGCGGGGCTGCCCTCGTTCATCGCCGAGGCCA
>Ga0075152_10002836_pt1 | contig 12244 bp, 11 predicted proteins | sample JI61114C2DNA_FD_70964 | JGI IMG/M metagenome (GOLD analysis project Ga0075152, IMG submission 70964) | Wastewater effluent complex algal communities from Wisconsin, to seasonally profile nutrient transformation and Carbon sequestration -... | ecosystem: Engineered > WWTP > Effluent > Algae...
ACCGCATCGGGATGTAGTTCAGCCCGGTTAGAATGCCTGGTTTGGGACCAGGAGGTCGTTGGTTCGAATCCAGCTATCCCGACTAACCACAAAGCCTGTCAAATATTGACAGGCTTTTTTGTTTTTAATTGGTTGTTTGTGTTTTATTTATCTACCATTAAATAATACCGATTCGCATCTTTTTATGTTCACTTTTAGGCATTTTGTGTTACCTAAATGGATACCTATTTTTTCAGTAAGGAGACTATAATATTTAAAATATTTAATAAATATTATAGTGCTTTTATCTTCTAATTTGGCGTATGAAATAAATCTAAATAATCTTTAAACACATATAGTCTGCCCCTTTGTCCACCAGTTACTTCCTTAATAATTTGTAATTTTTCTAAATCAGCAATTAACTTGTAGGATGAAACATTCGATTTATTAATTAGCTTTTCTACTTGTGTCACATCTATTATTGGCTTTGTATATAGATAATCAATAATTTTTCTTGCATCTGTATTTCTGCTTTTTAATGATTTTATCTTTTCATCAATATTCTTTTGCAATTGTAAAATTCCATCAAATGTTATAACACCATTTTTTGCAGTTTCAATTACACCTGTTAAGAAAAATTTAAACCATTGATTTAAATCATTGTGGGTTCTTACACGCATTAGATTATCATAGTATAATGTTCTATTTCTTTCAAAGAAGTCAGATAAATATAGGATTGGTCTTTTTAAAATTCCTTTACTTACCAAATATAAAGTAATTAGTAACCTACCCACCCTTCCGTTACCATCTAAGAAGGGGTGTATTGTTTCAAATTGATAGTGTATTAGTGCTATTTTTAGTAAATCAGGTAATTGATTTAATTCATCATTAGCAAACTTTTCTATATCAGACATATAATCTAATACAGTATGATGTGCAGGTGGCACAAATACTGCGTCATTTATAGAAGCACCGCCAATCCAATTTTGGCTTATTCTATAATTTCCTGGCATTTTATGTTTACCTCTTACTCCATGTAGTAATATTTTGTGAGCTTGTTTAATGAGGCGTGAAGAAAATGGAATAGTATGCAATTGCATTACAGCTTCATTCATGGCAGCAATATAATTTTGTACCTCCTCCCAATCATCTCTTTTTTCAATAGAGATCTCTTCTTTACTTAAAAATGCTTCTTCCATATTGGTTTGTGTGCCTTCTATTTTTGAAGATTGTGTGGCTTCTTTTGCAATATGCATACTGATAAATAAATCAATATTTACATATTCGGAATACATATCTAGTCTACCTAAATGTCTATCTGCCTTACTTAGTAAGTTTAGTACAATCATATCATCTATTATCCAATCTCTGTTAATGAGGTTTGGCTGAAAGCTTTTATACAAGCCTTGATTTATATATTTTCCCGATTCAAATTTTTTCATAATATAGAGTTCCTTAAATAACTATACGCTAATTTAAGAAAAAATGTTAAAATCTTAAATAAGAATGATCTTATTTAAGCTAACTTAAGATAATCTTAATTAATATACTCGTCTTAAAACAAATACAAATACATTATATGAAAGGAAATACCTTTGCTATTTTCTTTCTTCTTATAAACGAAAAGCAAAATAAAAACGATGAATACCCAATCTATGTAAGAATAAGAGTAAATAGCCATCGCTTTCACATCTCAACAAAACGATACATCCTATCTAAATTCTGGGATAGTAAAAAGTACTGAGCAAAGAAGAATTACCATTCATTTAAAGAACTAAACGAACACCTCTTGGTGATTAAAAGTAAAATGTATGCTTACCAGCTATCCCGACTAACCACAAAAAATGCCGCTTAGAAATAAGCGGCATTTTTATTTTTATGAATTACCCTCTACTTTCTATAATTGCTGTCTTTTTATTTAATCTAAAACCCTGATAACTGTCATGTTTATTTGCCTGAAAGTATGATTGCACGCATAATTTTTATCGTGTTTTGACAGTAACATTGTATGTATTTATTATCAATGTCAAAATACTTAATTATGAAAAAGAACGTATTTATTTTACTATCTGCCTGTATGGTTCTACTGATGGTATCGTGCAAGTCAAGCGGAACAACGGATGATTCAACCGTAGCTTCTTCTTCTGAAGTATCAGGTGCCGGACAGTCGGGTGTACAGGATGATGTATCACAAAAAAATGTGGTGCAGGTCGCTATCGGCAGTAAGGACCACAGTACGCTGGTGGCTGCAGTGAAAGCGGCAGAACTCGTAGACGTATTGAGTAACGCCGGACCGTTTACGGTATTTGCACCTACCAATGCAGCATTTGATAAATTGCCAGCCGGAACGGTGGATGGCTTACTGAAGCCTGAGAAGAAAAATGATCTGGCTGATATTCTTCAGTATCATGTGTATGTAGGTTCATTGAGCGCGGAGTCGCTTCAGGATGGACAAACACTTGGAATGGTAAACGGAGGCACTGTAAAAGTGTCAAAAAAAGACGGAAAGATTATGCTGAACGGAACAGCGACGATCGTTGCTTCCGTTCCGGCCAGCAACGGCATCATTCATGTAATAGATGGAGTCTTGCTTCCTCCGGCACCGGCTAAATAATTTTTTTTACAAGATTGGTTTGAAAAAACGGCAGGAATTTTCCTGCCGTTTTCTTTTTTTGTAAGATGCTTTTTATACAGATACTTCAGCGTTAACTGTTTTGGTTTCCAGCTGCGCCGCTTTGGGAAAGAGAATATTGTTTTCCAGATGAATATGTGTATGTAAATCGTTCTCAAATTCCTTTAATAAGCTGAAGGCAACTTTATAAGTGCCGCAGGCATCTGCAGGCGGAGTGTAGTCGTTACTTAGTTGTGCAATTTTTCTGAATCGTTCGCCTTCCGTGTCATGTTCGTTCATCATCATATGAATAGGATTTTGAATTGTACCGTAAGGCGGTGCTGCGACGGCTTGTTGAGTTATATTTGCTTTTACTATTTTGCGAATGAAAGGAAATAAAACTAACTCTTCTTTTTTCATATGAGCGCTGAGTGCAGTGGCGCATTCGTTAAACTCGTTGTTGATTTCAAATAACTCAGGATGCTGCGTTCCGTGTACCTTGCATAATTTATTCAGATATTGTAATAACACCGGCATACTGCCTTCCACATAACGATGGTGTTTCTTTTCGATATAATCGGTTAACAAATCCAGATCCCATGCGTTAAAATCAATGGTGTTTTTTTCTGCGGGCTTTGTAACGGTATTTAATTCTTCAATTATTGCAGCTGCATCCAGATTTTTTTCTTCACATACTTCTGATAAACTACGGTTGCCTTTGCAGCAGAAATCAATTTTATGGTTTTTAAAGACGGCGGCGGTGCGGTAGTCTTCTGCTACCATTTCACCAATTTTTTTTTCTTGTGTGTTCATGTCGTTCATTTTTTAAATTAAGGGTTATTTATTGTATAAAAATATTTTCTTGAATAATGCCGGCGATACTTATCGCTTTGTTTTTTAGTAATGTAGCTTTTTCTCCTTCAAATAAATCATCGATAGTAGCCGTGAATAATTTATTCCAGCGGTTGAAATGTTTTTTATCTATAGACTTTATTTTACTGAGATGCTGATGAAGATCCATAGGATTTCCTTTGTACTTGCCTGTGAAAAATAAAATATTATCCCAGAAGTTATACATGGCAGGCAGATGTCTTTCCCAGTTTATTTGCACCACTTCGGTAAAAAAATGACCAATCAGTTTGTCTGTTTTTACTTTGTCATAGAAAGTATCTACTAACAACTTGATATCGGTTCTGTTTTTAATATCCTTTTTCATAGATATTCATATTTAGTTCAATCAATCAGCTTTATTTATTTACAGATCTTTCTTTTTGAATTTAATTACAGACAATCCCAGAGGGATAACACACCAAAGCAGCAAGGTGGTGAAGGCAACGATTAATCCCACATTAGTGCCAAAAAAATCCTTGAACACAGCACCTGTGTAGCCCATTAATGCGGAAACATCCAGTCGTAACAAAATCAGTATTCTTCCCAGATCAATCGGATTTAAGGCACTGATAATGACTACTACTTTTTCCAGCGGATAATCTGAAAACTGAAAAAGAATAAACAATACAAGTCCGTCAAACAGCAATGCAAAATACAGCCATAGTAAAATAGCCGTGCCGATTCCTTTTGCTTTATCTCTGGTATTGACTGTAGTTAAAAATGCAATCGCTACAAAAATAATGGTAATGATACATCCGATAGCCAGCATCATTAATCCGGTAGGAGATGGCTCATATATTAGTATCGGAATACCTGCACCGATAAAGAATGCCAGCACCATAGAGCCGGAGAGACCGAAAAATAAACTTAGCCAGATGTTTTTGCGTTGCAGCGGCTGACTTACTAAAAGCTCAATAAACTCAGAGCTGTTATAAATATAAATGGTAGAAAAAATAATGGAAACTAAGGGTACAATAAAAAGTATCAGGTTTAATAAACTCAATAATCCTTTGGCTGAATTATCTTCCAGATTAAAAACACTTAAAGAAGTTATCAGTAAGAATAAGGTGTACACTAACACAATCTTATTTCTCAGGATATCTATAATGACGAATTTTATAATCTTTTTCAAGGCGTTGTTTTTAACATGATACTGGCAATTGCCTTCGATAATTTTATTTCTCCTGTTTCACTGCGCAGTGCATCTATAGGTTTGTGGAATTTTAATTTGCCATCCTGCATAAAAATGATATGCGTCACCAGGTCATCCAGTTCGCTGAGAATATGCGAGGTAATTAAAATCAGTTTTCCTTTTTCTTTCTCTCTGTTGATTTTTTCTTTTAAGATTTCGGATGCCACAGGATCCAGCCCTGCCGTTGGTTCATCGAGAATCAATACATCCGGATTGAAAAGAAAAGCGAGGCAAGCACTTACTTTCTGACGGGTTCCGCCGGAGAGTGTCTGCATTCTTTTGTCTGATAATTTATCCAGCCCGAATTCAACATAGAGTTCTTCGTCAAGTTGGATGGATTCATCTTTGCGGATACTTTTCATCATATCAAAAACCTGTCCAATGGTCATGTTTTCCGGGTATCTTCCGATTTGCGGCATATAACCTATGTGTTTGCGGTATTTCCAGTCGTGTGCAATATCTTTCTGATTAAATAAAATAGTACCACTATCCGGAACAACCATACCTAACATACTTTTTATAAGTGTAGTTTTTCCGCTGCCGTTCGGACCTATTAATGCAATACATTCCGCACTGTTACAGTTAATGGAAACATTGTCAAGTGCGGCCAATTTGCCAAAATTCTTTTTCACATTTGTTACCGTAATCATAGTGGAAGTGCTTTCATTAATGGGGAATCGTCTTTCAGGTTTTCCGGTGTGATGCTCGGAATTATTTTTTCTGTTTTGTCTAAAATGGTAACCATAAAACTGCGGAAGAGCATCATCGCCGGTGGCATCTTTTCCAGTATCATGGAAAATAAACTGACAGGCCTGAATGGAATGTCACCGATTTTGTCTTTGTTTAAATCATATCCTTCATATTTATCCCAATAGTTACCGTTGAAGGTGTTTAGCACAAGAGAGCCGTTAGTGCCCACATCAAAAGTATTACTAATAAAGTTGTTTCCGGTGACGGTGATATCCATGCAGCTTGCCTGTACCTTCATCGCCCAACCGTTATTTTTAAACAAGTTGTTTTGCATTTGCACACGGTTTACACCTTCCATAAAAATCCCGCTGGTGTTGCGGATAAAGCGGTTGCCTTCTATATAACTGTCGGAAATTTCTTTGAGCAATAAACCGTAGGCGGCATCTCCCCAGTTTTCTTCAAATAAATTATTAAACATCTTTACACCGTGCGTAAACATGACGGCAACGCCGGCACCATTGTTTTTAAATACATTGGTGATGTACGCATCATCATTGGAAAACATAAAGTGTAATCCGTAACGGATATTCTTAGTGGAGATGTTTCTCCAGATGACAGAGTTGGTAACAAATTCAAAATAGATACCGTCACGATGTCCGCTTATTGTGTTGCCGATAATCTGCATACTGTCGCATTTCCAGCAATGAATGCCGTTTCCGATTTGCTGTTCTGCCACGGCATAAGATTGCAGTGTATTGTTTTTGATGATACAGTTTTTCCCATACTGTGTATAGATACCGAAAAAGGTATCGTGCAGTTTATTGTTAATAATGGTAACATTATGGCTGTCGTATATTTTAATGCCGGCCGGATCTTCCAGAGTGCCACTACCTGAATGGATTACTTTAAACCCGTCAATAGTTACATAGCTTGATTTTATGGAGATGATTTCATATTTACTTTCTCCGTCTAATACAGGAAAGTCAATTCCTTTCAATACGATAGATTTATTTACAAGTAAGTTCTTTTCATGATAAATACCGGGTTCTACCAGTATCGTATCGCCATCTGAAGCCTGGTTAATAGTTTGCTGGATAGTCTGTGTACCAAATTTTTTGCCAACATGATAAGTTCCGGCAATTGACGGAAAGAACGTAAAGAACAGTAGGAAGCGCAACAGCAAATTCATGATTATTATTATTTGAAGAGTTCATTCCATATGGTACTTTCTCCCTTGATTTTCTCCATGACAATATTCATACTATCGATATTGGAAAAAGCTGCAATGTTGCCGCCCATCGGGCTTTTGAGGTCTGCACTTTTTATTAAGTGTGCATTTTCTGCAATTATAAAAGTATGTTGTCCTGTATAGTCGCTGAGGTAAATATCTTTTACAGATTTTTTTATTGTCTCATTTTCTTTTACAAATCTCAATGCGCAATGGAGATCATCAAAAATGAAAATTTTTCCTTTCATTGTAATAATTTCTACCGGAAATCGTGCGTCGCTTACCGTCATCTTACAATAATCACATTGATCGATTCCAAGTTTAACAGCTTTGGGTTGTGCAGAGCAGGATGTAAAAAAGCTAAGGGCGGTTATGCAAAGGAATACAGAAGATAATGTGCCGGATTTTTTTAATTTGGCATTGAATCTTATTTCTGTGATTACGCAAATCAACAGTATAACTCCTACTGTGATAAATATCCATCCGCCAATATCCGGTACAGAGAATGCTCCGAAATTAAGCAGTTGTTTATATCCTATTAAAGGTGGCTGGTATGCCATGCCAGGCACAACGATAGCAGCTTTCGGATCCAGATTGTGACCGTAGTTATATTCCCATCTCCAGAAATCTACCATTGCTAAAACACCAAAGGCAGCAAACAAGCCAAATAAGGCATACATCATTTTTCTGTTTCCGATGGCTGCTACGATTATAAAAAGAAGTGCATAAAAACCAATGATGTAGGTAAGTACGGAAAATTCAATGAAATCTTCTGCGTGCAGTGTTTTCATGCCTATGTAATGATTAAGACCGTTGATGATTGCTACGTCACCTCCCAGTTTATTGGCGTAAATCAGCATCCGTAAACCTTCCGGATATTGTGGTGCTGCCAGGTCAATTCTCCAGATAGGTACAAATAAAACTAAAAACAATGCTATTCCGCAAATGGCCACTGCGATTCTGATCCATATGTTTAATTTATTCTTTTGCATGGCATTTTATTTATGTGTGATTCAAAAAAAATGGAACAGGTTTTCTTTTACCTGTTCCACCTCTATTGCTGATATAAAATTATTTTGCTTTTTCAGGAGTGGCAGCAGGCATATTTTTTCCCGTGCTGAATGTTAGCGGTACATTGCTACCTGCCGGCGATACTCTTATGTATCCCTGCATTTCCTGATGCAACGCGCTGCAGAAATCTGTACAATACATAGGGAACATGCCCACTTTGTCCGGTGTCCATTTTAATGTTTGAGTTTCACCAGGCATGACCAGTAATTCACCATTAGCTGCACCTTTTATAGCAAATCCATGCGGTACATCCCAGTCTTGTTCCAAGTTGGTCAGGTGGATATAAACTTCGTCACCCATTCTGACACCTTCGATATTATCCGGTGCAAAGTGAGAACGGATACAAGTCATATAAACATCAATTCTATTTCCCGTTCTTACTACTTTCGTTTCTCCTTCTCCTTTGGCGACATACGTATTTGCGTTGTCTTCAATTTTGAATATTTTTAACGATTTGTCTTTTATAACATCTGCTGAAACAGCCTGTGCGTAATGCGGTTCGCCGATAGTCGGGAAGTCAAGTATTAGTTGCATTTTATCACCGCTGATATCATACAATTGAGCACTTTGTGCTAATTCAGGACCGGTTGGTAAATATCTGTCTTTTGTAATTTTATTGTACGCGATTAAATATTTAGCATTTGGTTTTTTGCTGTCGCCGCCCGGAATACATAAGTGACCCACAGAATAATAAGTAGGAACGCGATCCAGTACTTTTAAATCTTTGATATTCCATTTTACCACTTCAGATGAAACGAAGAAAGAAGTATAGGCATTTCCTTTGCCGTCAAATTCTGTATGCAAAGGTCCCAAGCCCGGTTTTTGAACTTCACCGTATAAAGCAGACTCATATTTTACTACAGGAATACCGTCAAAATCTCCAACAAAATCTTTTGCTGCAATTGCTTTCATTAATTTATCGAAACTAAATACAGGAATCAGTGCGGCTAATTTACCGCTGCCTACAATGTATTCACCTGTCGGGTCAACATCGCAACCATGCGGTGATTTTGGACAAGGTATGAAATAACAAATGTCTTTTAATTCTTTAGCACTTAACACGGTAACCTCTGTTTTGATTTCTGAAGTAGCACTGTGTGTTTTATCGCTATATGTATTGTGTGCATATTTAACAGGAACTTTTTTGCCTTTTCCTGCTTTTAAATATTCTTCCGCTTTTTTCCAGTTCACCGCCATGATGAAGTCCTTATCTTTTTGAGATGCATTAACTTCTAACAGCGTATTTGCCTGCTCTGTATTGTAACAAGAGAAGAAAAACCATCCGTGTGATTTGCCTTTTCCGGCATGGCTTAAGTCGAAGTTTACACCCGGACATTCAATCTGGAAAGCGATGTCCATTTTACCATCTTCTTTTCCAACACTGATAAAACTTAAATATCCTTTGAAGTTTTGTTTGTAGGTATTAATCGGAACATCACCGTTTGCGTTGTCAGACGGCACACTGAAACGAGTTCCGGCAACCACATACTCCGTGTTTTCAGTAATGAAGGGAGAAGAGTGATTACCGGCACTGTTTGGTAATTCTATAATCTCTGCCGTACGGAACGTTTTTAAATCAATACGTGCAACACGTGGTGTATTGTTGGCATTTCCGAAAATCCAGCGGCCATCAATTTCACCATTCGTTTGTGATAATTCTGTATGATGTAAATCATCCCATGGAACAAAGCCATGTGAGGTGTTCAGCATCGGTTTAGTTTCTTCACTGAATCCCCATCCTTTTTCTGGATCTACAGAGAACACCGGAATCACTCTGAGCAATCGTCCGCTGGGTAAACCATATACGCTCATTTGTCCGCTGAAACCGCCACTTACAAAATTGTAGAAACCGTCATATTTCCCGGGTGCCACATAGGTTTTAGCAGCAGCATCTGCACTTACGGCATTTCCTAAGTTCTTAGGCTTGCAGGCACTCATAGCAAACACGATGGTTATGCTTAACAATGCAATTAATTTAAAATTTTTCATTTTGATTAGATTTTAGTTGAGAATTATTTTACACCATCGTTTTTACGCATGAATTCAAGCAGGTGTCTTGCATCATCATCAGACAGACTTTGGTTCGGCATTCTAACTAAACAAATCTCGAGTTGTGCCTGTGCTGCCGGATCTTTGTTAATCATTTCATCCGTGTTGGTAATGAAATTCATAATCCATTCAGGAGTGCGACGTGTGGTTACGCCTTTCCATCCCGGTCCCACCAGTTTTTCATCAGTTGTTTTATGACAGGATGAACATTTAACACCATACACTTTTTCACCCGAAGTTGCCATAGCTGCATCCAATGTTGCACCTATATCCACTTTGGTAAATTTCCCTTCCCCTCTATTAGGGTCATAAGATGGATTCCCATTTTCTGTTGTTGCTGCTGGTGTTTCTGTCGTTTCTTCTTTAGAACTAAAGTCATCTTTAGTTGGAGTAGAATTACACCCAATAAAAATTGCCATTGAAGAACAAATGCTTAGAATAATTAATAACTTTTTCATTTTACTTGATTTTATACTACAAGGTTAGACAGAACTCATTTAAAGATTTATGATTGTAGTCATAAAGCATAGAAATGTGATTTTATTTTTAATTTTTAACGTAGTAAAAATTGAAACATGATATAAATCATGTTTTAAAATGTCAGAAATCACGTTTAGCTTAACTTATTTTGAAGAAATTTACATTACATAATATTATAATGTATGATGATAAGTGAAGATGTGTTGTTGGCAAGAGGGGCCGTTTATAAAAAAATAAAAAAAGGCAACTTAATTTTTACGGAAGGTTCCAAATGCTACTTCTATTTTCAGTTGGTGGAAGGCAAAGTAAGCTGGATAAATTACGATGCAGATGGAAAGGCATTTATTCAATCTATTATCCAGCCGGGTGAGTGTTTTGGGGAATTACCTTTGTTTGATGATGAGTCTTATGCTGCTAATTCTATTGCAGAAACAGATTCTGTGGTAATACAATTACCTAAAACAACTTTTCATCAATTGCTGAAAGAAAGACAAGATATATTAATGGCATTCACTAAGTTGCTTGCACAGAGAGTTCGTTATAAATTTTTGGTACTCAAAGAATTTGCAAGTCATGATCCGGAGCATCAAATAATTACGCTGCTAAATTTCTACAGAGAGAAATATCACACACTTTCTGCAGAACCATTCAAGGTGAATTTTACAAGACAACAAATAGCGGGTATGACAGGACTGAGAGTAGAGACGGTTGTCAGGACAATTAAAAAGCTTAGTGAGAAAGGGAAGTTGTCTATTAACAGAGGAAAAGTCTTTATGTTAAATAGTGACTCTGGTCATAAAAAGTTTGTCTTGTAAGCGTTTATTTTGCGTTGTTTACAGTTAATTCGCAAAATGAATATTTCTCTCAGCCGGTATTTAAAAATATCTCTTTTCAATTTATTATTGGTTGCTTTAGTTGGCGTGGTGATGCGGTATAAAATTTTATATTCACTTCCATTTGTCGATCAAAAACATTTATTACACGGACATTCGCATTTTGCTTTTGCAGGCTGGATTACACAGACATTGATGGTGCTGCTGGTGGCTTATCTTTCCAAAGAGACACAGAAAGATGAATTTATCGCGTATAAGAAATTATTACTGGCAAATCTTTTTACAGCCTACGGAATGCTTATTGCATTTCCGATAGAAGGGTACGGGTTGGTTTCCATAATTTTCTCTACGTTATCCGTCTTTATTTCATATCTCTTTGCTTTTAGATTCTGGAAGGATTTAAATAAGTTAGGCAATCAATCTGTAACGCATTACTGGTTTAAGACAGGATTGCTGTTAAGCATACTTTCATCTGCAGGTACTTTTGGACTGGCTTACATGATGGCAAATAAAATCATCCATCAAAACTGGTATCTGGCTGCAGTTTATTTTTATCTGCACTTTCAATACAACGGATGGTTTTTCTTTACCTGCATGGGATTGTTTTATGCGATTCTGCCATCGCAAATCATCATCGAAATAGAATTTAAAAAAGCATTTTGGTTGTTTGCTTTAGCAAGCGTACCGGCATATTTTTTGTCCACGTTATGGATGTCATTACCGTTATGGGTTTACATATTGGTAGTAGTGGCCGGTTGTTTGCAACTCATTGCCTGGGCTATTTTTGTGAGATCAATTTTTAAGCACCGGCAAATAATATCGGAAAAACTAAGCAGAGAGAGTAAATGGTTGCTGAGCTTATGTGCTTTTGCTTTAACGATAAAATTATCATTGCAACTGGGTTCTACCATTCCGTCTTTAAGCCAACTGGCATTCGGGTTCCGCTCTATCGTTATTGCGTATTTGCATCTGGTGCTGTTAGGTGTCATAACTATATTTTTGCTCGGCTATATTTTTTCTTTAAATATTTTCTCAGTTAAAAAAACGACAGTGTGCGGAGTTATTATTTTTGCTGCCGGTATATTTCTGAATGAATTAGTATTGATGCTGCAGGGAATTGCTTCTTTCAGTTATACTATTATTCCGTACACCAATGAACTATTACTATGCATGGCATTGCTAATGTTTTCCGGAATATTAATATTGCTGCTTTCTCAGTT
>Ga0075152_10002837_pt1 | contig 12244 bp, 9 predicted proteins | sample JI61114C2DNA_FD_70964 | JGI IMG/M metagenome (GOLD analysis project Ga0075152, IMG submission 70964) | Wastewater effluent complex algal communities from Wisconsin, to seasonally profile nutrient transformation and Carbon sequestration -... | ecosystem: Engineered > WWTP > Effluent > Algae...
GGCCGCCCATTTCCAGGAGATGGCACTGACCGCCTTCGTCCAGGACATCGAGGTCTGGAACCACAAGGCGCCCTGCATCAACGGCCTGTTCATCCCCAGCGACGGCGCCTTCATGAAGGCCCGCATCTGGTACAAGCAGTTCTTCAACCCGCGGGCGAAGAAGCAGGAGTACCTGGACCAGGCCGAAGGGGTGTACGTACCGCGCGGCATTCCGCCCTACACCGACCCCAAGCTCGCGGCCTGAGCGCGCCCCCCAGGCCGGCCTCGCCGGCCGCCCCCCGCGGAGGGTATGAGCAAAGTGGCAGAGCCACATTTGAGCAAGCGGCGCGAGCATAGCCCTGATCGCCGCCTCGGCGTCAGAGGCGGCGTCACGGCCGGAGTCACGGCCGACTGTGGGTGACGCGCGCGAACATGAAGACGCTGCGATCCAGCTCGGCCCATCCGGCCAGGTCGGCGGGCAGCGCGTGCCGCAGATCTTGCGCGCCCAACGCCTGGCGCGCCTTTTCGGGTGACTCGAACCACCATTCGGCGATACCGTCGTAGTCGTAACCCGGCGGCGGCTCGACGTGCACGTCGTTGTGCACCACGCGAACGGCACCGGCGATCGCAGCCGCCTTCAGCTCGCTCGCCGCGCCGCCCGCCCAGGCCCGTTGAAACTCGTCGCGAGACATTCCTTGGCGCCGGCGCAGGAAGCCCACCACGCAACAGCTGCCACGGGGCGCATCGCGCAGCACGCGCTCCTGGCAAACCAGGGTGAACTCACGCACGTAGGTCGAGAACACGCGTGGCTCGTCGGGGCGCATGATGGCCAAGGTCTCCGCGTCGTTCCAGATGTCGGTGGCAGCCTGCAGGTCGCGCAGCACAAGCAGGTTCACGCCGTCGTAGTCGCTGCTGGCCCCCGGCAGCGGCGGGCCTTCGAGCACGCGCGAGCACTGCGTCACCGACAGCACCTTGCCGCGCACGTTGGTGCATCCCGCGCCGAGCGCCGAATGCTCGCGCCAGGCCTGAGGAAACTGTTCGGGTGCCAGCGCCGGGTTGCGCTGGGCGAGGTAGATCATCTTCCAGCCCATGCTTTGCATTCCTCTCATTCAACGATGGTCTTGCTGTAGCGCGGCGGCTCGCCAAGCGCAGCGCGAAAACTCGGCGGCAAGCGGCCGTCCAGGTCGGTGACACCGTACTCGCGCGCCAGCTCGGCACCGATCCAGACACCGCCGCTGCGCTGCATCAGGGCTGGGTCGCGTGACAGTGCATCGATCACGCGGCCGCTGAACTGCGGCGACTCCATGCTGCCGCGCAGCGGCGCATACTTGCCCGCCATCTCCGGGTCGCTCAGAGCCCAGGCGGTGCGCTCGGTGTCGAGCAGTCCCATCCACAGTGACACCACGGCCACGCCGTGCGCTCGCAGGTCGACCGCCATGTCGTGTGCCATCTTGTCCGCCGCCGCCTTGCCCGCGCCGTAGGCAGGGCCATGCATGTAGCACACCGATCCGTAGGACGAGGTATTCACAATCAGGCCAGCGCCCTGCTCCACCATCAGAGGCGCGGCGTGCCAACTCGACACATAGTGCGATCGCAGGCCCACGTCGAGCAGGTCCAGCATGTGCAGCGGCTTGCGCCAGAACGGGCCCGGCTGGGTCAACTCGGCCGGAATCTGGCAGGCGTTGTTGACCAGGATGTCGAGCCGCCCCTGCTCGCGCCGGACGCGCTCGAACAGTGCCGCGACCTGCGCGTCGTCACGGTGGTCGCAAGCCACTGGAATGCCCTGGCCGCCCACGGCATCGATGGCCTGTGCCGTCGCGCCGATGGTGCCCGGCAGCGCCGCGTCGCCCTCTTGGACGCTACGGCCGCTGACATAGACGACGGCACCGGTGCCACCGAGGGCCAGGGCGATGCCCTTGCCGGCGCCGCGGCTTGCACCGGTGACCACGACGACACGACGCTTCATCAGGCAAGCTCCTTGCTGTGCACGGCGGTATTCGCCTTAGGAACGGCCCGGCGCTTCATGCGGCCTCTCCAAGGGCAGCACGACGCGCTGCCGGGTAGGCGCGCATGGCGCTTGAAAAGGCCAGCCAGGACGGTGCCAGCAGCGCCACCATCAGCGCCAACGCCCAGCGCAGCGGGTCACCGCTGACGTGGCCGGCCAACAGGTCACTCACGGCGCCGGTCAACACCGGGCCTATGCCACCGCCGCCAACAGCGCCGGCCAGCATCAACATGGCGTTGGCCGTGCCGCGCCGCGCAGGCGCGACGACCAGGCTCAAGGCTGCGTAGGATGGCGCGACCCACCAGGCGATAAAAAACCCGAAGGCGATCACCAGCGCGACGGCGAGTGCGGTGTCGCGCGGCCCGAGTGCAAGATAGGCCAGCCCGAGCGGCAGCGCCGCGCCGATGCCGACCAGAGGCACGCCGAGCTGCCAGCGCGCGTCGCGACGCGTGAGACGATCGGCGAGCGCGCCGGAGGCGAGGTTGCCCAGCACCGAGCCCAGTGCCGACAACCCCGTGATCCAACCAACCGCCTCCGGCTCCAGGCCGTGCACGCGTACTAGGTAGGCAAAGTTCCAGGTTCCGAACGAGATTCCGGCCAGCAGCGCGAGCGCCGCCGCCACGATCAGCCAGCGCGCCACCGGCTCTGCCAGCACGGCGCGCACGGCGCCCTGCTCCATCGGCGCTGTCGCGACCCCGCCAGCTGCAGCGATCGGTTCGCCACGAAGCGGCTCGCGCGCCCAATAGCGCAGCAGCACCGCGACCGCCAGAGAACCCAGGCCGATCGCCGCCAACGTCGCCCGCCAGCCATAGCGCTGCGCGAACCAGGCGCCGCCGATCAGCGCCATCAGCGAGCCGGCGCTGGCGCCCATCGCGAACACGCTCATGGCTCGCGAACGCGAGGCAGGCGGGAAGAGATCGGCGATCATCGACAGAGACGCCGGGCCGCCGCCGGCGTCACTGATGGCGCTGCCCATGCGGGTCACGGCCAGGGTCCACGCGCCATTGGCCGCGGCGCCGAGCGCCGCCAGCGCGCCGCCGATGCCGCGACACAAGGCCACCAAGGTACGGCGTTCGCGGCGGTCGGCCAGCCGGCCCAGTGGCAGTGCGATGGCGCCAAAGGCCAGCGCGAATCCCAGGCCGGTCACAAGCCCGACCTGCAGATCACTCAGGCTGAACTCGGCCTTCACCGGGACCAGCAGCACGGCCAAGATCTGGCGGTCCATGAAGGCCAGCGCCGACAGCAGAGCCAGCAGCGCCAATGTCAGGCGAGCGCGCGGCGCTGCGTGCTGTGTCGGTTGGGGCATCGCGTGGCTTTCCTGCGCCACGGGCAATCGATGGCGATGCTGGCCATTCTTCGCGCGGCGCCGCCGCGGGCCATCGTCCGGCCGGACGATGCCACGGGATGGCGCCGACCTAGAGTGCCACGATTCACTCACACCCGCGCCCTTGCCTTCAGGAGAATCGCTTGATCCACCTCATCCGCATCGCCGTCGGCGCGACAGTGGCCCTCACCCTGTGGGCCTCGACAGGGCCGGTGCTGGCCCAGGCTGCTGCGCCCGGCGCGGCGCCGCCTCTCGATCCGGCGCGCCTGATGCAGGGCTTCCCGCCGCCGCCCGAGTACCGCATCCACATCGGCAACTGGCAGGCCTGGCCGCAGAAGATCTGGTCCTTCCAGCACACGCGCGAAATCTTCCCGACGCGACGCCTGGCGCCGGTGGGCCCGGTGCGGCCTTTGCCGCGCGCGTTGATCGACCTCGAGGGGCTGCAGGTCGGCACGCCCGAAGCTCCGCAGACCTGGCCTCAAATGCTGCAGGCCATACACGTTGATGCGGCGCTGGTACTGCACAAGGGCCGCATCGTCGAAGAGCGCTATCTCAACGGCATGAAGCCCACGACGCCGCACCTGATGTTCTCGGCCACCAAATCGATGGCCGGCTTGATGGCCGCTGTGCTGGTGGCCGAGGGCAAGCTCGATGCGAACGCGATGGTGGCCGCGGTGCTGCCGGAGTTGGCCGACAGCGCCTGGGCCGGTGCCACCGTGCGCCAGGTGATGGACATGACCGATGGTGTGCGCTTCACCGAGATCTACACCGACCCCAAGTCGGACATCTTTCCCTACATCGGCGCCATGGGCTGGGCGCCCGACTTGAAGGCGGCCGGTACGCCTGCCGGCATCCTCGGCATGGTGGCCACACTCAAGACCGTGCACGACGAGCCGCGCGGCAGCGCCTTTCGCTACCGCTCACCGGCCACCGACGTGACGGCCTGGCTGGCGGCGCGCGCGGCCGGGATGTCGCTCACTGACTGGCTGCAGCAACGGTTGTGGAACCAGCTCGGGATGGAACACGAGGGCAACGTGATGCTCGATCCGGTGGGCACCGAGGTCGCCTTCGCCGGCATGAGCGCCAGCGCGCGCGATCTGGCGCGCATCGGCCAGATGCTGCTCCAGCGCGGGCGTGTCGCGGGCCGCCAGATCATTCCCGCTGCAGTGGTCGATGACCTGATCCGTGGCGGCGATGTCCGCGCCTTTGAAGCGGCTGGCATCACGCACCAGAAGGGCTGGTCCTATCGCAGTCAGTTTTGGGTCAACCCCAACGCGCCACGTTCCTTCTCCGCGAAGGGCGCCTACGGGCAGCGCCTCTACGTCTTCCCCGACAACGACCTCGTCGTCGTGATGCTCGGCAGCCACCCGCAGCCGGTGGCGGCGCTGATGGACATCCCGCACCATCGCGCATTCGCGGCGTTGATCGAACACCTGAAACGGCCGGCACGCACGGCACGCAGGCCATGAGCCACGACACGACGCCCGCTGGCGCCGCCGCCCGGACCAGCACCGTCGCCCGGCGCACGACGCTGATCGTGCTGACACTGATTGCCACCGTGCAGTTTTTCGACCGCGCGCTGATGGTGGTCGTGATGGAGCCGATCAAAAGCGAGTTCGCCCTCAGTGACTCACAGCTCGGCCTGCTCGCTGGTTTCAGCTACGCCGCCGCCTTCGCGCTGGCCGGTATTCCGCTCGGCTGGGTCGCCGACCGGACCAATCGGCGCAACCTCTTGGCGCTGCTGCTCGCAGTATGGAGCGCGCTGGTGGCACTGGCTGGCTCGGCCGGCAGCTTTGCGGCGTTGGTAGCCACGCGTGTGGGCATCGGCGCCGCCGACGCCGGCGGCCAGCCATGCTCGGTCTCGACCATCGCCGACCTCTACCCGCGGGACAAGCGCGCCGGCGCGGTGGCGGTGTTCTACGTGGGCGTGCCACTGGGCATGCTGCTGGGCTTCATGGCCGGGGGCTTCATCGCCGCACAGTACGGCTGGCGCACAGGCTTCTACGTCGCAGCGGTGCCCGGCGTGGTGCTCACGCTGGCACTGCTGCTTTTCACGCGCGAGCCTCGGCGCGGCGCGGCTGACGTCGGCGCACACGACGCCCTACCGCCGAGCTTGGGCGCGACGCTGCGATTCATGCGCGGCCAGTCCTCGCTGATGCTGATCATGGCCGCGTCGGTGCTCGTCACCGCCAGCTCGTCGGCGATGATGAGCTGGATCGGTTCTCTGCTCGTTCGCAGCCATGGCCTGACCCTGCAGCAGGTGGGCCTGGTTACCGCGCTGTGCATGGGCGGTGTCGGAGCCCTGGGCACGCTGGCCGCCGGCGCGCTGGCCGATCGTCTGGGCGCACTCGACATGCGCTGGCAGCCGCGCCTGATGGCGATGGGTGCCGCGCTGATCGCGCTGTTCGGCTGCGCGGTGTCGCTGTTGCCTTCTATCGTCGCCACGGCCGTGGCGCTGGCGCTGTTCGCAGCCTGTGTCGCCGGGCTCAACGGCCCGACCTATGCGTTGACGCAGAGCCTGGTCGCCGTGCGTATGCGCGGCTTGTCGATGAGCACCCTGGTTGTGCTGCTGAACCTGATCGGGGTCGGCGTGGGCCCGACCATGGCTGGAATCCTGAGCGACATCTTCGCTGCGCGGTACGGAGCCGATTCGGTACGTTGGGCGATGGTGTGCGTGCTGCTGCTCAACCTTCCTGCCGTCTGGCTGTTTGCGCGTGCAGCCCACTCGATTCGGGAGGATCTAGTGTAGTGTTTGACTGTTGATAAAACTTATTTGAGATCCGGCACTCCAATGCTCTACTACCGACAGAGCTGGAGCCAGAGCGTGCGAATTGCCCCTGCGATCGAATTGAGTCAGGAAGAGGAGGCCGAGCTGGTCCGGCTGGCTCACTCCAAGTTGAGCAGCGTTCGATTGGCCGAGCGGGCACGCATCGTCTTGCTGGCCGCACAGGGATTGCAGAACCTGCAGATCGCCCTGGAGTTGGGCATTGACCGGATCACCGCGGGGCGCTGGCGGCAACGCTACATCGAGTCTGGTCTGTCGGGCATCGAACGTGACTTGCCGCGTGGCGCGCCGCCGGTCAAAGTGGACGTGGCGAAGTTGGTGGAGTTGACCACGCAGACCCAGCCGGAGGCGTCCACGCACTGGAGCACGCGCAAAATGGCCGCAGTGCTCAAGGTCAGCCCGAGCACCGTCATGCGTCACTGGCAGGCCAGCGGCCTGAAGCCGCACTTGGTGCGTGGGTTCAAGATCTCGCGAGACCCGAAGTTCGTCGAGAAGCTCGAAGACATCGTCGGCCTGTACATGTCGCCTCCAGAGCACGCCTTGGTGCTGTGCTGCGACGAGAAGAGCCGGGTACAGGCCCTGGACCGCACGCAGCCCGGGTTGCCGCTGAAGAAGGGTCGCGCGCAGACGATGACGCACGACTACAAGCGCCACGGCACGACCACGCTGTTCGCAGCGATGAACGTGCTCGACGGCACGGTAATCGGCCAATGCCAGCAGCGCCATACCTATGCCGAGTGGCTGAAGTTCCTGCGCAAGATCGACCGCGAGACGCCCAAGGACAAGACGCTGCACCTGATCGCCGACAACTACGCCACCCACAAGCACCCGGTCGTGCAGAAGTGGCTGGCCAAGCACCCGAGATTCAACATGCACTTCACCCCGACATCCGCCTCGTGGCTGAACATGGTGGAGCGATTCTTCCGTGACATCACCACCGAGCGGCTTCGCCGGGGCGTGTTCACCAGTGTGGCCGAGTTGGTGGCCGCGATCAACGAGTACGTTGCGCATCACAACACCAAGCCCAAACCATTCATCTGGACCAAAAGCTCTCGCGACATCCTGCAGAAGGTCATTCGCGCCAACTCGCGGTTAAGTAGCAAACAGAATGCAACACTGCACTAGCTAGATCGATGCAAGCGCAATGAGCCCGTCGAGGTGGCGGCGCTCTGCAAGCTCTTCGCGGCCTACAACCTCGCTCATCGCCCGCAGGCTCGCCTGCACGATCGCGTCCGCGTCTACCTCGAAAAACGCGCGCAACGCGGCTCGCGAGTCGCTCCGGCCAAAGCCGTCGGTGCCTAGCGTGACGTAGCGCCGACCCTCCGGCACGAAAGCCCGCACCATCTCCGGCAGCGCGCGCACATAGTCGGTCGCGGCGACGATGGGGCCGGCGGTCGGCGCTAGCATCTGCTCGAACCAGCTGTCCACGCTGGCACGCCGCCTGTGACGCCACAGGCGTTCCTGCGCGACGCCTTCACGCGCCAGTTCGACGTAGCTGGTCACGCTCCAGACGTCGGCGGCGATGCCATGCTCGCGTTCGAGCAGCGCCGCCGCCTTGAGCACCTCGCCCATGATCGCGCCGCTGCCGAACAGCTGCACCCGCCGCGGCAGCGCCGCACCTTCGCGCAACCGGTACATGCCGCGCAGCACGCCGTCGTGTGCGGACGCCGGCAGGCTGGGGTTGTCGACGTTCTCGTTGGTCACGGTGACGTAGTAGAACTCGTCGACCTGCGCCTCGAGCATCTGCCGTGCCCCATGGTCGATGATCACCGCGAGCTCGCCGGCGAACGCAGGGTCGTAGGCGCGGCAGTTCGGGATTGTCGACGCCGTCAGGTGGCTGCTTCCGTCCTGGTGCTGCAGCCCCTCGCCGCCCAGCGTGGTCCGGCCCGATGTCGCACCGATCAGGAAGCCGCGGGCGCGCTGGTCCGCGGCCGCCCAGATCAGGTCGCCGACGCGCTGGAAGCCGAACATGCTGTAGTAGATGTAGAACGGCAGCATCGCCAGCCCGTGCGTCGAGTAGCTGGTGGCCGCAGCCGTCCATGACGACAGCGCGCCGGCTTCGGTGATGCCCTCTTCGAGAATCTGCCCCGAACGCTCTTCCTTGTACGACAGCATCGAGGCGGAGTCTTCCGGCTGGTAGAGCTGGCCGAACGGCGCGTAGATGCCGACCTGGCGGAACAGGCTGGCCATGCCAAAGGTGCGCGCCTCGTCGGCGACGATGGGTACGACGCGCGGCCCGAGTACCGGGTCCTTGAGCAAGGCGCCGAGCTGACGGACGAACGCCATCGTCGTGCTCATGACCTTGCCGTCGGCCTGTAGCGCAAAGGCGGCCGTGGGGGCCAGCGGCGGCACGGCCACCGGCGGAGCACTGCGCAGGCGCTGCGGCACGCTGCCACCCAGTGCGTCGCGGCGAGCGTGCAGGTAGCGCATCTCCGGACTGCCCTCGGGCGGCTTGAAGAACTCGGCCTGCGCGACCTGCGCGTCGGTCAGCGGCAGCTGGAAGCGCGCGCGGAAATCCATCAGCTCGTCGGCGCCCAGCTTCTTGTGCTGGTGCGTGGTCATGCGGCCCTGGGCCAGTGTGCCCATGCCGTAGCCTTTCATGGTCTTGGCGAGTACGACGGTAGGCTGGCCCGTGTGAGCGACGGCGCGGGCGAACGCCGCATGAATCTTCACCGGGTCGTGACCGCCGCGCCGCAATCGGTCAATGTCGTCGTCGCCGAGGTGGGCGACGAGCGCCTGCAGTTCCGGCGTCTTGCTGAAGAAGCTGCGGCGGTTGAAGGCGCCGTCGTTGGCGCTGAGCGTTTGGAACTCGCCGTCCACAGTCTGCGCGAAGGCGCGCGCGATGGCGTGGTCGGGATCGCGCGCGAGCAGGGCGTCCCACTCCGAGCCCCACAGGCACTTGACGACGTTCCAGCCGGCGCCGGCGAACAGTGACTCGAGTTCGTCGACGATGCGGCCGTTGCCGCGCACCGGCCCGTCCAGGCGCTGCAGGTTGCAGTTGATGACGAAGATGCAGTTGTCGAGCCGTTCGCGCGCCGCCAGCGTCAGCGCGGCGATCGACTCGGGCTCGTCCATCTCGCCGTCACCAAAGAAACCCCAGACCTTGCGTCCCGCGGTCTCGAGCAGGCCGCGGTGGCTCAGGTAGCGCATGAAGCGCGCCTGGTAGATCGCGTTGATCGGGCCGATGCCCATCGAGCCGGTCGGGAACTGCCAGAAGTCCGGCATCAGGTAGGGGTGCGGGTAGGAGGTGAGGCCCTGCACGCCTTCGTCCTGCGCCACAAGTTCTTGCCGGTAGTGGCGCAACGAATCCTCGCTCAAGCGCCCCTCGAGAAACGCCCGCGCGTACACGCCCGGCGCCGAGTGCGGCTGGAAGTACACCAGATCCCCGCCATGCGTCGCACTGCGCGCGTGAAAGAAATGCTGAAACCCGACCTCGAACAGATCGGCCGCCGACGCGTAGCTCGCGATGTGCCCACCGAGTTCGCCGTGCGCGGCGTTTGCGCGCACCACCATCGCCAGCGCGTTCCAGCGCAGCATGGCTGAGAGCCGGCGTTCGACGTCCAGGTCGCCGGGGTAAGCCGGCTGCTCCTCGATCGCCACCGTGTTCAGGTAGGGCGTGACCGGCTCGGGCCGCCACGCCAGTTTGCGCTGACGTGCGTGGGCGAGCAGCGCATCGAGCAGCACGACTGCCCGCTCGCGGCCCCGCTGCGGCCCCCAGGCGGCGAGCACGCCATCGAGTGCATCGCACCAGTCGCCCAGTTCCTCGGGGTCGTGGGCATAGGCCGGCACGGCCGACCCGAAATGGTCTCGTGGCTCCATGACCCGGCGCGCGCGCGTTCAGCCGTTGCGGAACAGGAAGCTGTACGCGTTGAGTGCGGGCACGCCGCCCAGGTGGGCATACAGCACCTTCGAACCCGCCGGGAATTCGCCCATGCGCACCATGTCGATCATGCCGTGCATGGACTTGCCCTCGTAGACCGGGTCGGTCAGCATGCCTTCCTGGCGCGCGCACATGCGGATCGCCTCCAGTGTGCCGGCGTTGGGCAAGCCATATTCGGGGCCGCCGTAGCGGATGTCGAGCACCACGTCGGCATCGGTGATCTCGCGGTCGAGTTCGACCAGCTTGGCGGTGTTCTGCGCGATGCGCAGGATCTGTGCCTTGGTCTGCGCTGGCTTGGCCGACGCATCGATGCCGATCACGCGATCGGCGCGGCCATCGGCGGCAAAGCCGACCACCATGCCGGCCTGCGTGCTGCCGGTGACCGCGCACACGACGACGTAGTCGAACTTGAAGCCGAGTTCGGCCTCTTGTGCACGCACCTCTTCGGCAAAGCCGACGAAGCCCAGGCCGCCCAGCGGATGCTCAGAGCAGCCGGCCGGGATCGGGAACGGCTTGCCGCCCGCCTTGCGGACGTCTTCCATGGCCTGCTCCCAGCTCGGGCGGATGCCGATGTCGAAGCCGGCCGCGTCCAGGCGCACGTCGGCGCCCAGAATGCGTGACATCTCGATGTTGCCGACGCGGTCGTAGACGGCGTCGGAGTAGTTGACCCAGTTCTCCTGCACCAGCACGCACTTCATGCCCAGGTGCGCGGCAACGGCCGCGACCTGGCGCGTCTGGTTGGACTGGATGCCGCCGATCGACACGAGCGTGTCGCAGCCCTGGGCCAATGCCTCGGGGATCAGGTATTCGAGCTTGCGGGTCTTGTTGCCGCCGAAGGCCAGGCCGCTGTTGCAGTCTTCGCGCTTGGCGTACAGCTCGACCTTGCCGCCGAGGTGCGCGCTCAGGCGCTTCAGGGGCTGGATCGGTGTGGGGCCGAAGGTCAACGAATGGCGGGGAAAGCGCTTCAGCTTCATAGCGGTGGCTCGTGGAGTGGGGAAGGCCGCCCAGGCCTCGATGCTGGCGAACAAGGAGGCATGCTCGGGGTCGCTTTCATCGTTGCTGGCAGTCAATGAATGGTAGAAAATATGTCGAGTTTCAGGGTTGCGAAATTCGGTTCCCGGAAGAAACGATGCTCTGAAATTTCAGATCTGATGTGAGAAACATTTCTGCGATGAACCAATGAGCACAACAAAAGTACGCGCGACTACCTCGCCACCGGGCTCGCTGACGCATGCGATCGATCGCACCGACAAGGCCATCCTGCGTTCGCTGCAACGCGATGCCTCGCTGTCGAATGTGGCGCTCGCCGCCAAGGTGAACCTCAGTGCGCCGGCATGTCTTCGGCGCGTGGAACGACTCAAACAGATGGGCTTGATCACTGGCATCGTCGCGCTGCTGAACCCGCGGGCGCTCGATGCGGGCATGCTGGTGATGATTGGCGTCGTACTCGATAGATCGACTCCCGATTCGTTCGCCGATTTCGAGAAGGCAGCCGCGAAGGTGTCCGGCTGTATGGAGTGTCATGTCGTCACGGGAGAGTTCGACTACTTCATGCTGGTCCGCACGCGCGACAGCGACGGCTTCAACCGGCTGCACGCGGAGCAGCTGCTGCACCTGCCCGGTGTGCGGCAGATACGATCGTTCATGGTGTTAAAGCAAGTGCTGTCGACGACTCAATTCCCAATCTGAGATCGATCGGCTCTCGCCCGTGTAGATCGAAAGGTTGGTTGGAACATGCGAAATGTTGCGGTGCCGCCCTTTGTGGCGATGCCCTGTGATCGCAGATTGACCGCCCACGGGTCGAAGGCTGCAGACCGATCCCGCGCAGCGGGCGACCGGTGTCAGCCAGGCTGCCCACGCCCGCAGTGCGCCACGCGATGGTTCCGTCCTGGCCGCGAAGGATCCGTCACGACGTCGGCTGTCTCGGTCGACAAACCTTCCCGCGAACGGTGCAAGTCTCAGGGCGGCACGCGGCCAGTCGGGCGGGCGAGGCAGGCGCCGCCGCGCACCGTAGCCCGGCGCAGAGCCTCACCCACCACTAGGTAGTCGAGGCATCGCGTTACATTGCGCATTATGTTGTACCAAACGATGTCCTGATAAGAACACTTCTCAGGACATCGCGAAAATTCTTCTATAGTGGGGGTACCACTCTTGGAGGGCCCCCTTTTTATGCCTACAGAGGTGGTGGCTACAGAGGTAGCGCCCACCCCTGCCCAGGTCTCGGCCGACGCCGGCGTGCCGGCGCGACGCCGTGGCCGTCCGCGGGGTGCG
>Ga0075152_10002840_pt1 | contig 12241 bp, 7 predicted proteins | sample JI61114C2DNA_FD_70964 | JGI IMG/M metagenome (GOLD analysis project Ga0075152, IMG submission 70964) | Wastewater effluent complex algal communities from Wisconsin, to seasonally profile nutrient transformation and Carbon sequestration -... | ecosystem: Engineered > WWTP > Effluent > Algae...
TTAAGACAAACTTTATCAAATACTGCTACCATTAAGGTCTTAGAGGAAATAGCTGAAATGTCTGAAATTGCTGATGTTTCAAAGCTAATTATAAGAAAAGCATTAAAGTCTGAGTTCAAAGACTTTGAAGATGCCATTCAATATTATTGTGCGTTGAATTTGAATAAAATAGATTGTATTGTAACCAGAAATTCTAAGGATTTCAAAAAAAGTAATTTGGCTTTGATGACTCCCTCAGAAGCAATTGCACATTATTGATTATTCAGTGTTTGAGTAATTTAATTTTCAAATAGTATTTGTAAATTAATGAACGAAAGTGAGAACTTTTTAAAGTAATAAAAATGAAAAAAAAACTTTCAAAAGAAATCAGGACAGACTTGCCAATAATAAAAATAGATGCAAAAGTGATTGATTTGAAAAAAGCAATCGAGGAAGGTTTGGCAAGTGGAGTAGTTGAAAATTTTGATCCCAATATGCACCTTAAAATGCTTAAGGCAGCAAAAAGAATAGGAAAATAGAATCTTTACATACTTTAGATATAGCCCCAATATTCCCAAATTTTCTAATTACAGAGGCTAGATTTCCCTCCCCATCTTACTGCTTTTACTTATTTTCACTCTTGAACCCGCCCCGGTTCCCACCAAAACTAAAACTATGCGCACATTTGTTCTCATGGCCATGGCTGCCATTCCTATGACCATTATTGGTCTAACTCATAACTTTCAATCAAAGAATGTATGGGTCTCTAATGCAGACAGTACCAAGAAGGATACAACCAAGTTCAGCACCTTCAAAGATCTGCCACTCAAGGCCGAACGCAGTATTCAGTTCAATACCCAAGAAGGTACTTGGATGTCTTTAGACGTATCGCCAGATGGCAATACCTTGGCTTTTGACATGATGGGAGATATCTATACCCTGCCCATCACCGGTGGCAAGGCAAAACAAATCACCAAGGGATTGGCTTTTGACGCGCATCCTAGGTTTAGCCCCGATGGTAAGAAAATTCTCTTTACATCAGACCGATCCGGAGCAGATAACCTCTGGATCTTTAACCTACAAACCAATGACACCATTCAGGTTACCAAAACCAATGTAGACGACTATCCCAGCGCTGTTTGGACACCCGATGGTAAATATATTGTTGCCAGCAAGGGACGCAGATTACCCCGTTTATGGATGTACCATGTTGACGGTGGTGGCGGGATTCAACTCAATGACCAGCCAAGTAATCAAAAAACCATTGACCCCTATGTGAGTGCCGATGGTAAATGGGTTTATTTCTCTCAACGCAATGGCCCTTGGAACTACAATGCTCTCTTACCCCAATATCAAATTGGTGCTTACAATATTGCAAAAGGAGAGTACAGTACCATTACTTCTAGATATGGTTCTGCCTTTACACCAACATTGAGTAAAGACGGCAAGTGGATGGTCTATGGTTCCAGACACGAAGACAAAACAGGGTTGATCCTCCGTAATTTAGTAACTGGTCAGGAGCGTTGGTTGGCCTATCCCGTACAACGCGATGAACAGGAATCCATTGCACCCTTGGGTGTTTTACCCGGTATGGCATTTACCCCAGACAGCAAATTTTTACTGGCTTCTTATGGCGGTAAAATCTGGAAAATTACCATTGACCAAGAAGGTAAAACAGCTCCTCAAGAAATTGCTTTTGAAGCCAGTCTGAACCTAGAACTTGGGCCAAGACTCTATTTCAACTATCCCGTAAAAGATACCAGTCACGCACTTAGTTCTCAAATTAGGGACGCTGTGCCTAGCGGCGATGGTAAACAACTAGCATTTACCGCTTTGAACCGTTTGTATGTGATGGACTATCCAAACGGTACACCAAAAAGGGTGACCAATTTCAATTCTGTAGAAGCCATGCCAGCATGGAATCCCAATGGCAAGCAATTGGTCTTTGTTACTTGGAACGAACAAGAGGGTGGTGCTATTTATAAAGCTAACGCAGATGGATCCGGCCTGACAAAAATCAGTAGCGAGTCCGCATATTATTCCCAACCGGCCTGGAGCTATAACAACCGCATTGCCTATTTTAAAGCACCCAATCGCGTATTCAAAGACGCCGAAGGAAACAATTATAGTGACGCTGAAACCAAGATTAATTGGATTAGCCCCAATGGTGGTGCAGAGCATTTAATTGACTATGCCAATAACCGTGGAAACCTACATTTTACAACTGATACAAGCCGCGTATTTTTAAATGGTGGAGCAGGTACTTTATTGTCTATTCGTTGGGATGGAACTGATACCAAAACACTCGTAAAAGTTTCTGGGATCACTACATTTGGAACAGTAGCAGATGCTGATCACGACTATGTAATGGGCAAGAGCCGCAGCAGTTTTGATCCAGTAAATAATTGCATGTTGCCAGAAGGCGCATCGGAGCGGGAGCCACAACAAACCCCTTCTAATGCCGATATGATTTTGATGGCTCCCAAAGGAGACCAAGCTTTGGCACAAGTAAAAAACAATATCTATGTGGTAACTGTTCCTGATGCGGGTAAGACTGCTAGCATTTCTGTTGCTGCGCCGCAGAATAGTAGTTTTCCATCGCGCCAGCTAACGGAAATTGGTGGAGAATTTCCAGCATGGGAAGCAGACGGTAAAAAAGTACACTGGAGTTTGGGTAATGGTCACTGGGTTTTTGACCTTGACCGCGCCAAGACTTTAGAAGACTCTGTAAAAGCCGTTAAAAAATTAGACGCACTCAAACCAAAAGATACCAGCAAACCCAAGCAGGACAGCGCTTTGCTGGCACAACAAAAATTAAAAGAAAAATATAGCCCGCTTGAAACACAGGTAAAAGTTTATTTCCAAAAAGACCAACCAACTGGCATTATTCTCTTGAAAAATGCCCGCATCATTACCATGAAGGGTGATGAAATTATTGAGCGTGGCGATGTTTTGATTGAAAACAATCGTATTAAAGCCGTGGGTAAATCAGGTTCTTTGAAAACGCCTGCAGGTGCCAAAGTCATTGACTGTGCGGGTAAAACCATTACCCCTGGATTTGTTGATACGCACGCGCACATGTGGCCTTTCTGGGGCATGCACAAAGAAAACATTTGGATCTATGCAGCCAACCTAGCATATGGAGTAACTACCACCCGTGACCCACAAACTGCTACCACCGATGTGCTTACTTATGGAGACATGGTAGACGCTGGTCAGATTCCTGGCCCACGCATTTATAGCACTGGTCCTGGTGTAGGATACTGGTTGTATAACCTAACTAGTTTGGATCAAACCAAAAAGATCTTGGAGCAGTATAGCAAATACTACAAAACTCAATACATTAAAATGTACTTGACCGGTAATAGACAAGCTAGACAATGGATTATCCAAGCTTCCAAAGAACAAAAATTGATGCCAACTACAGAAGGTGGTTTAGACTTTAAATTGAACATGACCCATATGTTGGATGGCTATCCTGGAATTGAACATTCCCTGCCTATTTTCCCCTTATACAAAGACTTAACCAAGACCTTGGCTGCTAGTAAAACAGCACTAACCCCAACCTTGATTGTGTCTTATGGTGGCCCATGGGCAGAGAACTTTTATTATACCACTGAGAGTCCTTTACATGATCCTAAGTTGAACCATTTTACCCCTTATGAAGAACTGCATAGCAAAGCCGCAAGACGCGCTGGTTCCTTGGGTGGTTGGTTTACTCCGGAAGACCAGGTATTCCCCAAACACGCGCAAGGTTTGAAGAGTATGGTTGAACAGAATGGTCTAGTAGGAGTGGGTAGCCATGGACAATTACAGGGTCTGGGTTATCACTGGGAAATGTGGAGTATTGGTAGCGGTGGTATGAAACCATTAGACATGCTGAAAACGGCTACCATTCTTGGTGCTACGGCATTGGGTTTAGACAAAGACCTGGGTAGTATTGAATCTGGTAAACTAGCCGATTTAGTCATCATGGACCAAAATCCACTGGCCAATATTCGCAATACCAATACCATCAAGTATGTGGTAAAAAATGGCCGACTCTATGAGGGCAATACACTTGACGAGATTTATCCAACACCACGTAAGCTTGATACAGGCTCTTGGACCAAACCTGTTCCTGTGGTGAATACGCCAGTGAAGCAATAAGATTTTCAGGTAATTATCATAAAAGCATTTTACAAGAGTATATACTTAAAGTGTATACTCTTGTAAAATGCTGGTATGAAAACAAGATTAGCAAAATCAATCAGAATATCACGATTGTTTTAGACTTAAATTAGTTTCTACATTCTTTCCGGCACCTGAATGCCCAATAATGACATCCCTGTTTTGAGAATCTGCGCAGTGAGTGCAGATAGTTGTAAACGCAATATCTTTTTCTCTGCTGATTCCGCATTGCCAATAGACAATTGGTTGTAGAAAGTATTAAAAGTCTTGGCTAGCTCAAACACATAAATGGCAATCTTAGAAGGGTCATGTTCTATTGCGGCTTCTTCCAATATTGATGGGAAGATCTCTTGCTGTTTGGCCAGCGCCATTTCTAATGGTAACAGTTCTCCATCAACAGCCATATTTTGCCATTCTGCATTTTCTTGTTTACGCAAAATACTCTTGATTCTTGCGTGGGTGTATTGAATAAAAGGTCCTGTGAATCCGTGAAAATCAATACTTTCTTCTGGGTTGAAAATCATTTTCTTTTTTGGATCAACACGAAGCAAGAAAAATTTCAATGCTCCCAAACCAATGGTATCATAGAGTTCTACTAGTTCTTCAGAACTAAAGTCTTTTACTTTTCCAAGCTCTTCAGTTTTCTGCTGCGCAATACCAATCATAGCGTCTACCAGATCATCCGCGTCTACCACGGTTCCTTCACGGCTCTTCATTTTACCAGTGGGTAATTCCACCATACCATAACTTAAATGGAAAATGCCATCAGCAGCGGGTATACCTAATTTTTGACAAATCAGTTTTAAAACCTTGAAGTGATAATTCTGTTCATCACCCACTACATAGATGCTTTGGTCTGCGTGAAACTCTTGGTTTTTGTGAACTGCCAAACCAATATCCTGAGTAATATAGACAGAGGTTCCGTCTTTACGTTGCACCAATTTTTCATCCAATCCATCGGCGGTTAAATCAATCCAAACTGAACTATCTTCTTTTTGATAAAACACTTTTTTCTCTAGACCCGATGCAACCAAATCCTTACCCAATAAATAAGTATTGGATTCATAATAGGTTTTGTCAAAATCACTTCCAATACGTTGGTAAGTGGCGTCAAAACCTTCATACACCCAACCATTCATGTTGCGCCATAGTTCCATTACTTCTGGCTTGCCTGCTTCCCAGTCCAATAACATAGCCTGAGTAGCTTTCATAATGGGGGCTTCCTTTTCTGCTAATGCAATATCCATACCGCCTGCTACTAAATCCGCTACTTCAGCTTTATATGCATCATTGAATTTGACATAATAGTCTCCCACAAAATGGTCACCCTTCATGCCCGTACTCTGCGGAGTAGCCCCATTGCCATATCGCTGCCAAGCAATCATACTCTTACAAATATGAATCCCGCGGTCATTCACAATACAGGTTTTGGCCACTTTGTAGCCATTGGCTTTTAGAATTTCAGCAATACTCCAACCCAAGAAATTATTTCTTAAATGGCCTAAGTGAAGCGGCTTATTGGTATTGGGAGAACTGTATTCCACCATCACGGTTTGGTTACGTGCAGCATGTAAACCAAAACCTTCTTGACCTTGTACGCTTTGTAAAAAGCCCAACCAATAGGCATTGGAAATGCTTAAGTTCAAGAATCCCTTAATTACATTAAAACCACTTAACAGTGCTGGATGATCCGCCACTAGGGCAGTGCCTAATTCCTGACCCAGGGCATCGGGTGATTTTTTTAATTGCTTTACAAAGGCAAATAATACCACTGTATAATCACCTTCAAATTCGGGTTTGGTGGCATTGACCAATACTTGATCTATTGTCAATTCTACGCCATACAATTGCTGTATGGAGGCTACGGTGGCTGCTTTTATTTGGGCTACTACACTATTCATCTTAACATTTTCGGAGGACAAAGCTAACAAATTAAGGCCTACCTTCGCCGCGGTAAATGCGAAAGCTGCACGAAAATATACGTAGCCTGATTCTCAGTGTTGTGGACTTCTTCTATCCGTTCTTTCGTAGTCTCATGCCCTTACAAACCTTTAGATATGCCGCTTGTGGCGGATTTAATACGGTTTTAGACATTAGCTTATTTTTTGTTTCTTATAATTTTATCTTAGAAAAACAACCGGTGCATATTGGATTTTTAACCATTGGACCGCATATTGCCGCATTCTTGATTGGCTTTATGGTCACATTTCCCATTGGATTTTATTTGAGTAGGTATGTGGTTTTTCAAGAAACATCGGTTAGAAAAGCCAAACAATTGGCCAAGTATTTTACGGTAGTTTTTGCTTGCTTATTACTCAACTACGCTTTTCTAAAATTATTTGTAGACCTTTTTGGTTGGTATCCCACACCCAGCAAAATCCTAACCACCGTTTTTGTGGTGGCCTTCTCTTATGTGAGTCAGAAGAATTTTACTTTCCGACCACAGAAGGGGAATTGAGTAAATGATTCTTTGGTCTGATTTGTAATTGCATGGTAGCTAGCCCCGTTTTTTCTACATGTACTACTTTTAATTGGTGCTTGCCATTTAATGCAAGTTCCACCATATGACTGGTTCCATCATCGTATTGCGTATAGCTTGAAGACCAGGCGTCGATGATGATTTTTCCATCCAAATAAACGCGCACCAAATCATCTGCGGTAATAGACAACTGATAAACATCTTTTGGAAAATTCATGCTAGTGGTTGCCACTGTTGCAAAACTATCTGCCGGTAATTCCTTGTCTATTTTGCCCCACCAGATATAGTTCAAATCCTTGACTATAGCGCTTTTGATAGGAGTAGCAGTTAATAGTTTTTCAAAAGCAGCTACTGCATGTTCAGGATGACTCAAACTATCCCATTGATACCAATTCACCAACCAATTTTCTCTGGGGTTAAATCCCTTCCAAGAAAAATGTTGTGCTATTCCTGCGGCGGTGGTTTTTCCAAATGCATCAGTAGTTGCTTCACCTTTATATTGCAATTGGATCATTGGATTGATGGTATTGGTATCCAATCGCGCCAGCAGTTTAGAGGGCAAACTATCTGGCCCTCTTGTTAAGATTTCAAAGCCTTGTAATTTGTTCAAAGCCCATTCTCCCTTGGGTCCCAAAATTTCAAAATGATAGAGACCCAAACTATCTATCTGGCTCATCCACAATAGGGGATACTTAAAATCATAAGGCCCCCATGGCGTGATCCTAATTTGGTCAATACCTTGCGGAAACCCTTGTGCGGGAAGGGCTTTAGAAGGTATACTGGCTAGTCTTTTGTCTTCTTGATAGTCAAGGTCTAGTAGATCACCCTCGCGGCTGGTATCAATCTCATTGAGTCTTTCTCCCCATTTCCAAATTTCACCCACCTGCATTTTTTTATTTCCTCCAAAAGCAGAAGAGTCTGTACCCATGATATCATAGACCAATTTATTATAGCTAAACCTATTAGATGTAATCCAATAATTCTTGCTCTGGGTATTGCGCAGTTTGGCATAAGCCCAATCGGCAGGTTGTTTTTCTCTTGACCAAAGTTTAATGGCAGTACCGTCTTCTAAAAAACGGTTCATGGCAATATTATTACTCTGCCCATGTTCAATGGCAATGCCAATTCTATTACCCACAAATACATTGTCAGAAAAATCACTGCTATAACTATAACCGCCCCAAATGCCGTGGTCACAGCCCTCAAAACGATTATGCAATACTGTATTGCTACTAAATGTTAGTTCGGCTCCATTGGTGGGAGCAAAGGAAAAATCGTTGCCGTATAGTAGGTTATGGTTGCATCCACCAGTTGCAGCATCCATGGTGGTCTGACCGGCCCAAAGGAAAAATCCATCGCCCCCGTGCGTAACAGAATTATAGGCAAACACATTTTCACTGCTCTGTTCAAATACCAAGATCCCCGCACTGTCTTGTCCGCGTCTATAAAATCCAAAACTGCTGCCGCGTACATTATAGTCTAGCTTGTTGTGGTAGACTTGGTTAAAACTACTTCTATACATACCAATGCCCAGTCCTGAATTAAAGGAAAAATCATTGTCATAGACTTGGGCCCGGTTGCAATTGGTTATCAGTAAAGCGCATTGTCCGCCGGTTACCAGATTGCCATGAATCTTGGCGCCATCGCAGTTTTTGAGATAGATGGCTGCCCCATAACGCATCCATTCGTCCTTTTCATTGTGGTGAAAACTCATCCAATCACTAATGTCTTCTTTGTTCCACTGACTATGCAATTGTTGGCGATAATTATAACTGAGGTTACAGTCTTGAATGGTGAGTCCTTGAACACTATCGGCCAGAATGGCTATTTGATAACCCTTGACTACCAGGTTTTTGATGGTAATGTTCTTGGATCCAGGCACTATATAAATGGCTAGACCCCGCATCTGGTTGGGTAGGGTGCCCATGGGCGATCCGTCCAGAATGGCTTGGGCAAAATCTACTGTAAGATTGGTTCCCTGAATCCGAATCAGGGATTTGGTCAAAGCTGTGTCTGCCTTGAGCTGGTAAAGACCTGGTTGGATCACCGTGTTTTGCAGAATTTGCATACCTGGCACCAAGGGCAGGGCATTTTGGGCCTGGCTGCTCAGGGAGAATCCTGTCAGCAATAAGGTCAAAAGACGGAGAACCAGCTTGTTTTGCATGACTAAAAGTACGGATTTGCTAAAAAAACTGCTAAACCTTGTAGAATTTACTGTCAGGTTCTGACAATTTTGCATTTTGGCCCGGATGGCATGGTGATTGACAGTAATGCTTAGATTTCATACAGGAATCATAGATTAAAAAATAAGTATATGGGAAAGATTATTGGAATTGACCTAGGAACAACCAACAGTTGCGTTTCCGTTATGGAAGGTAACGAGCCTGTTGTTATTGCCAACGATGAAGGACGTAGAACAACCCCTTCCGTTGTAGCATTTTTGAAAAATGGTGAGCGTAAAGTGGGAGATCCTGCTAAACGTCAGGCCATTACCAATCCTCAGAACACCATCAGTAGCGTTAAGCGTTTCATGGGTAGGAGGTTTGATGAAGTAACTGAAGAAATCAGCCATTGGAGCTATAAAGTTGCCAAAGGCGATAATAATACTGTGCGTGTAGCCATTGATGATCGTTTGTTTACACCACAAGAAATCTCTGCGATGATTTTGCAGAAGATGAAAAAAACAGCTGAAGACTACCTGGGTCAGGAAGTAACAGAAGCGGTGATTACCGTTCCTGCTTATTTTAATGACGCTCAACGTCAGGCTACCAAAGAAGCTGGTGAGATTGCAGGTTTGAACGTTCGCAGAATTGTGAACGAGCCTACTGCTGCTGCTCTGGCTTATGGTCTAGACAAAAAACACGCTGATCAGAAGATTGCCGTATTTGACTTGGGTGGTGGTACTTTTGATATTTCTATCCTTGAATTAGGTGATGGTGTATTTGAAGTAAAATCTACCAATGGTGATACTCACTTGGGTGGTGATGACTTTGATAAAGTAATCATGGACTGGTTGGCTGAAGAGTTCAAAAACCAAGAAGCTATTGACCTACGCAAAGACCCAATGGCCTTACAGCGTTTGAAAGAAGCTTCTGAAAAAGCAAAAGTAGAATTGAGCTCTTCTCAAGAAACTGAGATTAACCTGCCTTATATTACTGCCGTTGACGGTGTTCCAAAACACTTGGTGGTAAAACTTACTCGTGCCAAATTTGAAGCATTGTCTGATAACCTGTTTACACGTTGTTTAAAGCCTTGCGAAGCGGCTTTGAATGATGCTGGTTATAGCATTTCTCAAATTGACGAAGTAATCTTAGTAGGAGGTTCTACTCGTATTCCTAAGGTGCAAGAAATTGTAGAAAAATTCTTTGGCAAGAAACCAAATAAGGGTGTGAATCCTGATGAAGTAGTTGCCATTGGTGCAGGTATTCAAGGTGCGGTATTGAGCGGAGACATCAAAGACGTATTGTTGTTAGACGTTACACCTTTGGGTCTAGGTATTGAAACCATGGGTGGTGTAATGACTACCATGATTACTTCTAATACTACCATTCCTACCAAGAAAACAGAAGTATATTCTACAGCTAGCGATAACCAACCAGGTGTACAAATCCACGTATTGCAAGGTGAGCGCCCAATGGCCACTCAAAACAAGAGCTTGGGTATGTTTAACCTTGATGGTATTCCTCCAGCTCCACGCGGTGTTCCTCAAATTGAAGTGACTTTTGATATTGACGCCAATGGTATGATCCACGTGAGCGCTAAGGATAAAGGAACTGGAAAAGAGCAGAAGATTCGTATTGAAGCGGGTAGTGGTTTGAGCAAGGAAGAAGTAGAGAAAATGAAAGCCGAAGCTAAAGCCAACGAAGCTGCTGATAAAGAAGCTCGTGAGCGCGTTGAAAAATTGAATGCAGCTGATAGCATGATCTTCCAAACTGAGAAGCAATTCAAAGAATTTGGAGACAAGATTCCTGCAGACAAAAAAGCACCAATTGAAGCGGCTTTGGAAAAACTCAAAGAAGCGCACAAAAACCAGGATATTGCAGCTATTGACGCAGCTACTGCTGAAATGAATACTGCTTGGACTGCAGCTAGCGAAGAAATCTACAAAGCACAGGCGGAAGCTGGTGCTGGTGCAGGTGCCCAAGCTGGTCCTCAAGGCGGTGCTCAAGCTGGTGGCGCACAAGCTGCTGGTGAAACCGTTACTGATGCGGAATTTGAAGAAGTGAAATAAATGATCTTTTAATAGTTCTAAGAAAAGCACCCAATTTGGGTGCTTTTCTGTTTTAAGGTATTTGCGGATTTTGGTTCTGAAAATGACACAAAATGCTATAAATCAGTCATTTTCAATTACCTTGTACCCATGTCAGTAACCAAGGACTTTGTCCACTCCAACAGCCCGGAGCCGCATCGCGCCCGCACCAAAGCCATACTTCAAAACAAGCCAGAAATGCGCAAGCTAATAGGGAAGAACCCCTATACCTTTTTGGCCATTCTGTTCATTGTTTCCGTACAATTATTTCTTTGTTATTGGTTGCATGACCAAAGCTGGTGGTTGGTTTTTGGACTGGCTTATTTAATTGGGGCATTTGCAGATCATGCACTCTTTGTGATGATTCACGAGTGCGCACACAAACTCATTTTTAAAAGTCATACGGCCAATAGACTGGCAGGCATTTTGGCCAATGTTCCCCAGGTATTTCCTAGTAGTATTTCTTTTGAACGCTACCATATTAAACACCATTCTTTTCAAGGCGTGATGGAACTTGACGGAGACCTACCCAATGAATGGGAAGCCAAGCTCATAGACAATTCTGTGATTGGAAAAATTCTTTGGTTATTGTTTTATCCGCTGTTTCAATTATTCCGTTTGGGCCGCTTGCGCGAAATCAAACCATTTGACGGTTGGATAGCTTTTAACATGTTGGTGCAAATAGTTTTTATTGCCGCAGTAGCCTTTTTTCTAGGACCCAAATCCATTGTGTTTTTAATTGCTTCTTTCTTTTTTTCTGTGGGTTTGCACCCGCTTGGTGCGCGCTGGATTCAAGAGCATTATTTGACAGATGGAGACCAAGAAACCCATAGTTATTATGGTCCGCTAAACACGGTGGCATTCAATGTGGGTTATCACAATGAACACCACGATTTTCCTTCTGTGCCTTGGAATAAATTGCCACAGATCAGGGCCACTGCTCCTGCATTTTACAATACCCTGAACTACCATACTTCTTGGACCAAACTTTTTTTCCGCTTCATTTTTGACAAAAATATCTCGCTCTATTCTAGGGTGGTAAGAAGCGACAGGGGTAAGGTTCCTTTAACGGATCAGTCCAAACCAGATGTAGAAATAGTGGCTTAGTTCCATTTAATTTTAAGGAAGTTTTTTCAAGTGCTACTAACGATTGTTAGTGTGAACGATTATCTTTGGCACTCAAAACCTTGTCATGCAACAAAGAACCGTTTATATTGTCTCTGCCGTACGTACACCCATGGGTAGCTTTGGTGGCTCTTTAAAAGATTTTAGTGCCACCCAATTGGGAGGCATTGCTATTAAAGCCGCAGTAGAAAGAGCTGGTCTTAATCCCGCTCAAGTGCAGGAAGTATTAATGGGTTCTG
>Ga0075152_10002842_pt1 | contig 12240 bp, 11 predicted proteins | sample JI61114C2DNA_FD_70964 | JGI IMG/M metagenome (GOLD analysis project Ga0075152, IMG submission 70964) | Wastewater effluent complex algal communities from Wisconsin, to seasonally profile nutrient transformation and Carbon sequestration -... | ecosystem: Engineered > WWTP > Effluent > Algae...
TGGGGATCCGGCTGGGCGGGCTGCTGCTCTTTAATACGCACCTGTCCTTCGGCGAGCGAGCCCCTGGCCAGCTCGCCCGGCTGGCCGCCGCCGCCCGGGCGGGCGCGCTGCCCTCGGCCGTGCTCGGCGACTTCAACGCGGGCGCGCGACCGGTCGCGGCGGGCCTGGGCGCGGACTTCGGCGCCGCGACGCTCGCCGTCGGTGCGCTGCCCACCCGCCCGCGCTCGCAGCCCGACGGCAAGGACCAGCACATCGATCATGTGTTCGTTCGAGGGGCGACGGTCGGCGCAGCGCAGGTGCTCGATGCTCGGGGCCTGTCCGATCACAACCTCGTCATCGCCACGGTCGGGCTACAAGGATGAGACCCATGTCCAGCGATATCCCCCTTCGCTGCCGCTGCGGCGCCGTCCGCGGGCGCCTGACCGACTATCGGCCCGAGCGCTCCAATCGCCTGACCTGCTTTTGCAGCGACTGCCAGGCCTTCGCCCGCTGGCTCGGCCGCACGGACGTGCTCGACGCGCGCGGCGGCTCGGACATCGTGCAGGTGGCCCCAGCCGCGCTGCGCTACGACGCCGGCGCCGAGCAGCTGCGGTGCATGCAGCTCGGCCCGAAGGGACCTTATCGCTGGTACACCGATTGCTGCAAGCAGCCCGCGGGCAACACGCTCGCCTCCACCCGCTCCCCCTTCGCCGGCGTGGTCGTGGCCATGGTCGACGTGCCCGCCGGCAGCTCGCTGGACGCACTGATCGGGCCCTCGCGGGGCGGCCTGCACGGTCGCTTCGCCATCGGCGGCTGCCCGCCGGGCGTGGACGCGAAGGTCTCGCTGGGCCTCCTCTGGCGGACCCTGCGGCCCCTGCTCGGCAACTTGCTCGGCGGCCGCTCGCTGCCCTCGCCTTTCGTCACGGCGGACGGGGCCGTGGTGTCGCGGCCGCGCTTGATCACTCGCGAGGAACGGGCCGCGCTATACGGCGGATGACCGAGGCCTGACACGCCGGCCCTCGGCGACGCACATGTTCGCGAAGGTCGTGGGCCAGCGGGCGCATCTTGCCTCCGCCTCGAGGACGGCGTCTTGAGGCCGCCCGGGCGCCGCCCGGGGGAGTCCCCTGTGTGGACAGGACAAGCGCGACAACCGCCCTGCTCGTAGGTATACCCACGCCGAGCGACTCGTCGACGAAGTGGCTCGCGCGTCGTTCGCCCTGGTATCCTGGGTGCCATGAAGGATTGGCGCGTCGATGCGGAGTTGCTAGAGGCCTGGCGAGCGGGAGCGGCCGGGGCCGGCCGCCAGCTGTTCGATCGCCACGCCGACGCGGTCGCGCGGTTCTTCGAGAACAAGGTCCGCGAGGGTACCGACGATCTGATTCAGCAGACTTTCTTGGTGGTAGTCGAGGGCAGCGAGCGGATCCGCGACGGCGTCGCGTTCCGGGCGTTCGTGCTCGGCGTCGCGCGCAACGTGCTGCGCGAGCATCTGCGCAAGCTCACCCGCGGGCGTGCGATCGACCCCGAGGTCGAGAGCATGGCCACGCTCGCGCCGGGACCCACGACCGTGATCGGGCGCAAGCGCGAGCATCGGCTGCTGCTCGAGGGTCTGCGGCGCCTGCCGATCGAGCATCAGATCGCCCTCGAGTTGTTCTACTGGGAGGGATTCGACGCGCGTCAGATCGCCGAGGTCATGGGGATCTCGCACTCGGCGATGCGCAGTCGAATGGCCAAGGCGCGCGAGCTGCTGCGAGATGTCATGCTGGAGATCGCCGAGTCGCCTGACTTGCTGCGCAGCACGGTCGATGCACTCGACGACTGGGCGGCCGAGCTTCGCGCACAGCTCGGTGCGGATTGACCCGGCTTGGACAGTTCGCGGACGACTGTCACCTCGCTGGAGCCCGAGGCGCCATGAGTGACCCCAACTTCTCGCCAACCGACAAGACCCTGCTCGACGGTTTCGATGGCTTCGAACACCGGCGCGCGATCGCACAGGCTCGCATGCATCTGTTTGGCGGCCCGCCCGTGGCGATCGGGCGCTATCGGATCGACCGACGGATCGGCTCGGGCAGCATGGGTGAGGTCTACCTCGCGCATGACGCGGAGCTCGATCGCAAGGTCGCGATCAAGCGCGTACTGACCAGCGATGGCAGCGAGCCCAGGCAGATCCGCCTGCGCCGGGAGGCTCGCGCGCTGGCCAAGCTCTCGCACCCCAACGTGGTGCAGGTCTACGAGGTCGGCGAGCACGAGCAGCGGACCTTCCTGGCCATGGAGTACGTCGACGGCGAGACGCTGACGACCTGGCTGAGCGTACCGCGACCGTGGCGGGCCGTGCTCGAGCGCTTCCTCGCCGCGGGCCGTGGGCTCGCGGCCGCGCACGAGGCTGGGATCATTCATCGCGACTTCAAACCCGACAACGTGTTGCTCGGCCAAGACGGCGGCGTGAGGGTCGCCGACTTCGGGCTCGCGCTGGCCGACGCGTCTGAGCGTGCGGGTCAGATCGACCACGAACAGCACGACACTCAGCTGTCGACGCTGAGCGTGACCGGATCGATCGCCGGGACCGTCCGCTACATGGCCCTCGAGCAACTGCTCGGCCAGACCGTCGACGCGCGCAGCGATCAGTTCTCGTTTTGTCTCGCGCTCTACGAGGCGCTGTGGGGCAAGTCCCCGTTCACGCTCACGAGTCTCACGGCCCGGCGGCACGAGCTCGAGACCGGTGAGCCCAAGCATCCCGCGCGCTCTCGCGTGCCTCGTGGGCTCTGGCCGGTGATCCGGCGGGGGCTCGCGCGCGCTCCCAACCAGCGTTGGCCCGACATGGCGACCCTGCTCGCGGCGCTCGAGCGCCAGCCTCGGCGGCGACGCTGGACGATCGCGTCGCTGCTCGTCGTGCCGACGCTGGCCTTGTTGTTCGGTGGTCGCGTGCTCGCGGAGCAGCGCGAGCACGCCGCGACCATCGCCGCGTGCGAGGCTGACGGGCGCAGCTTCGAGGCCGACTGGAACGACGAGCTGCGCCTCGAGCTCCAGCGTGCGCTCACGGCGACCGGGCTGGAGTTCGCGTCCACGAGCTGGGCCCTGACGGCGCAGCGGATGGACGAATACGCAAGCGAGTGGACCGAGCTGCGCGAGCGAGCCTGCTTGGCGACCGAGCTCGAGCACACCCGGAGCGAGAGCTCACGCCAGCAGGTCGACGAGTGTCTCGACCATGCGCGCGTGACCTTCGTCGAGCTCACCAAGCTCTTGCGGGTGGCCGACAAGGCGATGGCCATCAACGTCGGGGCGGCCGTCGCCGGGCTGCCGGTGCTGACGATGTGCAGCGATGACGCGTGGTTGGACGCACGCGTGCAGGTCAACGCGGACATCCGGCCCAAGGTCGCCGAGCTGCGATCTCGGCTCGACCGGGTCAAGGCGCTGCGGTTGGCCGCGCAATTCGATCGCGGTCTGGCCGAGGCTCAACTGGTGCTTGCCGAGGCACGAGCGCTCGATTGGCGGCCGTTCATCGCCGAGGTCGAGGTGGCGGTCGGCGAGCTGCGAGACCGAGTCGGAGAGCACCAAGAGGCTCGCGCCACGCTGCATCGCGCATTTCTCGACGCGACCGCCTCGGGCAACGACTTCATCGCGCTACGAGCATGTATCGCCTTGACACTGGTCGAGAGCACCAAGCTCGACCGACCCGATGCCGGCTTGGAGTGGGCCGAGCTCGCCTTGGTCTTGATCGAGCGGCTGAACTTGCAGCAGGGCATGCATGAAGCCTCGGCCTTGTACGCGCTCGCTCGCGCCCAGCGAGCCAGAGGAGAGCTTGGCTTGGCGCTCGCTACCCACCGTCGAGTGTTGGCCCTCGACGAGTCCGTGCATGGACCCAGCCATCCCGACAACGCGATCTCGCTCAACGCGATCGGGAGCTTGCTGTTCGGCCAGGGCCAGCTCGACGAGGCCCAAGCTGCGCACGAGCAGGCGTGGGCGATCCAGGAGCAGACGCTCGGTCGCGAGCACCCCGACGTCGCCAATACACTGGCCAGTCTGGCCAAGATCGCCGCGGCTCGCCGACAGACTGTTCGCGCGCTCGAGCTGGTCCGCGAGGCCCTGGAGCTCGAACAGGCGGCACTTGGTCCTGCGCATCTCTACATCGCCGATACCCTCGACTTGCTCGCCGAGCTGCTGGTCCCAGCTGCCGATCTAGACGCGGGGGCACGGGCCGAGTTGCTCGCGCTGCGACGGCGGGCGCTGACGATCCGCGAGCCCCAGCTGGGTAGCGAACATCCTGCGGTTGGGTGGTCGCGGATCCGGCTCGCCGAGGCGCTGACCATGTCCGGCCAGCTCGTGCTCGCGCTCGAGCAGTACGAGGTTGCACAGGTGATCTTCGCGGCCGCGACGCCACCCCACGAGCTGGGGATCGCGGCCTCGCGCAACGGCCGGGACGAAGCGCGATCGCGGCTCGGCTCGGCCACGCAGCTGCAAGAGTCTCCCTGAGCGCCGGTCGCCTCGCGGCGAAGTCCCACGCGCCGCGCTTGGACACTTGCGCCGCCCCGAACACTTCGAGTGCGACATGCATACACCCTGGACGCGCTTGGGAGCCGTCGACCGATTCGTTCGGCTGCATTTCTTCGGATTCACCGCGCTCTTGCTGCTGCTCGGTGCGGCATCGGTGATGCCCGATCCACCGCTCGGCCGGCTCCTTCTCCTGTTGGGCGTAGGGCTGTGCTTTCATGATTTCGCGTATGTGTTTAATGATGTGATCGATCTCCCGGTCGATCGGACGCACCCCGATCGCCAACTCGACTACTTGGTTCGCGGCGTCATCACCCCCCGGCAGGCGCTGGTCTTCTGCTTCCTACATATCCCACTGGCGATGGGACTCGCGCTGTGGGCGGGCGCGGGAGCCGACGCCTTGATCTGCCTGGCGGTTGGCTTCGTGCTGATGACCGTCTACGACCTTTGGGGAAAGAAGTGCCCGATCCCACCGCTGACCGACCTGGCGCAGGGGGTTGCCTGGGGCTCGCTGGCTGTCTTCGCGGCCCTGACTCTCGCCGTCGAGATCAACTCGTTGACATGGGTGGCAGCGCTGCACGGCGCCATGTTCATCTTTCTCATCAATGGTGTGCACGGAGGGCTACGAGACCTGGACAACGATCTCGCGCGAGGTCGCTCGACCACCGCGAGCTACCTCGGCGCCAGGCCGGTCCGCGAGCAGGTTCCCCTCGCTTGGTCGCTCCGATGGTTCGCCATGTCGATTCAATTGGGACTGTCAGTGGTTCATCTCTTGCCGATCCTCACCGGAGATCTGGTCCTGACACCCTTTGCGCTCTGGGCGTTGATCGTGGTGCTCCTCGCGGTCGAGGGGATGTGCATCCATTTCATGCTTCGTGTGTTCGAGGTTCACGACCAGCGGTGGGGCCAAGACTTTCGCGTCCACCTCGGCCTCCTGCAGATCCCGCCGATGGTGCTGTTCTCCGCGCACATGAGCCCATGGTTGACGCTGTTGGTGTTCCTGACCATGGCCTCGGCGCTGCTGTTGCTTCCAGTGACCCGCGAGGTGGTGGCTCGGACGCTTGCCCGGCTGCTTGGAATGGCTCGACGGATGCACCATGGCTGAGGCCGACTCGGAGCTTCGGACCTGGCTGCTTCGTCTGGAAGCGTATCGGGTCGCTGATGACCGACGGGCCGTCCAGGAATTGCTGATCACGCTGCTTCCGCTCGGGATCTGCCTTTGTGGGCTGTGGGTCAGTCAGGAGCATGGCTGGATGCTGCGGATCATGGCGACGGTCCCTGCGGCCGGTCTCATGATGAGGCTGTTTATGATCCAGCACGACTGCGGTCACGGAGCTTTCTTTTCCTCGCGTCGGGCCAATGACTTGGTGGGTGGCGTGCTCGGGGTCCTCACGCTGGCTCCGTATGCCTATTGGAGGCGCACGCACCGACATCATCATGCGAGCCACGGTCGTCTGGGCCGCTCGCAGCTCGGGGGGCTCGACACCCTGACCGTTCGACAATACCGGGCGCGCTCTCGCCTCGGGCGGCTCTGCTACCGGCTCTATCGCAATCCGATCGTGTTGCTGTTGCTCGGCCCACTGTACCAGCTGGTCATCAAGCATCGATTACCACTCGATGCCCCGCTGCGGTGGCGGCGCGAATGGATCAGCGTTGGAGTGAACGACCTAGCGATCGTCGGCATAGCGATCCTGGTCCACCGAAGCGTCGGGATGGCTCCGGCGATCGCCCTCATGGCTCCGGTCTATGGGCTGATGTGGAGCGCGGGCATCTGGCTCTTCTATGTGCAGCATCAGTTCGAAGGCGCCTACTGGAGAGCTCCGGGCGAGTGGCGCCTCGTGGACTCGGCGCTGCAGGGCAGCTCGCATCTCGAGCTGCCAGGGCCGCTGCGCTGGTTGACCGGCAACATCGGGTATCACCACATCCATCATCTCTCGGTGGAGATCCCACTGTACCGACTTGCAGAATGTGCTCGGGACATCCCCGAGCTGAGCGTGGCGCCGCGGTTCGGGCTGGTGCAGAGCGTGCAATTCTGGCGGTTGGCGTTGTGGGACGACGAGCGCAGGAGGTTGGTGGGATTTGCAGCGGCGCACGACCCGGGGCGAGCCTGAGGTGCCGCCGCTCTACCGCGAGCGCCATTGCGGTGGCACGTTCGGGTGGCGCAGGGTCTCGACGGTCGGGCACAGGCCGTGAGTGGCCGGGGGCATGCCCCACTGTCGGCACAGACTGCGATAATAATTGTCGACTCGGTGGCGGGTCAGGAAGTTCGGGAGCGGTCCTTGCTCCGTGAATGGACATGGATACGTCTGGCCGACCGACGCAAATCCGAAGACGGACGTCGGGGGAATGGTCGGGATGATGTCGAACGGATTGACGATGTTCAGCGTCGGGATCTTTTGCGCCGAGGTATATTGTTCGTAGGTGCGCGCGAAGGCCCGATTGCCAGGCCTTGGCGAGCCGCAGGCGATCGTGGAGACGGGTAGGCCGGGCCGGCACAGCGCAATATCCAGCGCGAAGAGCTGGGCCAGCGCGCCTCCCATGCTATGACCCGCCAACAGCACATGGCTGGGCGCGAGCGCATCGAGGTGGCTCATGAGCTCCGCCTGCATGGAGCGGTAGACGTCGAGCAGCCGGCCTTCCAGCAGCACATCGGGCGGCAAGGTTCGAGTGGGCCTGGCGGTAGGAAACGGGCCCGAGAGTCGGCTCCAGAGCCCTCGAAACGTGACTTTTCCGCGGGTTGCGAACAGATGCAAGCCAGGCTGATCCTTCGATCGCAGGATCAGCCCGAAGATCACCGGATGATGGTGCCCGAAGTCCTTGACGTCACGCCCGTGGTAGGCGCCGACATAGGACCAGCCGTCCGGGACCACCACGTACCGTTCGGGGTCCGCCGCGAAGTCGGCTCCCGCCGAAAAGGCACGGTATGCTTGTGCCGACGCCCACACGGCATCGAGCACCGTTCGAGGATCGAAAGCGGGGGGAAGCATCGAGGGGCTGCGATGATAATATAGCAGAGGTCGATCCTGACGGGGCGCCAAATCGAGCAAGTCGGGTGATGTTGTGCGCCCGCCCGAGTCGGAGCAGCTCTGCTACTTCGATGGCTTCGAATTCGACGGGCCATGGTCGTAGCGACGGCTGCCGAATACACCCGGCCGGGTCACTGTTTCGGCGGCGAGATGTGCCGCGGCTGGAAGGCCGAGGCCGGCGGGTTCTCGTCGACGATGGCTCGCACGTAGCCGACCACCGCTGGCCCGGACTCCACGCGGATCACGAGCTCGCCGCGCCCCACGTCGAGCGGCGCGGCGGGGACGAGCGCCCCCGTCGCAGGCGCCGTGGTCTCGAACACGAGGGCGCCATCGAGGGTGACGGCCACCGGCCCGACGGCGGCGATCTGCAGCGACATCGGCAGATGCAGCGTCGTCACCCACGAGAGTGTCCCGGCATTCGGGGCTCCCTCGACGTGGGCGAACGCGAGCTCGTGAACGATGCGGAGCCCTGCGGGCGCCGCCGTCACCAGCGCGCGGAGGCTCGCCAGCGTGGCGTCGGGCGCGTGGCCTTCGGGGGATGCGTCGAGACCGGGTGGCGGGGGGCGAGGGTTCATGGGGACGACCTTGGCGGCGCATCCGATCGTGGAGACGACCGCTGCCGCCAGCAGGACACCGCGCAGGGTCTTTCGGGCGACGCCGAAGTCGATCGCGGTCTGCCACGCGGAGGGCTCGAAGTGCGTGCGGTCGGGTGCCATGGGTCGCGAGGATATCGCAGCCGAGCGCCCTGGTGGAATGAGGTTCTCTTTGGCCGGGTGGTCGATGCGGCCCAGGGACGAAGCACGGGCCCTCGTGGCGGTCGCGATCGGCGCGGTTGCCCCGCTCTGGGGGAGCCTCCTGGCGTCTCGCACGGTGCAGATCTGCAGGAAGCGCGCATTCGGCGAGGACGACCGCGCCGGTCGTGAAGGCCCTCACCCTGACGATGAAGGCGTGACCCACGCGCCGCCGTATGCGCGAGGGCCGGGGTCGAGCGCGATGCGGACGTGCTCGGCCTCGGGGATCACGAGCAACGAGTTCCCCGAGAAGCGGCGGAACGGTCGCGCCGCATGACGCTCTTGACATGGCTCAAGGGACAGCATGCCGCTGGCGCTCCACGCGCTCAACACCCTGATGATCGGTCTGCCACTGTATCTGCTCCCGCTGGCCATCCGTATCCGCCAGGAGAAGGCGGCGAAGCGGGCCCGGTTCCCTGTCTATTGAGAGATCCGAGGCGCCGATGACTTCCACCAATTCTGGCGCGGTCGGCGGCTGATCCCGTGCTCGCGCAAACTCGGCCGGCGCCGCGCTGCTCGGGCCGAGAATATTGCGTGGTCAGCCGCTCATCGGTGGTGCGACACTGCCGACGGCTCGAAGCGAAGAAAGGCAAGGATATGACCAAAGAGACCCATGGAACGCTCCTCGTGACCGGCACCGGCAAGATTCAGGTCGCGCCCGACGAAGCCCTCGTCACCCTCGGCGTGCTCACCGACGGGAAGACCGCGGCCGAGGCGGTGACGATCAACGCCCAATACACGCAGGCGCTGGTCGACGCGGTCTCGTCGCAGCCCAATCACGGTGTCACCACCACCGGGCTCAGCCTGAGCCCTATCATCAGCTATGATCCCACGACCAACGTCGGCACGGTTATCGGCTTCCGGGCCACCAACGGGGTGGAGGTCAAGACCAAGGTCGGCTACGCGGGCCAGATCTACGATGCGGGCATCACGGCCGGGGCCAATCAAAGCAGCGGCATCACCTTTCGCGTTCAGAACGAGGCTCCGCACCGCGAGGAGGCCCTGCGCATCGCGGTCGAGGATGCCTACAGCGAGGCGAAGATCGTGGCCAAGACCGCCAGGGTGACCCTCGACGGCGTCGAGTCGATCCAGATCGATCCCGGCGGCGGCCGCATCATCTACCGCGCCGAGGCGCTCGACTCCAAGTCCATGGCGACGCCGGTCATCCCTGAGGACCGGACGATCGCCGCCAGCGTCCAGATCCGGTTCCGAACCCGGGAGCGGTAGGCCAGGCTGGCCGCGCCGGGTCGTGACCCGCGATATCGGCGATCAGGCCCGATAGACCGCGACCGACACACCGACGAAGCGATAGAGCAGCGTGCCATCGGTCAGCGCGACCTCCACCCCGCCGTCGGCGGCCGCGGGTTCGAGCAGGAGCCGCAACGCACGATCGGGCAGGTCCGCGGTGAACTTTTGGAACGCGGTCAGCGATTCGACGGGGTCGAACACCAGCTCGGCCACCAGCGCGCCGATGCTGCTGTGCCAGTAGAGGCGCATGCGCTCGGGCGCCGCGCGCGGGGCCGGGGTCGGCGCGGCGGGCAGCCACTCGATCTCACCATTGAGCGCTTCCAGGCAGGAGGCCCGGCCGGTGGCCTCGACGATCTCGGGCGACCACATGAAGCGGCGGGCCCGGGCCCGCCACAGCCCCGGCTGCGGCCCGGTCTTCGCCAGGGCCGCGCGCGCCTCCTTCGTGAGGTTGTCTCGCAGCAGGCGCCCGGCCATCGCCTCGGTGTCGAGGTCGCCTTCGCCGATGATCTCGTGCATGGCCAGCTCGGTCGGCGCTGCCTGCCACAGCCCGACCTCCACCGTGCCGGTGATGCCCGCGGCCCAGACCATCACATCACCGCCCGGCGCGAGACCCACGAGCAGGCGGTCCGGCGCCGCGTTTGTGTCATCCAGGGTGTTGTTCAGCGTGGTGGTGAACAGCGCGACCAGGCGATCGAAGGGCAGCTTGACCTGCGCCGAGTAGCTCCGCGCCTCTGTGAGGGAGAACCATGTCACCGCCATGGCCACCGGCAAGGGGCGCTCCACCGGGTCGACGATATGGGTCGAGCCTATCCGCCCCCAGCCGGCCCGCGCGGTCCGCCGGTCGGGGATATAAATGCGGTTGTCGTCGGGCAGGATGAAGTCGCCGCGCACCACCCAGGCCGGGCGCGTGGACGGAGCGGTCTCGGACGGCAGCCACTCGAGGATCGGGCCCAGGGTCATGTCGGTCTCCGTTTCACCCCGCTTGTACCACGCGGCGTCGGCGGCCCCGCACCGGATCGTCCGGGGTCCACTGCGGGGTATTTGCGCCGACCTGGGACCCATAGAACGACGACATATGCAGATAGCCGTGACGCAGCTGCTTGTGCCAGGGCGCCAACGAGTTCATCCAGGTGTCCTGGGTGGGCTTCGGGCTGCCGCGCACCGCGCCCTCAATCGTGGCCTTGACCGCGGCCAGCTCGGGCGGGACCGGGTAATTGGCGTTCAGGTCGCTCGACCAGGCCAGCTGCTTCTCGGTCGCGTAGTCGGCCATGATGTGCAGCGGGATGCGAGGATAGAGGTTCGAGATATGCGCGCGTGACACATGGATCTCGTTCCACCCGTTCTCCAGGTGTGTGCGCCGCATCTGGCCGGGGGGCTTGCCGCGGTTGACCGCGAACTCGCCGAGCTCATACCAGCCCCGGTTCAGCGCCCAGGTCACCTCGCGGTCGAGCGCCGCGCGCTCGACCGCGCCGACCCAGGTGACATCGAGGTCGTACAGCTGCACATTCTCGCCGGCGCCATCCACATATCCGCCGCCGATGTCCGAATGCACGCCGGGCAGATAGTGCTCCACCCCGTTGCCCCCCGCGGAGGCGATGTTGGTGAGGCGGAAGTTGGCGCGGTGCTCCTCGCCGGCGGCCAGCTGCACCACCTTCTCGGCGACCCTGATCGCGTCGAGGTTGAGATCGGCCGTATCGTTGGTGTGCGCGACGCCGTACGACGCCACGGTGTCGAACAGCCCGACGAAGCGCACGAGCACGGTCCCGACCGTGTACCCGACCGCCGTCAGCCGCCGCGCCAGCCGGTCGTCGACGTTCAGCGCCTGGTGCACAAAACTGCGGGCCGCCGCCGCCCCGCGGCTGAACCCGAACGCGTCCAGCACGATCTGGCTGATCGTCGTGCTCGACGGGACCGCGGCCCGGATCAGCCTCACGCAGCGCGCCAGGCCGCGCTCCACCTTGGCCGGCACGCCATAATCACCCATGCCGGTCCCCGCGCCCGTGCGCGAGTCGTCCAGGGCGTCGAAGGTGCCGATGCCCTCGATGTAGATCTTGAACGAGTGATCGAAGCCGGCGTGGGGCAGCTGCAGCACCTCCTCCAGCCTGGAGACGTTGGAATAGTCGTTGGCGTAGCTCGTGTCGGCCCGGGCCGTCCGCTGGGCAGCGGTGAGGGTGGGGTAGCTCCGGGTGTTGGCCCGGTTGTTCAGCGTGCCGTCGAAGAACACGCTCACCCGCACCGTCACGCTCGGACGCGGCGGGTCGGGCTTTGGGTTGCACGGCTCGCACACCTCACCGGCCGAACGCGGGCGGGGCGGGGCCTCAGTCATGGCGGCGCCGCTCCGCGCTGAGGTCCATGTCGAGCGTCACGCGGCGCAGCCTCGGCGTCGCGGCCAGCAGCCGGGCGAGGGCCGCGACCCGCTGGAGGTCGGAGAAGCCGCGCCGGGCCAGCACGGCCTCGTGTTCGGGGGTCGGCTGCGTCGGAAAGTTCGCCTGTTGTCGCAGCCGCAGCAGCGAGCGCAGCGCGTCCTCGTCGGCGAGGCCATACCTGTCGGCGAACGCGATCGTCTGGGTCACGAAGCCGGCGAGCTTCGCCTCCTCGGTCGCCGCGGCCGCCGGGCTGACGCCACGCAGCCACAGGGCCAGGCGCTCGGTCAGCCGCTTGAGGTGATTGACACGAAGCGACTCGTAACTGGTCGACGAAATACGCAGCAT
>Ga0075152_10002844_pt1 | contig 12237 bp, 18 predicted proteins | sample JI61114C2DNA_FD_70964 | JGI IMG/M metagenome (GOLD analysis project Ga0075152, IMG submission 70964) | Wastewater effluent complex algal communities from Wisconsin, to seasonally profile nutrient transformation and Carbon sequestration -... | ecosystem: Engineered > WWTP > Effluent > Algae...
GAAGTCGTGATGGTTGGTGTGATGGTTGGTGTGATGGTTGGTGTGTATGCGATCATCATTTGGCTTAGGGTTCGGGCTCAGGTTAGGATTCCTTGGTAATCTTGCGCCCCAAGATCATGTAAATGAAGCCGACGACTATAACGATGACTCCCACGATGATGGCGTAGAGTTGGTTGCTGAGGAGAATGCTACCGAGAAACACAATGAAGAGCCCCTTGCCGAGATTGGAATCGAGGAAGTTGAAGTAGTTGAGGAAGAACATGACATTGAATTCTGCGAGTGCCAGCATGATTGCGAACAGCCTACATCAGCGAGCTTCGTACATGAGGTAGATGATTCGCACCACGTTGAGCACGTTGATAGCATCCGTGAAGATGAACGAGATGGCAAGTGCGAGCACGGTAGCAGCCACTGTCAACCCTATAATGCGATTCACGCAGACTACGTTCACCATTTAATACAGCAAAACTATCAGGCTTCGAATTCGAATGGCTGCAGGTCCTACTCCAGTGCCGACGTTTTCTTCGAGATACTAGGAGTCTGGCAGTTCTACTCATAGATCCGGTCGATATCGATGTTCTTCTTGCGCAGGATGTACAGCAGCTAGGTCATTCGATTTTGCTTCTTTCGATTCTATTCGTTGCGTTCGGCCTGCAGGTAAACAGCTGAGCGGAGCTTCAAGTTCTCCTCGCGGAGGGTCGCTAACTGCAGGGACTGTGCACGCAGATCGGCCTGCAGTTACTGATCATGTTGTTGGGGGAGCTGCTGCTTCTTAGCTACTGATTTGGTTGGTGATATCAGTGGCTTAACAACCGATTTGAGTTTTTCGAAGATGCCATTGAGGACATCAAGTTGGCTGCACTTCAGCTCGTCCAGCAGCTGCAGTACTCTGCCGTGGTACACTGTTGGCTCGAACCCAGTTTACAGCACCAGCGAGAAGTTCTCAATTAGGAAGAGGTTGAGTTGCTATTCGACGTAGTTTAATGCATCCTTCAGCTTCGCAGCTTGCTCTTTCCAAGTCTTCTGCAGACTTTCACGCTTCTTTGGGGACGGGTCCGTGGATTCCTGTCGTGGCAGCACTCGGGCTGTCTTATCGGTCTTCTTCATTTGTCGTCGTTATAAGTTAAACTCGCTGGCTGGATTCCACCGCATGCAATCCATCATCTTCTCTTACGCTTCGGCTTGTTGTCGGTATCCACAAGTCGAGCGAGCTTGGCTTTAGCAAACTCCTTGTGCGTGATACGCCAGTCCTTTACCTTGTCCAGGAAGGTGAAGACCTCCCGCGAACGTTCACTGGACTTCTTGTTGAAGGAGTTCACGAAGGCATATTCACTCCAGAGAATGCCGCCATCCTCGTTCAAATCGTAGAGGTCGAAGAAGTCTTCCTGAACTTCCTCAGCTTCCATCTTGCCAACCTTCTCAGGATCAGTGAAGGTCTTGGCCTCAACAGCACACTCAGTCATGTAGACCTTAACTAAACTCGGACAAGCAATTACTGTTCTTGGGGGTGACCTGCGACTGGAATTCCTTGAGATTGGGACGCCTTCCCAGTCCATCGACCTTGTACTGGAACTTCTCGGTTTCGAAGTCCTCACAAGGCTCGAAGCCTTCAATTTCCTTTTTACTGAGCCTACCGTCATGATTGTGATCGACGGCGTTGAAGAGCCTCTGTGCTTCCTGCTTTTCGTCTTGATTGATCCTTCAGGTACAGCGTATGTCCAGCAACATGGAAATTGCCATGAAGTAGAAGGTGATGCCCACCACGATGGCAATGTACTTGCCGACGGTGCTGCCTATGCCCATGGATATCTCACAATAATAATTAATATCTTCAATGGCGCCGTGATGAATTATCCATGCACCCCTCTGCTTTTGGTGATGAGAAAACCACATCTTTTTAGCTGAGCGCCCACCAGCACTTTTGAACTATCAGTACCAACCATCACGGTTGTGAGGCTTCCGCTGCTGCCTGCTACTATTGACCCTCACCGGCCTGTCGGTAGTTGTAGCCCGTGTCCTAGTAACGCAACTTCTCCATCAGTCCTCTCTAGATGAAGCGTCGCTATGCCCGCATGAAGACCATCTTCAACAGGAATGCCTTGAAGTCACTGAAGTTGAATCCGAAGTTTAGAAATTCCTCTGGATAGTTTTGCATCTCCACCAGGACCTGACCGAGCACGGCTTCTCGTACTTGCACCATCATCATGGTATCGTCGAGGGGATTGTTGCTACGGTAGCTCTCGATGTCGTTGTCGTCAGTCTTGCGGCGAAGTCCCACGGTCATCTGTTCGGGTGCTGTCTCCATCTAGCTGCTCGTATAAAATAATCGCAATCAGAAGAAGGGGTTGTCACTGCTGCTTGCCGGCGGAGGCTCCGGCACCTACAAGTTCATCAGCACGTTGGTGGCGAAATCGAAGTTCTACTGCTCGACCTTGCTGTTGTCCAAACCGAAGCCCAACCCTCCTGGGTTGATCTCGATATTGCCAATGATGTTGCTGCTTGAAGGTTCGAATTGCGAAGAGGACCCTAGAATGCTCGGGCGGGCCTTCTACTGCTACTTCTATTTCTCGCGCTCACGTTGCTATTGCTGTTGCTATTAGTACTTTTTGGAAACCTCCGCGTAGAACTGCTGAAGCTATTCTTGAGACATGCTCACGATTCGCTTTTGAATGCTGGGCAGTTCCTCAGGAGTGATGGGGCGGATGTGGTTGAGCAGGTTGAGTGCTTGTAGTTGGAATTAGTAAAGTGGGCTATCCGCTGGATCGCTCTGTTCTACTGAAGGCTTTTTATCAACGGGTGGCTCTCGTGGATGGCTGGCAACCCCTGAGGGAGGTGGAATGCTCTTCTCGTTGATGTTTTAGACCATGCGTATTTTCTCTTGGTCAGCAGCATCCCTGCTTCGGAGCTAGCGGGTGAGGTCCTAGATGATTGCATTTTGCCTTTGGATGACCCGTTGCAGTTTGATGATGCTCCCATTTAGGCGCTCAAAAGTTTGAAGTTGACTTGTCTTGATCCGCTCCATCTCATTTTGGATGTTGGCATTGTTCTGCTAGGATTCTTCGATGTAGCGCCCTAACCAGTCTACCAGATTGGCGAACTTGTTTTCGTTGTCTGTAATGACAGCGAACTGCTCTAGGTTGTTCTTTTCTGCCTGGAGCAGTAATCGTGCTGGTTAGTCGACGGATGCTGGAGGTGGCCCAGATTGCTTCGTAGCTGCTGGCCTTTGTTGGGGTAGGTTCTTAATCTTGGAGTCGAATTTGGCTATGATGGCCTTCATTTCTGGAGTGAGCTCTGCGGGAAGTTCCTAACGATGCTTGGATAGCCCAATCAAATGCAGAAATACGAACAGCTCGCCTTTTGTTAGGTACCCTTTCTGCGCGATACTACACATCTTCCAGGCCCTCGATAGGTTTTCTTTATTCGCTTCCGTCTGATATAGCTTCTTGACTGCCGAACCACCTATGAAATCGCTGTTGTGCTTGCCTTCCAACCCAGTCCATGTCCTTTCGAAGGCTGCCATGTCCTGCTAAGAGATACCTTGTTTGCTTTGTTGTGATCTCTGGCTCTGTGAGATTGTCTGGGTATCAAACTCAAACATCGGAGCATTGCAGCTGATGTTCAGCTCGAGATTTTCATGGCTGATTGGGACACCGGTCTGTCCGTAAGCAACCAGTCGAATGATGCTTTGCACATCTTCGTAACTCAGCGACTATTTATCTGCAGTAGCTTGGGACTGTACACTGAGGGTTGACCACTTGCCAGATCTCCTTGATGGTTGGGTTTGGCAACCCGCTACGGTTCAGCAGTTCAATGGCTAGCCTGGCTGAAACGGTGTGGGTGTTCTGGGGATCGAGGAAAGGCAACAGCCGAGCCAGATATCTGTGGTAAGATAGTGCTTACGCGTTCTCGCTAGGTGAGAAGCTTAAGGAGGGCTGCGCCTGCTGATTGAAGAAGTCGAAGCTCATGCGCCTTTTTTATTGATATATAAGGAACGTCAGAATGGAGGGTACTCTGGTAGCTGGTCATCATCATCGAAGAAATTGCCAGGCATGTCCTCGAGGTGAATGTCACTGCCTAGGCTATCCGAATTATGGTCGAGTTCGGCGATTAACTATACGACCGATAGATCGCTTGTTAATGGGATTGTAACTTCCTACAGGATTCCTTTTTTGGAATGAGGGCGAACAAACAGTGTGGGTGGGTGCTGTCCGAAATTCTACCAAAAGAAAACATCCCGATCTGTCGGCTACTTGCTCTGGAAAGGTTAGTAGCACAGCGAGCTGTAATCGTTATTGCTTGTCACTCGCTCCTTAGGAAGAGTTCTAAAGCCGAAGGTGAGGTCGATCCATTAGTGGAGTCTACTGGAAACGTACTCTCCTTCCAATAGTGAGCGCATCTTCTCGATGAAATCTTTGGCATCGGTGGCCCAAGGTGGCAGCTCCACATCATTGATAGGATTTCCTTGTTCGTCATGGCCAAGATCAACACGATGCGTATTTCGAAGCATTTCAACCCCGATGGAGGAGTCATAGAACCTGGTGTTATCGATAACGGTTACTCTGGCACCAGTTATTTAAAGTCTGCAGGATTGTTGAGTGTGTTGAAATAGCATTGTTCGATGCTGCGAAATACACGATTGGCAGGCACTAAGATGCTTCGTTGCAACCTGTAGATGAGATGTGGATACTTCCGAAGAAGGAAGTACTAGATATAGCAGGGCATTGAACAGTATGTGGGGAGCAGGTGGTCGTTGTTGCTACGGTTGGTGGCAGCACTGCCTAGCTGCTGCCGGTCCTTTAGTCTGCGAAGTCGATGGGGGTTGATGCTGCTCATGGGTCTCGAGAGGTCACGATAGAAAGATGGGTTAGTGGGTTGATATCCCAATCCATTCTCATGCACCAGCCACGGAAAGATCGGATATGCTGAGATATCGTTGAAGGACCTGCTAGCCCGGAAATTGAGTTCTAGCAGGTACTGGTAGTTGCTGAGGTTGCCTTTCTGCCATAGGAGGGTGAGTTAGTCTAAGGTCGGTTGTGAGTTGAGACTTTTATTGGCAGTAACCAGCAGATCTCGGAACTTACACCGGTGCTCTTCAGTTGGGAAGTTGATTAGATAGCATTGGTCTGCTAGCCAAAACTGGATAGCAGTGTGTCGCATGAGGTAGCGATACTCAAGAATCTTCGTGACACTGTTAATCGGCATCTGTACCGTCCCATTGTCGTCTGCTGGGTTGTTTGCAACCTTCTTGAGATAGATATCACCTTCACTCAGCCAAAGCAGACAGCTAATGCGTCCCTCAATTGTGACTAGCTACACTTCACTTGTGAAACAGTTCAGCAATGGCTTCAGTTTTCTCTTCTCCTCCTCTTGAACTGTGCGAATAAGTCGCCGAACAGTCTCCTGCTCCTGGTAGATCGGCTGGGCCATTGATTTGCTCAGCAGATCAAACCAACGAAGAAATTCTACAACGCGCTAATGTTGGTCTTCCTCCAGCTTGAACAACAACATTGAGGGCACCTACACTCGCTCTCAGCGTACTTTAGTGAGTGTTTGAAACGCACTGATTGGGTTCTGGGACGCTTCCTGAATTTTCTTGGGAAGCACTAATAGATAGTCACTTCTAGTCTAGTCGCTTTACGCAAGTATTCGACCCGACAATGCTGTCTCTGCTATCGTTGCCTCCCTTGTCTTCAGCCGTGCCTGCATGAAAGTCATTCTACCTTGATCCCTTAGTTGCCCCAATTGAACAGATTCTGCAATCAACAAGATCAATACCGGCAGGCCCGCTTGTTACTGGGTGAGTTTGCTTAGATCCTGTGGAGTAACTCCACGTAGGTACCTGATCGTGATTCCGTCGGAAATCGGGAATCGCTGTATCGAACTATTAGTATCGTGAGGCTGCAACGCTAATGACCGAGTTGCTAACAGCAAGCTCCCGGCTCGTGCGTGGGTGGAGAGTTGGATGACGGCTAGCCGAGTCACCATCACTTCGCCAACCTCGAGCAAGAACAAACTAAATCTTGTCGGACTGCTCACAGCCAACTGGTGGTGTGGTTCCATAATATAATGCTGGAGGTGAGGGTACTCGGCAGCCCGATGAGTAGCGACCTGGAAATTAATAATAGTAATAATGTCGTACTGCGAGTCAGAGAGGGACGAAGAATTGTACTATATCAACTTGCTTAGCGAGATCCTGGAGGGTGTCCTCGCTGAGGGAGAGGACGAAGAGGCGAGTTAGGACCTCTTCAGCTCGAACAAGGTACCCGATATTTCGATTCGCGCATACATTCAGCGCGTCAAGACGAAAGCACAGTGCTGCAACGACACGCTAATAATGGCGCTGATCTACATCGATCGCTACACACAGGCCGATCCCAACTTCAAACTGTCGGCGTTCAGCATCCACAGGTAGGTCCTAGCATTGACGTAGGCTTCTGCTGGTGAGCATCCTCACTGCAGCCAAGATTCATGAGGACTTTTACTACGACAACCGAACCTTCGCGATGGCGGGTGGTGTTCCCGTGAAGCACATGAACGAGCTGGAACTGCACTTCCTAAAGACTCTGGAGTTCCGAGCGTTCATCCTGCCGGACGAATTCAACGATTATAAAACCAAAATTTTATAGGCGTTCTAGTGATGATATTCAATTTTTGTTGTAAAGCTGACGAGTCTTCGGTAGGGTGGCACTTTCTTCCAAATTTTCGGGGAGGTTCGGAAATAGAACGATGAAAGAGAAATTAGAAGGCTTTTATAGAGGTTCTGAGAGAGTGTCAGGGGGCAGGTACGGGTGTCCGACAAACCTAGGCTGCAGCAAGGGGACTTCAATATCGAAAGGAGTATGGTGGATGCTAGAGACTGAAAGCTTCGAAGGTGTTTCTAAACTGGGGTAGATGCATTCCCTCGAGATCATTGGGAACCGATATTCTCCAGCTCAGTTTGTAGGACAATTGAAATCTCGGATTGCATTTCATCCACTCACTCATTTGTTTGCGGCAGCCGTTTAAAATTCAACAACAAACTCTTATTCGCGAAAGCTTTTGGTCATAAATTCAAATACTTCAGTATTTTAAGAACATGACTAAAACCCTACGAACAGTCCTTTAAAGGCAATTGAGAACTGCTGCATCGAGATTCGACAGCCAATAATGAGCCAAACCCTGGAGGACTCCGGGCTGAGCAGCAGCACAGTCAAAAATGGGCGAGTTATCTGCCTGTGGTGCGACAAGCGACTTTGCTGTAAGAACTGCACAAATGACTCCATCCTGACCTGCAGCACCGTTAAGAACAGATGCTCCTGCGGACACTGTAGAGCTCACCGATATATACGGACACAGCAGCCGGTTCCCTGAGTAACTGATGCCTCTACGGGGTCTAAAGTTGCAATTCGATTTGGATAGGTGTATGGGTTGGATTTGTGTTTGAAGGGCGATCACCATGCTAATCTTGCTGGGAAGTTTCCGATTGAAGATCAATGCATCTTCTGTGAACATAGGAGCCTTCCATACAGGAATATTGCAGACTTTTTTACCTACCCACAATATATTCCAGGGCTCCCGCGTCTGTTTCTTGCTGCTACGGATCACTATTAACGCAAATAGCCTGGCACCCTTCACAGAAAATATATTTTATTGACGGAATGAAGAACACCAGCACCATGAGGGAGACAGACAAGCTCAATGAGACCACCACTAACTACGGCAATCCAGCTTCTCTCAAAGGCAAGCTGCAGTCGCTAGAAGTACCACTCACCACTAACCCAGCAACAAATCAGGAACATCTCCAACGAGCTCAACAACCACAAGAAGGAGGTGCAGGTGCTGCGTAGCGAGAAGGACACCCTTGAGTCCGTGCTGACGATGAAGACCAGCGACGTCAAGAAAACCCTCTCGAACGAGCTCGTTCGCATTGAGGAAGAGATGTACGATTGTGAAACCGACTCAGGAAGCGGCACTTCAACTTCCAGAAGGCTTAGAACAGCCGCATCCAGCAGCAGATTACTGCACTTAAGGGCGAGAAGACGGCCCTGCAGCAGCAGCTGCTTGGCCTCCAAAGACGAATCACCGAACTCGAGATGCAGATCGGTAGCGAGGAGAACGCATGATCATGATTGGTACGTCCTTCATCGAACATACCCAATTATCGACATTAAAGTGAAAATAGACTGTTGGGCAGCCAGCATTAAAAACAGCAGCAGTCGCTAGCCGACTGTAATTTGATGTCGAAGGCACTAGACAAGCTAAGGAGGAGCTCACGGGTGCTAGATAGCGAACGGCATTCGCAACCGCTGCCTGATCTCACTGAAGCACCGACCAACAACCCGCGAAAATCCATTTTCGATGACTCCAGAGGAAGGTCGAAGAAAGCACTCGGTTAGCAACTCTATCGACAGCGGTTCATGGAGACCATCGATGAGAGTGTTCATTACAGTCAGGAGTATTAATCGCTATTTCGATCTCCAGCAGTCGAAAGAGAGAGCCCGATCCATGATCCTTCTAGATTGGAGAGAACTCTCAACGCTAACGAGCGAAGAAAGGATCTTCCTGCTGATTTTCTTGTTCGCGGTCGGCAGAACCTTCTGAAGGAGCAACATCGCCCTCTTCCACCTTCTAATCAACCCTTCGATCGCTTACAGAACGGTGGTGAGTCAGCTCGCATCATCGTCAAACTATGTAGTTTTCTGCGCAGCGGTGATACCTACCAGCTGACTGTCAGAGAAATTGAACCACCACAGCGGCGCTAGATGAAGGTGTTAGTGGTAGTTTAGAGCGACCAGGAGTGGCACCTGGGGAGGCTGTATGAGCTAATGGACGTGCGCAGCTACGCTACGAAGACAGCCGGACGTGTGTTCACCGCTAGCAAGACCGTGATGATTTGAGTGTGCTTGCTTATCAATTGTAGAAAGTATTGCGGGGTGAGTTGATAAGTGACAGTGCTCACCATTACAATGTATGGATGGTGGTGAGCTTGGAACGTTGTTTGTTATTGCAGGTTGTGACTATGAGTCATCGCCACCGGTGTTTTGAGCATCGCCTTTAGTGTGGCGATCCTAATCGGCAGTAACTGCGACTCCGACCGACGAGCAACTGGTCAATCGTGCATCCTATCACTCTTCTATACATAAGCAACTTGTAGCTCAAACTGCCGCAAAGGTTGTGTAGATCAATTGGTAGATCGTAAGATTACGAGTCTTGAGGTTGCGGGTTCGAGTCCCGTCACGATCGCTTTTTTTGCTTAAGCACCCGCAAAGGATAATTCACATACACTTTCAATCACTGGGTTGGCTCGGCCTACATTGCCGTGGATGTGCCATTGGTCTACTTGTCAAGCTACTCCCGCTTCCTACCGACGTCTATGTTGAATGAGTAGCGGTACCGTCCAGTAGGTCCATCGTGAGAGAGGCGATATCGGCATTTTCGTCTGAGAGGCCGTTCAGTAGGTACCCCACCAATAAATCTTCGTAGGACTTCAAATTCTTAATGGAAAAGCCGTTGAGCAGCCTACTAATGCATTAGTAGGTGGCCTTCCTAACTTCTGTCTTCTTATCGAACATGCAGGCTTTCAGTGCTGCTTGCACATGCTGCATATTCGGACCACAGCCTTCAGTTACAAGCAAGGCTCCGACGGTCTGACCTTAATTGAAGGCAATACTTCGATAGCGCATCTCCTCACTTTGAACTGTTGATGGGACAGGTTGATTGCAAGCTCCTTCACTATCGATGTGCTATGGTGGCCAATGTTGTAGCGCAGCTACCTCGAGAACACGCCAATTAAAGGACATACGCTCTAAGTTACGGACCTTTGTACTTGCTTCAGCTCAGGAAAGGAATCGGCGAGGCACTTCGACAGGGCATTGCATAGTTAGCTTATGTTGGATACCAACAGCTGGCTGAATGGTAGGTAGTCTCTTAGCCGGTCCACAACAATCAGTCTCAGTTACTCACCTACTTCAACCGACAGCTACTCTTTTCGTTGAAGGGAGTTGTATTCACCCTTCCAATCAAAGTCTTCAGGAATGCTTCTAACACATCCTTATCGCAGTCTGGTTGCGCTTTGGCGAGATGCAGATAGCTTCAATAGGCCATCGTCGATACCTCTACAGGATGTCCAGCGCAATCTTTCGATTATTCTCTATGGCATCGTCCAGTGCCTTGCGAAGGTTCTTTGCTAGTGCAGTCCGTTCAACCACTTTGAGTAACATCTGCTGGTTCTTCTGCAGTTCTCGCTTGACAGTGTTGAGCCCCTCCAGCCTGGTGTTGCGATTCTACTTCACTTGATGCTCTACCTCATCGATTATGCAGTTGATTGGCCGTTGGAGTGTCTGCAGCAGCTGCGTGAAGGCGGGGTCTTCCGAATTCATAATGCGAAGTTGTAAATTTAAGTTATTTGAATCAGAACTAGTGCTAGCTGCAGTTGCTCCTCATTTCCCGTCATTCTTGATCTACTCCACTAGCTTTCCCATCTCCCACCTTCCACTATGAGTAAGCACTCCATTTTGATACAGTCGACCCTCACCCTGGATGTTGCCGTTCTCGAAACTTCCAACGTACCTGGAACCATTGACAAAGTATAGAATGCCTCGACCGTGCTTCTTCATATCCTATACGGTGCCGTAGTAGACATCGCCATTGGTGTAGATGATGCGTGATTGACCTTCAAGCTTACCTTGGGTCCATTTGCCCTCCAATATCTTGCCGTTGGGCAATGTGAAGCGTCCTTCCCCATGGAAATTCTCGTTTTGGAACTCCCCGACGTAGTGTGACCCATCAAAAAAACGGAAGTTCCCAGAAACTTTGTTGCCGCTGAAGTACTCCCCTCTAAGTTAACAGCCACGGTACTTGAACACTGATCCATCTGTGTAGTTGACCTAGCAATAACCATGAAGCTTATTCTCCACCATCTTTCCAAGCACTCGGGCCTTCGGGAGTATGATCTCCTCCAGATCCATATTGCTCTTGGAGCTATTTTCATTGGGGACGCTGAACCGCACGGCTTTCTTGAGTGAGTTCTTTCTACGTCGAAGAACTAGGTTCTTTCAGGTGTACCTTGTTTTGGGGTACTTGCGCTGAGTTCGTTGAGGTCACCTATCAATTTCGGCTCCTTGCTGTAGGGGATGCTATAGTCGTCGACCCGGTCGACGACCTCGGAAACTAAGTAATCGCATTGTTCCATTTTCCGAATTAATTTACAAACTTATGGTCCGAGAAATATAGGGCGTCCTAACCGATATTTCAACTGTTCACATCAAGATTCGTAGGGCAATCATTCCGCCTTCACGAGGAACGGATCCACCTTTTCCTTGAGCTCCAAATATACTTTTTTGAAGGCAGACGAGTGTCTGTAGCTGCCCTCATGCGTGCGGTAAACTCTTCCCATGAAGCGTACAGTGTTTACTCGATTCAACTTCATTCCGTAGAGCTTCTCAAAGTACTGTCGAATCTCTGGCTTGCTCACTTACTGGGTAGTTCGAAAGGCAAGGACGTTATCGTCCACTCGCTTGTTAGGTCGTTGCAGAACGAAGAACTCCTTCACAAATCGCACGGTAGGAGTGACTTTAGGTGGCTGACCAGCCCTTGGAATCTACGTGGATAAGCCAGACCGGTACCTCAAGTCCGGCGGGCTTTAAGAAGAAGCTGCGGAGAGCCTGCGGATCGTGTAGCAGCTTGCGGTAATGCTGAGGCAAGCGCGACATGAAAAATCAATATATTAATTAATATATTCCCCACCAATGGTGAGCTTGAAGACGCAGAAGCGACTAGCCGCCGCCGTGCTCAAGTGCGGTAGGCGCCGTGTGTGGATCGATCCAAACGAAGCCGACCAAGTGAGTCAAGCCAACTCCCGTACCAACCATAGTTAACGCAGGCCTTGCCGTTAGGAAACTCGTCAAGGATGGACTCGTCATGAAGCGCAAGACTGTTGTGCATTCCAGGGCTCGTGCTCGCCGTCATGCTGAGGCCAAGCGTCGTGGTCGTCACACTGGCTTCGGTAAGAGAAAGGGAACTCGTGAGGGACGCATGCCCACCAAGATCCTTTGGATCCGCAGGCAGCGAGTCCTCCGAAGACTTCTCCGAAAGTATCGTGAGGCTGGTAAGGTCGATCGTACCCTCTACCACAAGTTCTACCTTGCCTCCAAGGGTAAGCCCCTAGCTTAGAGTAGGCAACCAGTTCAAGAACAAGACAGTGCTGATCGAGGCTATCCACAAGTCGAAGGCTGAAAAGATTAAGGCTGAGAAACTCAC
>Ga0075152_10002846_pt1 | contig 12232 bp, 10 predicted proteins | sample JI61114C2DNA_FD_70964 | JGI IMG/M metagenome (GOLD analysis project Ga0075152, IMG submission 70964) | Wastewater effluent complex algal communities from Wisconsin, to seasonally profile nutrient transformation and Carbon sequestration -... | ecosystem: Engineered > WWTP > Effluent > Algae...
CGCCGATATCGCCATCAACCCCAGCCTGGTCGACAATATGCCCAATTCAGTTCTCGAAGCCTTGGCCAGTGGCGTACCTGTAGTCAGTACCAATGTGGGGGGCGTTCCGCACATCGTCAATGATGGCCAAACCGCCCTGCTCGTACCCTCCAACTCGCCTGATGCAATGGCCGAGGCAATACTCAAGCTGATGGACGATGCAAGTTTGTCGGAAAAACTGATCAACAACGGCCTGACAGAAGTACAAAAATACACCTGGCAGCGCGTCTGGCCAGTGCTGGCTGAGGTCTATAACCAAGCCAGCCAGACTCAAAGTTCGCCAGCCTAAGGAAACGCCATGGGAATCCACACTTCGCTGGTCGCCAACATCCTGTTCCCACTCCAGGAAAAACTAAAAAAACACGATACCGTGGCCATTCGCCAAGCCATGGACGACTCCCAATGGTGGCCAACAGAAAAACTGGAAGCACTGCGCCTGGAAAGACTGCGCACCTTGCTCACCAAAGCAGGCAAACACGTCCCGTACTATCGTGACTGCTTCAAGAATCTCGGCTTCGACCCGCAAAAAATCGAATCACTCGCCGACCTGCAGAAGCTCCCTTTCCTGACCAAAGCGGTTATTCGAGCCGAAGGCGAGCGGATGAAGGCGGACAACGCCCAAGGGCTGGCGCGCTTCAACACCGGCGGCTCCTCCGGCGAACCCCTCATTTTCTTCATCGGCACCGAGCGCGTCAGCCACGACGTAGCCGCCAAGTGGCGCGCTACCCGCTGGTGGGATGTAGACATCGGTGACCCGGAAATTGTGGTTTGGGGATCACCCATCGAGCTGGGCACTCAGGATAAGGTCCGCATTATTCGTGACAAACTGATGCGTACCGAGTTGATGCCAGCCTTCCAGATGAACGAAACCAATCTGGACCAGTTCGTTGCCCGCATTTGCGAACGCCGCCCGAAAATGCTTTTCGGCTACCCCTCAGCCATCAGCCACATTGCCGCCCATGCGCAAAAGCGTGGAGTGCCGCTCAACAACCTGGGCGTCAAGGTTGTGTTCTGCACCTCCGAGCGCTTGTATGACCACCAGCGCCAAGCCATCTCAAACGCATTTGGCTGCCCCGTCGCCAACGGCTACGGCGGCCGTGACGCCGGCTTCATCGCCCATGAATGCCCAGCCGGCAACATGCACATCACCGCCGAAGACATCATTGTCGAAATCATCGACGAAAATGGAAACATTCAACCAGCAGGAGTAGCTGGCGAAATCGTCACAAGCCATCTCGCTACTGCCGACTATCCATTCATCCGCTACCGCACTGGTGATATTGGTACCTTAACTAACGAAAAATGTGCCTGTGCCCGTGGCTTGCCACTATTAAAAGAAATTCAGGGCCGCAGCACTGATTTCATAATTTCAGCCGACGGAACGGTTATGCACGGACTGGCTCTGATATATGTACTACGCGATTTGCCTGCAGTTGGCACCTTCAAGATTATTCAAGAATCACGCGTACTTACCAGAGTTCAACTAGTCCCAACTGCCAGTTACGACGCAGTAGTCGAAGCAAAAATCCGTAAAGGATTGCAGGCCCGACTAGGTGAGAGCGTTGAAATTCTAGTCGAGACGATGCCCGAGATCCCCGCTGAGAAATCCGGCAAGCATCGTTATGTTATCAGCCATGTCTCGATCTAGGCCGAGAAACGCCGGCCGCCATCGCTGCCCACGGATATCCTATTTCTCCGGCACAGTGAAGTATTAACTGCTCGCCTTTTTACCCAAGGGATTGCTGGATTTCAACGAAGTCAGCTTGATTAATACCAACAAACTCATCGGGTCGAGTAAATAAGGAGAAATATATTGAGAGATGTCGTACTGTCGGGAATATTCGGAATTCTCATAATACTAATCTTGCGTAAGCCCTACTTTGGCGCACTAGGATGGGCTTGGATTAGTTTAATGTCTCCACATCGAATGGCTTACGGATTCGCTGCGACGCTCCCCGTAGCCATGCTAGTTGCATTGGCAACTATATTTCGTATGGCGCTGGGCCCAGGTCGCCATCCGCTTCCTTGGCATCCAATCACGGTAATACTCCTCATTTTCATCTGCTGGATGTCGGTGACGACACCATTTGCGCTTAATCCCGACACGGATTCCGTTACCTATTCTTGGATTCAGTCACTAAAAATATTCCTGATGTTATTCGTTACACTGATGTTGGTCCGTGGCCGACAACAAATTGAGCAATTGATTTGGGTGCTCGTAGTATCGGTGGGATACTTCGGAACGAAAGGGGGCTTCTTTACCATCACCACAGGTGGATCCTTTCACGTATGGGGACCGACAGGCACCTTCATCGAAGGAAACAATGAGTTAGCCCTAGCATTGGTCACCTGCATTCCGTTGATGTACTACCTCTCAATGACAACAATCAACAAATGGTTGAGAGTCGGACTAAGGATTAGTATGGTTTTGTGCGTCTTCTCCATTCTGGGTAGTCAATCACGAGGAGCATTTCTAGCTATCGTAGCCATGCTGATGTTCCTAGTACTAAAGAGTAAAAAACCAGTAATGTCCACTTTGGTATTTGGGGTGATACTAGGGTTGGCGGCATTATTTATGCCAGCAGAATGGCATAGCCGGATGGAGACGATATCCGAATATCAAGAAGATGGCTCTGCAATGAGCAGAATCAACACTTGGAAAACCATACTAAACATGATCGCTGATCGTCCGATTGTCGGGGCAGGATACAGGGTGGGAAGCGACCTCCTTTATCAGTTGTACTCGCCAGGGCAATGGTTTAAGTCGTTCGACGCACACAGCATCTATTTTCAAGCCCTTGGGGAGCATGGAATTCCTGGCTTGCTAATTTACCTCACTTTAGGTGTTGTAACTTGGCGGTCGGCCGGTCGGCTTGCCAAGGCTCACTCAACTGGATCAGAAGCGACTTGGATCCCACTCTTGATGCACATGATCCAAGTTAGCATCATTGGCTTTGCCGCTGGCGGAGCATTTTTGGGCCTGCTGCACTATGACTTTCCGTATTATCTAGCGGCAATTGTAGTTCTGGTGGATGCATCGTTAAGGGAGGGCAAATGCATCGATCAATCGAAATCCGCTCAAGTTACAGGAAATTGAACGCGATATATCATCTGTAAAATTAATCTGTTCCCTAGGATATTATGAACGATACTCTACTTACCCAATCAACGAGTTGGACCGTAGCCGACATCGGAAAATTCAGTAAATCTACGTGGCGTCTAGTTACCGAGAATGCAAAAGCCGTGACGATGGTGATGTTAGCCATGGCTTATGGAAATGTCAGTGCTGTCATGGATATATCGGACGCCGAGAGAATTATGCTACCTGAATATTGCCGTCATCAGGCCAACGTATCAGTCAGGCACCCCAACCCTCCACGCTCACTTGCTTGGGAAAACGAGTTGGGTAGCGTTTTTCCACATGTTCACCACTACTGTTGGGCGATGGTCAATCTTACTCGATCCTATCGCTCCAGCATTTCACCTCAAGAAAAGCGCTCAATGCTTAAAGGGGTGCTAGATGACATCGACTATGTGTTAATTAGAGCATCGACCAATGTCCCCATACTCGCAGACATAAACACAACAAAAGGGCGGGCACTTCTGCTCATGAACGAGCCGCGACTTGCTGAGCAGGCTTTTGCGGAGGCGCGCAGAATAGACCCAACCAATTGGCGAGCCTATTACCTTTGGGCGCTCTATCTGCAGCAATCTGGACGCACCAAGGAAGCCTCCTCCCTCGTAGAACAGGGACTGGAACAAGTTCCAGACTCTAAGTCCTTGGCTACCCTTCTGCAGGAGCTCCAAAGAACGAATAGCGGAATAAAAAAAGATCGAAAGCCTAAGGCTGAGTAGCCAACTTTCAGTTCCCAAACCAGCTATATCTTAGCGGTGCTTGCCCCAATTTTGTGAATATGAAATCCATTTCATCATCTATTTTTAAGCAGATATGAACTATTGGTTCTGGAAAAAGCTATTAGGCGGACTGTCTCCTGTTGGGAACCGCTGTCATTTGCATGTTTTTATCTTTCACCGTGTGTTGCAAAAGCCTGATTCGATCTTCACTGACATTCCAGATGCGCAGTCCTTTGAATGGATGGTGAAATTCATCGCAGGGTGTTACAACGTCCTGTCTTTTGGCGATGCGATTGCATGCTTACGAAGCGGAACGCTACCGAATTCCGCCGCATGTATTACTTTTGATGACGGCTACCGGGACAATGCAACGATTGCGCTCCCAATATTAAAAAAATACGGGGTTCCGGCCACGTTCTTCATCTCGACAATGTTTATAGACGGCGGAAGAATGTGGAACGACGATATCATCGAGGCAATCCGGAGCGTGGAGGAACCCGAACTAAATTGGGAGGAATTCGGCCTTGGCCACCACATGTTACGATCGCACTCCGAACGAGCAGCTGCAATCGAAAAGGTATTAACGAGAGTTAAGTACATGCCACATCTGGGGCGTTCTGATTTGACCAACGCAATTGCAGGTAAGCACGGCCTTGCCGATAAATCTGAGTTAATGATGACCAGGAATGACATTCTTACCCTAAGGCGAGCAGGAATGGAGATCGGCGGGCACACCCACTCTCACCCCATTCTCAGCGGCATTTCCGAAGCCGCGGCAATAGCCGACATCGAAAGAGGAAAAAATGAACTGGAAGCCATTTTGAATGAGCCGATTTTCTCCTTCGCATACCCAAATGGGAACACTTCTCGTGACCTAACCGAGCGTGATGCACAAATTGTCAGGCGCCTGGGTTTTCGAGCTGCTGCAACTACCGATCAAGGGGTAGCATCCTCTACCACCAACTCATGGCTCATACCGCGTTTCACGCCTTGGGATCGTACTCCTTTACGCTTCGCGGCACGTTGTGCAAGCGCACAACTAAACGGAAGCCCATCCCCCCTTGAGACATATTAGTGAACAGAACGGAGGCACCGCCATCAGGTTTTCAGCAGTGGGCGATTGCAATCATTGCTTCGCGAGAATCTGTCGAAACACTTTGCGACGTATTGCGCAAAACCACTAATGCTTGTGGCCACATTCCCGCACGAATCGATCTTCTAATCAACGGAAACGAACAATTGGCCATCGATTTGGGCAAAGCCATGCATAGCTGGCCCGTACAGCCTAATTTAGCCATCTATCTTTGGTCGTTCTCATACGGAGACAAAGCTGCTACATGGAATGCGTACATCCACGACATGAACATTGTGGCTGACCATGTCTTCATTCTGGATGGATACACACGCCCCGAAACTTCAAGTTTTTCTGAGTTGGTTGCAGCACTGAATGCGCATCCCGATGCCTTAGCCGCCACCGGTGTTCCTTCTGTGGGCGCCTCTGCAACGACCATTGCACGCGCAATGATTCGCGATGGCGGCATTCACGGCAACATGTTTGTGTTGTCCAGTCGGGCAGTGGCTGAGTTCAGACGTAGAGCAATTCGACTCCCGATTGGTTTGTATCGGGTTGACTCATTGATTGGGGCGATCATCAACTTCAATTTTGATCCGAGACAATACCAATGGAACAAAGACCGAATCGCAGTCCAACCTGGAGCAACATGGTGCTTTGAGCCGCTAAAATTCTGGCGTATCAAAGATCTTCTGACTCAATTGAAGCGTCGATCCAGACAAATACAAGGTGTTCTGGAGAACAAGTCGATTCGGAGCTTTCTTGCTATTCAGCGAAAACCGCCAGAGAAAATGCCCGAAACGGTTCAGGAACTCGTAACCTCTTGGTGGCATAGCCAGAATGGACCACTTTGGTACGAGGTCTTACTGCATCCCGAATGGAACAATGCTTACCGAAATATTCTACTGAGAAAACGCAATAATACTTCGTTCCAATTGCCACCAAAATTGATTCAACAAATATAAGATCACATTAAATATTCATATTGTAAAGACAATTGTCAACATTTCGTTAAATACCCAGATTCATTAATACACTCACGTAGCAAAACTGGAAAATTAGCTTCAAACTGTGCTCTATTCTCCAAGAACCAAGCTCGAGCGGCATTACTCATGGCTTGTCGTTGATTTTCTGAAAGCCCGAAGGCCGCCTGAATTGCACCCTCAAGGCCATCGCGGTCGACATAGAAATTTTCTCCCAGCGATTGGCAACGGGTTAAAGAATAGGGTGCTAAGAATCCTCTATCAGGTGTCACCAGTTCATCCATGGGTGGAGCTTTTGTTGTAATCACGATAGCTCCACAACTCAGTGCTTCAGCAATGTAATGTCCATAACCTTCCGCCTCCGATGGGCAAAGGTGGATGCCACACTCGTTTTGTAGTGTTCTCATTTCCTCAGGCGAAACAAAACGCGTGATAAGAGTTATGTTTTCGGGCAGAACAGCATGCTGGTAGCTTGGATTCTGACTAACCACGATTAGTCTTGGCCATTCTGGGTGTGCCGCCCAAACATCTAGAAGCGTCTTAGTACCTTTTTGGGCACTCCGACCTGCAACATGAAGACATCGATCGAAATATTTTTTTACGGATGGATTAAATTTATCTACACCACTAAATCCAATGTATCTAACCCGCGGGAATTTAGATTTAAATATTTTCTCTGCGTATTTTGTCTTGCAAAACACAAAGTCAATTTCCGTTAATAATTCTATAGTTTCTGGTCTAACCCACTCTTGATTTGGAATAAATATATTTAGATGGCGGCGACTAAGCCAAATAGGCATTAATTGCTCAATAAATATATTTATATATTCACGCGGTTCACGACAAAAAAAACCCTGAACAATAGTAGCAGCCTTCTTATGTATAAGATCCAAATTCCGTCGTCTAGGAAATAATACCTGAGCATTCACACTACAATCCGACAACGAATCGCGGATAATCTTGGCGTCTGCAGCCAGACCCGGGGTTGGCCGAGTAATAATATCGATGTGATAACCCACTAACGACTCCTATTCAGAGATAAGAGGCTTTCTTCGGATGATTGCCACTGTATTCGGATCCATCGGCAAGCGTCCAAACCCATATATTTTACATATTAAAAGTTCAATCATATCTCTAATAAAAAACTGGACCCTATCCTTTAGTCCAGAGTATCCGCTTCTAATAGGGCGATGAGCATTCCGGTAAGCATAAACTACTAAATCGCACTCCGCACATATCTGAGATAGTATGCCACCGGAAATAGTGGAACAATGGGTTTTATCTCCATGCTGCCAAGCCAATCCGAAGGGACTCTGCCCATTAGGGAAGCGAGCTAAAATTTGACCGTCTTTGGTAAGTACGCTCGCAATGAATTTAAGTAGCGCCTTAAGGTCGTTAAGTGGAAGATGTTCAAACACATCCAAAGCAACAACAAGATCAAAACTTTCTTCTGCAACATTAACTACTTGCTGCGCAATTCCATAGCGGGTATCAAATCCCTTATTGGCACCAACTTCGGCCAATTCTTCAATAAGCTCGCATCCTGAAATAATCGCCCCTTGATCAACAGCCCATGAGAAAAACGATCCATTACCAAATCCGATTTCAAAAACCCGCGCTCCACCCAGTTTAATTGAATAGAATTCCCCCGAAAAATTCAACGCATCATATTTGTCATAGAAAAAAATACTATCCCATTTTTTCCATTCAACATAAATTTTATAGTTAATATCTGTCATTAATTTTCACCAAAGCGGTTTTCATTCATGTATTTAATCAACCTCAAACATATATCCAAAACAGATTCGTAAGTCATACCTGAATAAAGCGGAAGTTCTAACACTTCATTCCTGCATGCCTGCCTAATTCGACCATTGATATCGACATCATACGTTGGATAACCAAATCGGAGACCCCAGCCAAATGCCTCCATGCTCCGCTTAAGGCGCACGGAATCTATCTGCTTAGGCAAAACGACAACAACGCGTGAAAGGAAACGATCTGGGGCATATTGTGGCAAGGATATTGGCATAGCTGAAAATTCTGCCTCTAAGATCTGAGCGTAAAGACCAAGTACGCGCAATCGCTCCTGGCGCCGTTCCCCAAGTAGCCTTAATTGGCAGCGTGCCACAACGGCATCTAAATTAGAGATCAAGGCAGGTACAAGCTTTTTACGCTCAGATCCGCATAGGCGTATCCAGTAGTAGGAAAGATGCTGCGGAAAATTTCCCAACTGATAGTTCCATATGAATGAAAAGAGCGCGCGCCGCCTTCCGTTCGCAGGTTGGAGTTGGCCAATGTGAGCTTCGACACTTTCTTTTAGTTTCGAATTATTGCAAATGAGCACCCCGCCTGCTCCGCTTTCTCCAGCCACAATGCATTTAGACTGGGCAAAGCTGATCAGGCCTATATCCCCGAAAGTACCAAGCATTCGTCCTGACTGACGCTCACCGACCACCTGTGCTGCGTCGTCAATCAAGAACACCCCCCTTGATTGAGCCAGTTGCTCAAACGCTGCGATTGCCGCCGGACAACCGTACATATGTGGAACGACGATAGCAAGAACGGTTTCATCTAAGGCGTTGAGCGCTTCATCCAGAACCAAGTTCAGATCTGTTCCAACTGGAACTGGCAAGGGGACTAGTCCGCAAGCAAGAACGGACTCGACAACCGCTGGACAAACATAGCTGGGAACAATGACACGAGATCGATCTGGCCGGAGTTTCGAAAACACTCGCAAGGCAATTTGTAATGCTGCACGGCCGGAATTAAGAGCATAAACGCTTGTTGCTCCCATCAAATTGGCCAACTCAGCTTCTAGCGCAACGGCTTGCCCCCTTGCCTTATTCCGTCCAAAAAAAAAGGCCCTCAGTACTCCGCTGTATTCAGCCCAACTCCACTCGGCATAAGGTAGGCGGTAACGCTTCATTTACGCCGCATGAGTTGGTTTCGAATTAGGCCCGCTCTTCCAGCAATTCGCCGCCAAAACAGATCCAACCACGGCCCTGGGTCATCAAACCGCCAATAAGCGTCCACAACGTCACGATAGACCGGTGGGGAATGTTCCGGCAGGGCTTCCGCCGCCCAACGTTCAATGGTCGGCTCTCGCCAGACACGTGGCACGCTGCTGTAATTGCATTCAGGCAACGGAATGCGTGTTTCATTGCAATACGCTGCCAAGGGTATGTTCACACCATTCAGGGCGGCGACTTCCTCCTGAAAGTCGGTGCGCCCCACCGTTGGCTCGACCATGTAGAAGCAACCGTCGCGCGTATCGCGTTTAAACTCCATGCTCCCCATACCAGCGAAACCTACTTGCCGAAAAAACAACTCAGTGGTGGCAGTCAATTGTTCATGATATTGAGGCGCAGCAACACAGCTGGCAGTACCTCCGATTCGAGGAGGCCAAGAGCGAAGTTTCCGCCCTACGAAAGAAGCGACCAGTTTGCTGTTCCTGGCGATGTATACAAAACAGAAATAGATATCTGAATCGCTACCCTCAATCCATTCTTGGGCAATCAAGTCGGGCAGTACTGGCGCAATTTTCCGAAATAGTGAAGCAGCCTCATCTGCAGAACCAGCGACATAGGCTTTTTGGAATTTGGCACCGTACGAATAATCTTTGACGGCAGGCTTGACCACGCAGGGGAAGCGAAGTTGAGTCAGTCGAATTAAATCGTCTTCGGATTTCAGATGAACAGCTTGAGGTATAGGGCTACCGAGGGATTGAGCGAGTTCCTGGAATCCTTCCTTCCGCATGAGCTTCACAAGCAATTCATGTGCGGGAAGCGTAATTCTAAAAAACGGAAGAATGCGATCCCTATACTCGGATACCGTTAAGACCGATTTTTCCTCGGTCAGGAAGAGAACGGGTTTTTGTCCTGAAGCCTTGCCTATCACCTCCAGCGCACTAAGCAACGCATCCCCGGCAGTTTCGGCGACATGGTATTTCCGCCCAAATCGGCTGCGAGTAGCTGAATCATCGTCAGCAGCGACAAGATGCGTATTGATCTTTGCGTTGGCTAAACATCGCAATATTCCCAGCGCGTTCAATCCACTTCCAACGACTACCGCGCTTGGTTTCATATCATTCATTGAATTGAATCCTGAGATTTTTCAAGATCAGGCTTTCTGCGGTCTTAGAAGCCTTGTGGCCTCGGCGATACCTTCCCGATTTACCATTAGGCTGGTACCGATGTAAATTACCGCCCCAAGAAGCGCCAGGATGCCAAGATTAATCAATGGAGGCCCTTCCAGAAGGGGCCGAGCAAAGCATACCGCGCCATACATGGCCACGCTAGCCGCAATGGGTTTGGCGAGTACCACCATAACTTCAGTAACTCTGATCCCCAGATGGCTTCTGGCTCGATTGAGGTTAGCTATAAATACAACAGGAAATACGACTACCCAAGTGATGGCCAATCCTGTAAGACCGAAGCGGCAGCCGAACACAAACGAGATGCACATAACGACAGCGGCAGTGCAGGTATTCTTGAAACTCACGTCTGCTCGCCCAACTGACTGAAGACCTGCATGGATAATTGGACCGAGAACGCGCAGCGGCATAACCAAGCACAGGATCGAGAAAGCAGCGATCGCCGCCGCCCATTGATTTCCGAGTATGCCATTGACGATTTCTTGTGCGACGCTTGACATCCCCCACATAACAGGAAATGCAATCAAACTGATACCTCGTATGCTGGCCAGAATGTAAGGCTTGACGTCACCTCCATCTCGTTTAACTTTCGACAAAGCAGGAAAGGCGACTTGGTTAAGTATCGAGGCAATGCGCGAAGCGGGTAATGAAGCAAGATTCATTGAAACGGAATAAAGGCCTAAATCGTGCTTTCCAAGTAATTTTCCGATAATAAATGAATCCGCTTGGCCATATAGGTAATAAACGAGTTGATTTAGCGTGATATCCCTTCCAAAGCGAAACATTTGGCCGCTACCTTGGAAGTGAAAAGATGGGAGAACATGATGTGGCGTGATGGCGTTTAGGCCGACGGCTCGCACAAAGGCTGACAGGACCGTTCCCCAGGCCAGCGACCAAGCCCCATAGCCGCCATAGGCCAAGGCGATAGTTAGTAGTCCGCCGCTAATGCTAGCGAAAAATTCCACTATGTTACGGCCTTTGTAAAGCATCTCCCTATCCAGCAAAGCTCCCGGCAGAACCGAAAAGGCTGCCGGAAGAAACTGCAAAGAGATAACGGCAAGAAGTTGGCTAAGCCTAGGCTCATCGAAAAACCAAGCGGAGAGAGGTCCGATAACGAATACCAAAGACACGACGACAGCCATGTTCGACAAAATTACGATGCCAAACACCTGCCTACGCTGTTGCTCAGAGACCTCCTGCGCTTGAACCATGCTTGAACCGAGCCCGACTTCAGCCACAAGTGCTAGCAAGCCACTGAAAACGGTGGCCATCGCCACTAGGCCGTAATCCTCCGGGGCTAGTAAGCGCATCACCAAGATGGTAATTGCCCAAGAGGCGAACTGAGTCGACACTCGGCCGATCAGCGTCCATTTCAGCGCGGATAAAACCTTTTCGCGAAAACTCATGCCGCGCGCATCAATTGTTGCAGGAATGGGGCAAAGGCAAATCTCCAGCTATCGAATCCATTTCCATCATCTGAGAATCTGCACAAAACTTGGCAGCCCAATTAAGGTACTCGAAACGACCATAATTGCCGTTGACCGGGAAGGCTCCTCGCACGCCGCCCACCACATCAGGATCGCCACTTACGATAACGTTGCGGCGTACATAGCGGTTAGCCAGTTTGGCGGCATTGAGGTAGTCTGGTCGGGGCGCGATGGCATTGAGTAGGTACCAGCAAGCGGCGATTTGCACGCTGCCGGTTAGGCACACCCAATCCACCGCTGGTTGCCAAAGGTTGTTAAGTCGACCGGCAACCCTACCGTCTTTCTCAATAACGCGGAGCAGTGCATCTGCTGTCTTGGTTGCGGCCAGCAACAGGTCGGGCTCAGGAGAAAGCCTGTAGGCTTCAATGATGCCGCGTAATACGTATCCTATTGTGTGAGTCAGCGGGCAGTCTGGATCCTCCAGACAATTACTGGCGAACCAACCGTTTCCCTGTTGCTTGCTAAGCGCCCAGCGAACTTGTTTAAGACCCGCTTCGCCAAAACCTGCATCCGGATTTACTCGTGCTGCCTCGAACAGCCCCCAAGAAACGTGAGTCTCGTAGGCTTTTTCACCTGGAGCGGCAAATGGGGTTGGGTGTTTACGCCAACAGCCGTCGGCATCGAGCGAGTCCCTTAGCCA
>Ga0075152_10002851_pt1 | contig 12222 bp, 9 predicted proteins | sample JI61114C2DNA_FD_70964 | JGI IMG/M metagenome (GOLD analysis project Ga0075152, IMG submission 70964) | Wastewater effluent complex algal communities from Wisconsin, to seasonally profile nutrient transformation and Carbon sequestration -... | ecosystem: Engineered > WWTP > Effluent > Algae...
GCAGCGTGGAGTGGGATGCCGGCTTGCTGGTAACACCAGCTTACAAACGACGCGCACCACGCCTGTCCGACCGTGTTCGTGACCCGCTGGTAGACCGCGACGTCTTTACCCCGGTTGTTACCCCCTTGCTCGTGCACGCCTCGCATCGACTCCCCCATGGCGATCATCACGATCTGCCGGCCACGGGAGCCGGCTCGATCGATGATCGGCCCCGGCGGTCCACCCAGAGCACGCCAAGTGTCAGGCCCGACGACCCCGTCACACTCGAGCGGAGTGCCGGTGGGCGTCGTGTGCGCCTTTTGGAAGGCGATTACGGCCTCGCGGGTCGCCGCGTCAAATTGACTCGTCAGTGGCAAGGCCACACCGGCGGCTCTTAGCCGTTCCTTGAGTTGACGGACATAAGGGCCGACGGATCCCTTGCGTACCATGATGCCCATGACTGTCGCTTCCTGCGGACGTATTGTTGCCCCGCGCCCGCATCTACCCTAGAAAACGCGGCGCGCCCTCGCAAGCCCCAAGGCTGCTTGGTGGGCCGCACAGTCGACCACTGTTCATCGGCCGGCCGCGTGCATTCACACTTCGACGACCATGCGGGTGTTGACGCCCTTGTGGTCGCTGCGGGCGAGCCACAGGTCTTTGCCGAGGTGGCGCAGGCCGAGGATGCCGGGGGGGTAGGTGAGGTCCTCGATCTCCAGGATCAGGTCGTAGTGGATCGGCTCGGGGGTGAAGCCGCTGGTCAGGGCGCGGACGTTGGCGTGACCGACGCCGCCCGGGGTGAACACCTTGTAGTGCTCGCCGCCGAGGGGGCCGACGACGATCTGCGCCGCGCCGGAGGGATGCAGCACCTCGGTGCCGAGCACCGAGGTGTGGTCGAGGCGTGCGGTCGCGGTGCCGAGGCGGGTCCACTGTGACTCATCGATCGGCATCCAGGCGCCGCTTAGCGGCTCGACGCGCAGCTTCGCTGTGCCGAGCTGATCGGCGACGGCGATGCGCAGCGCCACCGCGAGCATCGCCGGCGAGCGCACGCCGGAGGCCAGCGTGGGCGCCAGGCGCATGAGGGTCGCGCGCGGCAGCTGCTGGGCCGAGCTCGACTCGTCCTGGCCGAGCAGCGCGAGCACCCGCGAGGACCACGGATCGCGCCCGTCGGGCCGCAGGGAGGTAGGGAGGTCGACGGCGCGTAGGCCGAGGACGAGCAGCGAGAGCACGCGGTGGTGCAGGACGTCGAGTAGCCCGCGGATCGCCGCGCCCTGCTCATCGTCGAGGTCGGCCTCCTCGGCCATGTACAGCGGTAGCGGCGTGGCCGAGCCGCACAGGCCCAGCATCGACAGGGTCAGCGTCGGCCGCGGTGGCTCTCCGCGCAGCTCGACGGCCACGACCTCGCCGATGTCGCACTGCAGCGCGCTGCTGTGGTGCAGGCGCACGCGCTCGTCCTCGGGGGCGGTCACGCTGCCGAGCGGGCTCGTCCCGGGGAACAGGCGCTCGAGCAGGTCGACGACGGCGAGGAAGGAGTACGGCGCGGGGGCGGTGAGCACCCGGTCGAGCCATCCCTGCGCGCGGGCGTCTAGTCCCCGATGCGGACCGGCCATGTGAACTCCACGCGGGACGGGCTCAGCACCGTCCGCAGCTCGCTGGCGACGTTGATATTGATGTGGGAGCCGTAGAGGTCGTCGAGCACGCAGCCGAACAGGCGGGCGTGACCGAGGCCGAGGAAGCCGCGCTCGTCGAGTTCGACGGTGGTACGGACAGTGCGGATGGGCACGCCGCGGACGAGACGGGTGACGGCCTCGCGCCGGACGTCGCGCACGGCGTCGATCGTGCGCGCGCTGAGGCGGCCGCGTTGGGCGTTGGCCGCTCCGTGGAAGTTGTAGAGGTGCAGCAGCCCACGCAGTGACTCGGCGTCGGCGGGGCCGCGCTGGTTGAGCGCCAGGTGCGAGAGCAGCCGCCATAGTGCGTCCGAACCCAGGGCCATGCGCACGGGTGGTGCGACCGGGGTGATGTTTGTGTAGCCGCGGTACAGCGCGCCGCGCAGATCCTCCTGGATATCGCCGAGGTGGAGGTTCCCGGGCAGGGCGCGATTGGTGCACAGCAGCTGTAACGAGACGACCTCCTCGTCGAGGCCGGCGCGGGCGTCGGGGGGGTCGATGAGCGAGATGTATGTGTCGATGCCCTCGTCGACGGGCGAGAGCGCGCGGCGTAGCGAGAAGGCTGGGGCCATGCCGCCGTTGACGTGGCCGGCCCGCGCGAACGGGACGAAGCTACGGCGCCCGCCGTGCGTGCGGCTAACGGCGATCGCGGAGCGGACCTCGTAGACCTCCATGTGTCGCGGGTCGATGCCGTCGGCGCGCACGAGCGACTCGCGGGTCAGCGGCCCGCGGGTCAGCGGCTCTCCAGGAGCCTCGAACAGGTTGATCGCCGGCGTGCAGTGCAGGCGAATCGGCGTCGGCCCGAGCGCGGCCGGGAGCGGCGGTGGGCGCTCGAACTCGAATTGTACCGTCAGCTTCGGGTCGGCCAGCGCCAGCGTGTGCAAGCCCGACAGCTCGAAAAAGTAGAACTTCTCCGGCAGCGCAAAGAACTCGAGGACGCTGCGGTAGCCGACCGGCGCCGAATCCAGCCATGGCAGCACCGCGCTGGCCGCTGTCGGAAGCACCCGGACGCTCTCGGCCGGCAGGCGGTGTGTCACGCCAGTGCCGGTGAGCACCGTGATGCCGCTCAGGTGCTCTGTCAGCCACAGCAGCAGCGTCGTCGTCACCGCAGCGTCGGCGTGGTGAATGTAGAAGCGCAGCGGCTGCGGGTCGGCAAGTGCGACGCGGCCTGACTCGAACAGCTCGAGTTGCAGGTCGAGCCGCGGGTTGCGCGGGAGGCTGTCGTCGATGCGGATCTCGCCGACCGTCAGCGGCCACAGGTCGACCGGAAAGCAGGTCCGAAAGCGACAGGCCGTGCCATCGACCGCGCGGGCAAGCAGGGGCCGCTCCGCCGGCACGTGTTGGCGGAGGCGCAAAGTCTTCGGGTTGGGCAGAAATTCGACGACCGTGGTCGCCGGCAGCGAACGCAGGTAGTGCGGCAGGACCAACTCCGCGAGTCCATGGGCGACCTGCGCGCCGGTTTGGTCGATGCGCGCGCGCAGGCCCGCTGTCATGAACGCGACGCCCTCGAGCAGGCGCTCGACGTCAGGGTCTGTCCCGCGCTCCTGTAGCGCGCCGGCGAGGGCGGGGTGCTCCTGTGCGAAGGCCCGAGCTGTCTCGCGCAGGAAGTTCAGCTCACTGGCGTAATATTCGGCGAGGTTCATGCGGTCACGAGCTTTGGACCTGGAAGCGCCCGCTGACGGACAGCTCCGTGCGCAGATGAAGCGGCCCGCGGCGCTCGTCCGCGTACCGGGCCGAGATCTCGAAGGCGAGCGCGAGTGGGTCGCTGCTGGCCACCGGCTGGATGTTCAGAGCGCGCAGCCGAGGCTCGTACTGCAGGATGGTGGTGCGAATGCTGTGTAGCAGCACCTGGGCGCTGGCCGGGAAGTTGTGCACGACGTCGGCGAAGTCGATGATACCGAGCCCTGGTGCCGACAGCGACTCGCCAACGTGCGTGTTCAGGATCGCCTGCAGGTGAGCGACGACCGACTCCTGCTCGCTGCGCTTGCCGGACCCGCCTGCAAGTCGGCGGTAGAGCCCTCGGGCCGGCGCCCGCGGCTGACGAGCGTCCCCCCCGGACACCATCACGCGCCTCCAGGGAGAGTCTGATTTTTCTTGCGAGAAACAAGCACGTCCTTGAGAACTTTACGGCATCTTCCACAATAACTCGACCCCCAAGATCCCCTGGGTCTTTGACACCAATTCACAGCTGAGGTTCGTATTCCACAGCTTGGATGGGAAGGCTCGCCATCAGCCCACCATGGCGGGCCTTGGCCGTGTAGATTTCGCTGCTACAAACTGCTTGATCTCCGTGAATATGAGAGACTGGACTGCGACTCCCTCGGGGCACCCCGGGGTACCCCGGGGACCAAAACTGGTTTAGCGTTGAGGAATGTCCGAAGATGAGCGCCCATCGATCGAAGCCGAAGTCGTTCTCCTGAGAGCGGAAGCGAGCGCGCTCAGAGCGGAGAACACGGCCCTCAAGGTGGAGAACGCGGAGCTAAAGACGGACAAGAAATGGCTCGTAAGATGTGCTTGGGGTTTACTGATTATTGCGTTGATGTTGATCGCCGCTCTGGTTCTTGTTCACATGGGACGCCCTGCGAAGGAGAGGAAGAAGAGTTCACACACAGGCTCTATTAACCTGCTCTTCAGGCTCATGAAGGATCTCATGGAGGCAGAAGAGGTCGAGAGGTTTGTCCGTCTCCATTTCGGTGAAGCCGGTACGGCGATCGTTCAGAGCCTGTCCAAGCCCACGTCACCGGATGATCTCTTTCTCAAAGTTGTGCTCGCGCTGAAGCGGCAAGGGCTTGTGACCGAGCTCTTTTTTGAAGCCCTGATCGAATTCCGGCCCCATCAACGGGACTACATCCTCCAAATCCAGGGGGAATACGTCGCCAGTGCCGCGGATGGGGACTCACCTCCAGCCGCGTAACCTAAACGGCGACAACATGATCGCAGTCGACCCCGGCCAAGCGTATCATGGGCATCACGATCGGGCCGAAGGGTGATCTGTGGCACGTCGACGCCGAGGCCAGCCGATGCGAGCGGGGCCCCCACCCCGAGGCGGGCCAGGCCGCCGCCGCGATGCGTGCGCTCGCCAAGGACGTCGGGCATCGGCTCACCACCGTGTTGCTCCCCGCACCCCAGCGTGTTGCGCTCGCCCAAGTTATCGCCGCCTGCCCCGCGGCGTGCGGGTCGCGGCAGATGCGGCGGCCGGTTCGACGCGGGAGACTGCCCACTGGGCATCGCGCACCGATTCGAACGGTGCTCGTCGCCGCGACGATGAGTCCGGCGGTGTGCTCGAGCGTCGCGCTAACGCGTGGCACTCGGGGGAGCCGGCCATCCAGCAATGCGGTTGTTGACAGCCCGGCCGGGCGCCAAGCATTCAAGAGGCTACGGCTGGCGCCGTGCCTCGACCGCGTCGACGTCGATCGGGGCGGTACTCGGCCGTACTTTGGTCCGTGGCGGACGGTGGCCGGGCTCGCGGCCGAGTTCCGTCGGCGGCAGCTCCAGGGCCGCCGCGACCTGCTGCCACGTGCCGTCGCCGCACCAGCGCTCATACCACCGCCAGCACGTCGTCGGTGCCCCATACTGGGCAGGGAGCTCGCGCCACTTGGCGCCGGTGTGGAGGATCCAGCGGACCGCGTCGACCGTGCGGCGGAGGTTGGTGCGCGGGCCGCCGCAGGGGCCGCGTGTACTCTCGACGATCGCCGCGATCGCCTTCCACTGCGCGTCGCGCATCGGCTCGAAGGGGGGCGGTCCGAGCGCGGCGACCGGGACTGCCGCTGCCGCGATCCGATCCGTGGCGATCTCGAGCGCCTGGCGGACGACGTGGTTCGACAGGTGTGCGTAGCGCTGGGTCGTCTGCGCCTGTTTATGTCCCAGCAGCGCGCCGACGATGGCCAGAGGGACGCCGCTCATGAGCGCGTCGCTGGCGAAAGAGTGCCGCAGATCATGCAATCGTACGTCGGGGATGCCCGCGGCGGCGCGGATATTCTCCCATGTGCGGTTGATGCTGCGGATCCGCGTACCCTTTAGCGTGCGCAGCACGTACCCGGCGCGAGGGTTGCCGGTCTGGTCGTGAATGTGCTTTAGCAGGGCCAGCACGCGGGTAGACACGGGGACCTTGAGCTGGCCGGTCTTCGTGTCGGGCAGGTTGAAGAGAGAGTGCTGCCAGTCGACCATCGTCCAGGTGAGCCTCAGGATCTCGTCGCGTCGGCGCCCGGTGAGCATCAACAGCTCCAGCGCCCACACGCTCGCCTGATTGATGTGACCACGACGACCCGGCGGGATCTTGAGGCCCGCCTCGATCACCGCGTGGAGTCGCTGCCGCTCCTCCGGGCTCAGGAAGCGCTCGCGCTTCGGCAGTGCGAAGCGCTTGATGCCCTGGGCCGGGTTACGCATGTCCGCGAGCTCCCAGTCGAAGATGATCCGGGTGAAGAGGCTGCTGAGCACGCAGACCGCGTAGTTCGCCGATGCCGGCCGGTCCTTCATGGCGGCGTGCAGCTCCAGGACGTCTGCTCGCCTGACGCTGCGGAAGTCGCGATCCCCGAGCACGGGCAGAATCTCGGTGGCGAGCGTGAGCCGGTAATGCTCGGCCGTGGTGGGCTTCAGATGCACGTCGACGTGCACACGGAGGAAGCGCTTCGACAGCTCGCGCAGGGTGACGACCTTGGACGGCGGTGGTTCCGGCTGTTCCAGTCGAGCGGGCTTGCGCGCGGCCGTCGGGCCAGGCGACACGTCATCGCTCCCGCCGATGGCCGCGGTGGCGAGCATGACGGCCGCCTGCCGCCGCGCCTCGTCGATCGAGAGCGCCGGACCGAGCATGCCGAGCCTCTCACGGTGGTCCTTGCCGGCGACGCGCCAGCGGACCAGCGCGACCTTCTTCCCCGTGGGCAGGATCCGGATAATAAAGCCCGGGAGCGCGTCACAGGTGACTTCATACATCTTCGCGCGAGGCTTGCAGTCGCGCACGAACGCGGCGGTGATCATGACCCTCCTCCTACCACCCATTTTCGAGACAAAATCGAGACAAGATAGGGCGAGTTTGGACGTGTCCTAAGGGACATAATGTCCAGCTCGAAGGCGCGCAGAGCGGATTCATGACGAGTCTATGTCGTTCGTGATGAAGTAAGCGTGTTGATTCCAGATCTTGCGGGCCGGGCGCCAGGACTTGTCTTGATCGCCATAGACGCTGACGCCGGCCTTGGTGCCATATGCGTAGTTGTTGTTGACGACGACGATCTCGGCCTGGCCGTCGTTGTCCACGTCGACGACCAGCGGATACTCGTGGATGGTGCCGCTGCCGTGGCCCAGGATGTTGAGCTTCTCGGCCCCGGTGCCGCCGGCGTATACGCGCAGACGGACCTCGTCGTTGTATACGGCCTCGGCGGCGCCGTCGCCCTCGAAGTCGTAGACCGAGGAGCCGGTCGACTGTGAGCTGGCGTCCTGGGTCGGCTTTTGCCAGAGCACCGCGCCGTCGGCCTTGAAGACGGCGTAGTTGAGCTTGCCAGCGACGCCGATCTCCGGGTTGCCGTCGCCGTCGTAGTCCGCGATGGTCGGCGGACCGCCGCCGGCGCCCGGGAAGGCGACGTCCCACATGACCTTGCCGAGGCCGTCCTGGAGGCGCACCCGACCGCCGCTGACGACGACGATGTCGGGGTTCGAGTCGATGTCGAAGTCGGCGACGCCGATGTAGCCGTCGCTCAGCGCGTTGTACCACTTCTCCTTGCCGTCGGCGCCGTAGATGGCGTTACCGCCGACGAGCTCCTGGCCGGATTTGCCGTCGATGTCTGTGACGACGGCCGTGCGAGCGCCGTGGCCGTACTTGACGGTCGCGCGGAGGGTGCCGTCGTTGTTGAGGATCGACTTGCCGACGACGATCTCGGGGGTGCCGTCGCCGTCCATATCGGCGATCGCGGGGTATGAGTAGGGGTCGGCGGCGATCGCGGGTGAGGTCCATTTGAGCGTACCATCGTGCTCGAAGGCCCTGGCGAGGCCTCCGGTGGTGACGGTCACGAGCTCGACGATGCCGTCGTTGTCGATGTCGCCGCCCGCGACGCCGGCCGCGCCGGTGATCCCCTGGTTGCCGATGTTGAAGATCTCCTTGCCGTCGTCGCCGCTGACCGCCCGGAGCCAGCCGGCGGCCTGGTACGCGCCGCCGGCGAAGGTCGAGAAGACGATGTCCGGGACGTCGAGCTCGTTGATCTTCCCGTCGGCGTTGTCGTCGGTCAGGGACACGACGATCGGCGCCGCCATCACCTGCGTAAAGGTCGGGCCGGCCGCCCAGGTGCTCTTCGACCACTCGAGCACCGGGTTGAACTTGCCGATGATCGGCGCGATCTCGCAGGCGGGGTCTTCGTCGCCGTTGAAGCCCTTGGGCGGTGCGCCGCACATCGCCGGTCCGCCGGTGCTGCCGCCGGTGCTGGTGCCGGTGCCGGCGCCGGTGCCGGTGTCGACCCCGACCGTGGTGTCGCCGGCGCCGGTATCACCGGTGCTTCCGGTCATCGCTCCGCTCGTCGCGGTGGCGCTATCGGTGGTGCCGGCCGTCGCCGTGTCCGACACCGAATCGGTGCTGGTGGGCGTGGTCATGCTGACCTGCGAGTCGCTCATCGAGTTGCTGCCGACGCTCGCCTCGGTGGCCGAGTCCGACAGCGAGTTCGAGCCCTCGGTCACGGTGGTCGAGGTCGAGCTCGGGCCGCCAGCGGTGCTGCTGCTGCCCTCGGTCGCGCCCGCGGTCGCCGTGGTCGTGCCACCGTCGCCGCAGGCGGTGAGCGTCGTCGTCATCGCCATCGCCGCGGCCGCGACGCTCCAGATCCGACGCTCGCGGCGGGTACGCTCTGCAGTACGAATATACAGCCTGGTATTCATGGTAGTAACCTCCACACGGACGATAGGGACAGCGGGCCCCCGGGACGAGTTCGCGCGCCGCTGCCATTAAGGGCCACGGGGCAATCTCCTGTCGCACGTTTTTCTCCCGGCCCCCGGGATTCTTCTGGGCGCGACGAGGACGGCGCCATCCACCAGTTTGGCGGCCGAGGTTCAGGCTGGGCAGGCCGCGTGGCGCCGAGGAGCTCGCCTGGGGCGCGCGCGGTCGAGCGCGCGGCGCTGCCCGGACCGCACACACTCTTGTCTGCGCTCCACCCGGACCTGCGGCCGGGCGCGGCGCGCTCTGGCGGTCAGAACGCGGCCGGCAGGTCCCACGCGCTCAGCACCCCGGCGTTGAGGTACTTGACCGGCGTGAACCACAGCTTGCCGCTCGGGCTGACGGCGACGCGGCCCTTGGCGGGCATCTTGGCGAAGTCGGCGACCTCGCCGCTGAAGGGGTGGACGCGGACCACATCGAGGCTGGCGAGGGCGGCGTAGACGTGGCCGGTCAGTGGGTCCTGGCTCAGGCTCGTCACGTCGCTCATCAGGTCGACGACGAACTCGGCCTGCTTGGTCGCGGTGTTGAGGCGATGGAGCCCGCCGCCGATCAGGGCGACGAGCACGTGCACGGGGCTGACCGGCGCGCTCGCGGTCACGCGCGCGTTGAAGCTGTAGACGATGTCGACGGTGCCTTGCTCGAGGTCGGCGGTGTTGTAGTCGCCGTTGGCGGTGGTGTTCCCGACGTACAGGACGCGGTCCTCGCCCCAGGTCAGGCCCGCCGGCCCGGCGTCGAGGTGGAACTCGCCGAAGGGGCCGGTGCCCTCGGTCGGCTCGGCGTAGATCACGATCGGCAGCGGCATGTCGACGTTGGCCTCGTCGAGGCGCGCGACGCCGCGGGCGAGCGGGTTGTTGGCGCAGCTGCCACAGGTCGGGCAGCAGATATACGTCAGGGCGACCTCGCCGAGGCCCTCGACCTCGCCCGGGGGCGGCGCCTGCGGGTCGGCGAGCGGCGGCACCTGATGCAGCTGCGGGATCGTCAGGCTGCGCAGCACCCGGACCTCGCCCTGGTCGTAGTCGCCGATCCCTCCCCAGGTCACCAGATCGCCGGCGGGCGTCAGGCGGCGCAGGAACTCCTTGCCGCCGCTGACGGTCACCGCCCAGGCGGTGCAGTCGTCGGCGAAGTCGATGCCGACGATGTCGAGCGAGAAGGTCCCGTTGAGGAGCTCCGCGCTCGGGTCGTCGCAGGTCTCGCCGCGCTCGCAGGTGCACGCGGTGCCCCAGCAGTCGCCCTCGCTCGTGCAGGCGACCCCGCTGCACGGCGCGATCGGCAGGCAGGCGTCGACCCCGTCGCACACGGTCCCCGGGCCGCAATGCGCGGCGCCGCAGGCCTCCGTGGCGCCGGCCAGCGAGCAGGCCGCGTCCGGCTCGCGACAGGTGCCGCTCAGCACGTCGCAGACCTGCGCCGGTCCGCAGGGGTCGGGGTCCTGGCCCAGGCAGCTGGTGACGCACACGTCGTCGACGCAGGTCTGGTTGGGCTCGGAGCACGCGCCGCAGCCGACCGGACTCGTGGTCGCGGTGGCCGCGGTCGTCGCGGTGGTGTCCTCGCTGGTCGGCCCGGTGGTGGAGGGGCCGGTCGTGGGCTCGTCCGTCATCGCAGTCGTCGATGACGTCGGGGCCACGGTCGTGGTGGCGGTCGTGGTGACGGTGGCATCGGTGGCGGTGGCCGCCGCGGTGGCCGAGACGTCGCGGCGGCCGTCGTCTCCGCAGCCGAGCCCTATTGCCATGATCACGATCGCGCTTCGCATCGGCGCATGGTACCCCGGCGCCGCCGGCCGCGCGACCCGGGGTCAGGGGGCCGCGGCCGCCATCGTCGTCATCGTCGTCATTGTCGTCATTGTCGTCATCGTCGCCGGCGCAGACGGGCGCGAGCGGTCGATGCCAAGCTTGACGATGCGGCGCTTCATCGCGTGGCGGGTGATGCCGAGGATCTGGGCGGCGCCGACGATGTTACCGGCGAGGCCGAGGGCCTCGACACAAAGGCGACGCTCGGCGGCTTCGAGATTGAACGTTTCAAGGATGATCTGAGGCATGACGTCCAGTACCGCGAGCGCGTGTTCTCGTGCAGATCAACCGCGCGCTGCGCCCGGTCGCGGCGCCAGCCGGCACCTGTCACTGCTCGACGCAGTAGAGCGCGGCTTTCCAGGCGCAGCTGCCGGCGAGGCCCTCGCAGAACTTGGACCAGGAGAGGTTGGTGGCCTTGGCGTTGCCCTGGCGGGCGGCGCCGGTGGTCTTGGACCAGCCGTCGCAGCCGTTGACGTTCCAGGGGGTGCCCTTCTCGAGGGTGTTGGTCCAGACGGTCGGCTTGCCGGCGGCGCAGCCGGAGGGGGGGATCGGCGCGGCGCCCTTACTTTCGGTGGTGTCGATCGCGTGGAGGATCATGCCGTCGGTCAGGTCGGTCCAGTTCTTGGCGACCATGATGCCGGTGGCCAGCACGTAGGGGACGCTCGACTTGACGAAGCGGTTGCTCGGGGCGATCGCGCCGTCGCTGAGCCAGGCGTAGAAGACCCCGGGCAGGCCGGCCTCCTCGGCGAGCTTTTGACACTTCAGGTCGGCGCCGGCGATGCCGCCGAGGTTGCCGGTGTAGAGCTCGCTGGTGACGAAGATCGTGCGGGTCAGCTTCTTGCACTCGCTCGAGCAGTCGTCGTTGTCGCTCAGGTTGCCGTCGTCGCACTCCTCGCCCGCGAGCGGGCTCAGCGTCGAATCTCCGCACTCGGCCAGCGTGCAGTCGGCGTCGCACAAGGCCGTCATCTCGCCCTCGTCGCAGGCCTCGCCCGCCGCGTTGTTGACGATGTTGTCGCCGCAGGCCGCCAGGCTGCAATCGGCGTTGCAGCTCACCGAGGCCCCGCCGTCGTCGCAAGCCTCGACCCCGAAGTGCACGAAGCCGTCGCCGCAGCTGGCCAGCACGCAGGTGCCCAGGCAGCCGTCGCCGTCGCTGCGGTTGCCGTCGTCACAGGCCTCGGCGCCGTCGACCTGGCCGTCGCCGCAGCTGGCCAGCGCGCAGGCGTTGCTGCAGCCGTCGCCGTCCTCCTCGTTGCCGTCGTCGCAGGCCTCGACGCCGACCTGAACGTGGCCGTCGCCGCAGACGGGCAGCTCGCAGCTGGCCAGGCACTCGTCGGTGTCGTCGTCGTCGCCGTCGTCGCAGGCCTCGCCGGGGTCCTGGACGCCGTCGCCGCAGACGGGCGCGGGGCCGGTCGTGGTGACCTCGCTGGTCGAGCCGGGCTCGCCGGAGCTCGAGCTGGCGGGCTCGCCCGTGGTCATGGCGACGGTCGTGGTGACCGGACCGGCGCTCGAGCTCGAGCTCGAGCCCTCGTCGCTGGTCTGGGTGCTCGTCGTGGATGACGAGGCGTCGGTGTCGTCGGGGGGTCCGGCGGTCGGGGTGCAGGCGGGGACCAGGGACATGGCCAGGAGGACAGGTCGCGCGCGGGTGAAGCGGGCGGCGCCGGTGAGGGGCGCTGCCGAACGCAGCCGGGCGCCCTCGCGGGCACGTCGAGCGAACACACCAAATTGCATGTTTGCGAGCGTATGGTTCGCGCAGGCCGTTTTCAAGCGCGCCCTGCGCCCGGGTGAGTGGCGGAAGCGAGCGCGGGGAGGCGCGGGTGCGCGCGGGCGAAAATTCGGGTATATGCCGCGCCATGCTGATCCGCGCGTCAGGAGCGCTGTCCACCTTCAT
>Ga0075152_10002852_pt1 | contig 12218 bp, 10 predicted proteins | sample JI61114C2DNA_FD_70964 | JGI IMG/M metagenome (GOLD analysis project Ga0075152, IMG submission 70964) | Wastewater effluent complex algal communities from Wisconsin, to seasonally profile nutrient transformation and Carbon sequestration -... | ecosystem: Engineered > WWTP > Effluent > Algae...
TCGTGTCCGGCGATGTAGCGGTCGTAGATCGGATTCACCCCTTCTGCGGGACCCGCACTCATGATCCGGCGCTTGTCGGACGAGGCGATGTAGGTCCGCGTCCGGCTGTCGGTGATCACGAAATCTCCGGTGTGCCCGTACTTTGCCCTGCTGATCTGGTCGAGGAAATTGGGTTCCTGCAGGTTCGTCACGCCAAGCACTGCACCCCGAAATCGACCGTCAGCGCCATGGATGGGCATCGCAAAGGTAATCAAGGGCACGCCGGTTCGGCGGCCGACCATGGGAGGCGTGATGATCGGCGCAATTGTTGTCCGCAGGGCCGTGAAGTAAGCCCGGTCACCATAGGCAGTACCCACACGATCCAGATGAGCGGGCACACTGGCCCGGGCGATGCCGTCCACGTCCACGACGATCACGCCCCAGTTGAACAGCGCTTCGACCCCCGCCTGTGCCTCAAGCATCGACTGGACCTGGGCTGCAGTCGGGTTCGGCAAGGCCGCCAGACGTCGGGCCAGCTGGCTCAGAACGCCATTGCGTTCATCAAGGGAGCGGTCGATCTCCGAGGCAATGATGGAAATGGTCGAGAATTGCTGTGCGGAGATGACGGCCTCCATGTCCGAACGAACGTACCGGCCTATCCCCAGCGCGACGATCCAGATCGATACCACCGACGCGAACAGCGCCCCGGCCACCAGCCGGGTTCTCAGGGATTGCCACGAAAGGCTGCTCACTGCCGGATCTCCACCGGGTTTTCTCCTGTCTGCTTGTGCGTTCCACCTGTGGCGAATCGCAGGGGATCAGGGCATTACGGACGGGATGGAGAAAGGTTGAGCCGTTGGGCAGGGGATGGAGGTTCGCCTGCGCGCGGAGTCAGGCGGAAACAGTGGGTTCGATGGAGCTCGCAGCGCACGAGACCGGTACTCATGGACCTAGCTGCAGAAGCGGGTCATTGAGACCGACGAGATCGCGGTGCTCCACGCCTCGTCCGCGTTTGAGACGGGGTGCTCGTTATGTTGAGCGATCTCAATCAAACCTTGATTTCCGCATTCCGCTCCACGTCGGTCAAATCAAAACGCCTGGCGCACAAACCGAAGACGGAGTCATTCAAACGGCAGCGGGAGCTGTCCGCGAGTTAGTCGCCCCTGAACAAAACCCGCCCGCCGCTTTCCCCACGCGGGCTGAGGGCCCCTGAGGCCTTGCCGAATCTTCCCGTTTCCAGTGCAGTCGCATCCACTTTCTGGAAGATTTGGAGCGCAGGTTTTCAATGACAACCCTGGACTTTTTCCGCGCCCGGTTGGATGCGATGATCGATCTGCGCCACCCACTCGCCGAAGCGAAGAACATCCTGCGTGAGAAGTGGGATTGGGCGATGCCCGAGGAGCTATTGAGGAAGTCGTTTGCGTCGCTGAATCTGGAGCTTGATGAGGCTCGACGATTTGCAGTGTCGCTAAGCCGTATCTGTTGATGTCGTCATGCGTCTACATCTGGAGATGCGGCTTCCAGTCTGCAAAGCTCGTGCAGGAGAGGGGCCCTGCGGTTTTCGCCGTCAAGCCAAGCGGCATGGACCAGTCGGTTTGAACATCCCGTCCGTACTTCCCGAGTCACGAGATGTGCTCCAGAACGTGGAGCATGATGCGTCTAGGCTCGCCTTGGGTAAGCACCAGGCTGTCAGCAGTCCGGTGGTGGGGAGGCCCTTGTCGATCACCTGGGTGGGGTCAGCGTGGGCCTTGGTGAGCCCGGGCAACGGCACCACCAGGCTCAGGCATCCATCAATAATCGGTGTAGCCCTTCTCTCCCGGCGTGTAGAAGGTTGAGAAATCGGGCGCCACCAACGCCTGCCCCGACTTCAGCTTGGCGACCAGGTCCGGGTTTGAGATGAAGGGACGACCGAAAGCCACCAGGTCGCCGCGTTGCGCGTCGAGATCGGCGTTGGCCCGTGCAGCGTCATAACCACCGGAGAGAATGTACTGCCCGTTGAATGCAGCGCGGATTCCGGCCTTTAGAACGGGGCTGACTTCTGGCGCCCCCATGGCGCTGTGATCCACGATGTGGATATACAGGAGGCCGAGCGCATTCAATTCGTCGATCAAACGCAGGTACAGCGCATCCATCTCGGCATCCGGCACCTGTCCGTTGAAGACGCCATAGGGCGAGATACGCATGCCGACGCCCTCTGCACCAATGGCCGCGACAGTTGCCCTGGCAACTTCGACAGCGAAGCGGATACGGTTCTCGATGCTGCCGCCCCAGCGGTCCTTGCGCTGGTTGGAGGCAGTGTTGAGGAATTGATCGATCAGATAGCCATTCGCCGCGTGCAGCTCGACACCATCGAAGCCGGCCTGCATGGCCAGTTTGGCCGCGGCCGCATATTCGGCGATGCTCTGGGCAATGTCTGCCTCGCTCATTTCGCGGGGTACGGGGTGCGGCTGCATGCCGTCGGCGTCGGTCCACATCTCTCCGGGCGCGGCGACTGCCGAGGGGCCGACGACGCTGGCGCCGGCCGGCAGATTTGCGGGGTGGCCGACCCGTCCGGTATGCATCAGTTGCACAAAGATCTTGCCGCCGGCCTGATGGACGCCATCGGTCACCCGTCGCCAACCCGCCACCTGTTCCTCATCAAACAGTCCGGGAATGCGCGCATAGCCAAGGCCGTTGGGCGATGGCGAGGTGCCTTCGGTAATGATCAGCCCGGCATCTGCCCGCAGCCGGTAGTACTGCTCCATCAGTGCATTGGGCAGGTTGCCGATGGCACGGCTGCGCGTCAGCGGCGCCATGACGATACGGTTCTTCAGCGGCAGCTTGGCGAGTTGGGTGGGGGTGAACAGCGTGTTGCTCATGGGGTTCTCCTGGGTGTCGAATTGGCGGTGAGTCGAATTGAAGCAAATGCTCAGGCCTGCGGCCGGTAGCGCTCCGCCGCATGGGCTTGGCGGATGTCCGACATCAGCCCCTGGCGCGAACCCTCCAGCGCATCCCAACGCGCGGCCACGTGCAGCGGCGGGATCGTGACCAATTCGTGACGGTCGAAGCCGACCAGTGCCGCATCGACCAGTTCGCCCACTTCCATCACCTCGGGGAGGGTGTTGACGTCAATGCCGGCACGCTCCCAGATCTCGGTGCGGGTCGATGCCGGCAACACTGCCTGCACGTAGACGCCCCTGGGCGACAACTCCAGGTTCAGACCTTGCGACAGGAATAGAACGAAGGCTTTGGTGGCGCCGTAGATCGACATGCCGAACTCGGGCGCGAAACCCACCACCGAGCCAATGTTGACGATCGCGCCCGTACCAGACCGCGCAAAGCGCGGCGCGACCGCCGCAGCGAGCCGCGTCGGCGCCGTTGTGTTGAGCGCGATCAGGCGGTCGATGGCCTCGCTGGTCTGGTCCAGGAAACCCCCTGATTGAGCCATGCCCGCGTTGTTGATCAAGACGCCGATACGCGCGTCATCGCGCAGCCGGGTTTCAAGCGCAGAGAGGTCGGCGGAGCGTGTCAGGTCGGCCTGCAGCACTTCAACCTCCACCTTGTTGTCGACACGCAGGCGCGCGGCCAAGCTATCCAGGCGCGACTTGTCGCGCGCCACAAGGATGAGGTTGTGACCACGGCGGGCGAAGCGCTCGGCGTAGGTGGCGCCGATACCGCTGGAGGCGCCGGTGATGAAGACAGTCGGAAGTGTGGTCATGAATGTTCTCTTTGGAATGAATGGTTCGGAGGGGGCAACACGGGGGGCATTACATCTTGACTACGACCTTGCCCCTGGCGCGTCCCTGGGCAAGGTAATCAAGCGCTTCCTTGGCCTGCTCGAAAGGAAACACCTTGTCGATGACAGGCTGGATGCGCCCTGTCTTGAGGAGTTCACCAATTTCATCGAGCTGGGCGCCATCGGGACGCACGAAGTGAAAGGCGTAGGCGATATCCCGCCTCCGGGCGAGGCGCGTGATCCTGCGGCTCATCAGCCCGAACACGAACCGGAGGACGAAATTCAGGCGCCTGGTACGCGCGAACGCTGCATCCAGCGGGCCGACAATCGAAACGATCCGGCTCCCGGGCTTGAGGATGGCGATGGATCTCTCGATTGCGTCTCCTCTCACCGTGCCCAGCACCGCGTCGTAGCCGCGCAGCACCTTGTCGAATTCCTGCTGCCTGTAATCAACGATTTCGTCTGCGCCAAGGCTGCCCACCAATTGGACGTTGCCCGTGCTGGTGGTCGTTCCCACCTTCGCGCCCAGGTACTTGGCGAGCTGGATGGCAAACGTGCCGATACCGCCAGAGCCCGCCGGGATGAACACCTTCTGGCCGGGGCCAAGATTGAGCCGCTCCTTCAGTGTCTGCCACGCGGTGAGCCCGACCATCGGGATCGAGGCAGCCTGCACGAAGTCCAGGTTGGTCGGCTTCAATGCGGCAGCACGCTCTGGCACAAGCGCGAATTCGGCGAGCGACCCCGTACCCAGGTCGAAGATGCTGGCGAAGACGGCATCACCAAGCTTGAAGCGAGTTACATCGGTACCGACCTCGGTGACCACACCGGCCAGATCGCTGCCCAGCGTGGCCGGAAGCTGGAAATGCAGAACCGGCTTGAACATTCCCGTCGGGATCATGTTGTCGATCGGGTTCAGACCAACCGCGTGGACCTTTACCAACATTTCGTCGGGCTTCAGCGTGGGGCGGGGAACATCGGTGAACCCGATCCCCGGCGACTTGCCGTAGCGTTTGAAGGTAAGTGCTCTCATGGCTTGATCCTTGTTCCGTGCGGGTCGGCACGCCTTTCCATGTCACATTGTTCGTCTGCCGCCCCTGGGCATCGACCGGCTTGCTCTTGGTCGTCGATGAAACCTCCGTGCCAGGTGGATAGCTCGTCGTCCGGGTGTTACTATCAATCTGGTACGCAGGTTACTATCGATTTGAAAGCAAGTCACTACTAAAAATGTATGGACGACGAAAATATTCACGATGACCCATGCCCAATCGCCCGAAGCCTGGCTTTCGCGGGTGATGCGTGGAGCCTGTTGATCCTGCGGGACGCCCACGCCGGCCTGACGCGCTTCGACCAATTCCGCAAAAGTCTTGGCATCGCACCGACGATGCTGACCCGGCGCCTGGCGACGCTGACCGAGGAAGGATTGCTGGAGAAACGGCGCTACTCGGAACATCCGCCGCGTGAGGAGTACGTGCTGACCGCTGCCGGTCGCGATTTTCTGCCGGTCCTCTTCATGATCGGCGCGTGGGGACGGCAATACCGGGGCGGAGGCAAACTGGTCCGTTTCTTTGACGCCGAAACGGGAACGGAAATCAAGGCGGTGGCTGTGGATGAAGTCACCGGGGCGAAAATCGGGACCCGCCCCATCCGCATGGTCACGCCAGATGACAACTGACGGGTGGTCTGACCGACAGGATGCTTGCCCCGCTCCATCGTTGATGGAGTACGCAGACCTTGGAGTGCCAGGCTTCGCACGTCCGCCTCCATGGAGGTCGGGGCGATTCAGGTTACACCAGCCCATTCTGCACAACGCCGCCACCGATGGCGGCACGTGGGTGGAATGCGCGGTGACGCTTGAGCAGGTCACGGCCCGTTGCCGGCCGCCGATCGAAGGCGGCGCACTGGCCCTCTGGGAGGCTGCGGCCGGGATGGCCGAGGCACACTATCGCAAGGCTTCGCAGCAGGACTGATTCGGTACTGTCAGGAGGAAACCGTGTTCTCGCATGTATTCGTCGGCATCAGCGATTTCGACCGCAGCCTCGCCTTCTACACGCCCTTGATGGAAGCACTCGGCGTCCAGCTCCGCTTCTGCGACCGGAGCCGGCCCTGGGCCGGCTGGCAGTCCAGCCCGGGGCCGAGGCCGCTGTTCCTGATCGGGAAACCCTACGACCAGCAAGCCCCGAACCCGGGCAACGGCAACATGGTTGCCTTCCTCGCCGAAACCCGGGCGGTGGTGGATCAGGCCTTCCGGATCGCCCTGGCCCACGGCGGCAGTTCGGAAGGCGCCCCCGGGCTCCGGCCCGAATACCACGAGCACTACTACGGCGCGTACTTCCGGGACCCGGACGGCAACAAGCTGTGCGTGGTCTACCATTCGGCGCCGGGGTGAATGCCGGGCCCGGTCAGGACGACGGCGTCAGGGTGAAGCCCGCGTAATCCTCCGCGGCGCAGCGGCTGATGACCTCCTTGTAGTGCTTGCCGCCACCGAGATAGACCATGAAGACCCGTGGCTTGCCGGGGATGTTGGCGCCCAGGTACCAGGAGGTGGCCTCCGGCAGCAAGGTGGCATCGGCGAGCTCCTTGGTGTGCCGGATCCAGCGGTCTTCATCCTCCGTATTGGCGCTGATCGCGGTGTAGCCATGGGCAGTCATGTAGGTGATGCAGTCGGCGATCCATTCGCAGTGCATCTCGATGCCCAGCGGCATGTTGAACAGGACCGACGGGCTCTGCGGGCCGGTGATGAAGAACATGTTCGGGAATCCATGGGCGCCCAAGCCGTAGAGCGTGCGCGGGCCTGCCGACCAATAGTCCTGCAGGGTCTGGCCGCCGGCGCCACGGATGTCCATCTTGAACATGGCGCCGGTGAAGGCATCGAAGCCGGTGGCGTAGATGAGGATGTCGAACGCGTGCTCACCCCCGGTGGTGCGCAGCCCGGTGGGGAGGATTTCGTCGATGGGCTGCGTCCTGATGTCGACCAGCCGGACGTTGTCCCGGTTGAAGGTCTCGAAGTAGTGGGTCTCGCAGGGCTGGCGCTTGGTGCCGTAGGCCTGGCTCTCGGGCGGGCAGAGCAGCGCCGCCAAGGCCGGGTCCTTGACGCGGGAGCGGATCTTCTCGCGGACGAAGTCCGCCGCGTACCGGTTGGCGGTGTGGTCGAACAAGGTGTCGCCATAGCAGCCTATCCACAGACTGAAGCCGCCGTCATCCCAGCAGGCTTCGTACTGCTCGCGGCGCTCTTCCGGGCTGTCGGCGAGGGCGGAGGGCTTGAGGCGCTCGAAGGGCACCCCGGCGAAGGATTCCCAGGCCTGCTGGCGCAGGGTGCGGTAGTTCGCCTTGACCTCGCGGTCGACCGCCGGGTCCATCCGTTCGTTGCGCAGGGGGGTGCCGTAGTTGGGCGTCCGCTGGAACACTGTCAGATGGGCGGCCTGCTCGGCGATGACGGGGATCGCCTGCATCGCCGTGGCGCCGGTGCCGATGATGCCGACCCGCTTGCCCGCAAAATTGACGCCCTCCTTCGGCCATTTGCCGGTGAATAGCACCTGCCCCTGGAAGCTGCCGTGGCCCTTGAACTTCGGGATATTGGCGTCTGACAGGGTGCCCACGGCGGGGATGAAATAGCGGGCGACGACGGTTTCACCGCGGTCGGTGGTGATGATCCAGCGCTGTTCGGCTTCGTTGAAATGGGCGGAGCTGACCCGGGTGCCGAAGTTGATGTCCTTGTTGAGATCGAATTTCTGCGCGACGAATTCCAGGTATTCCAGGATCTCGGGCTGGGCAGCGTATTTCTCCGACCAGGTCCACTCCTGCTGCAATTCCTCGGAAAAGGAGAAGGAATAATGGTGACTGGGAATGTCGCAGCGCGCCCCGGGATAACGGTTCCAGTACCAGGTGCCCCCGACCCCGTCGGCACTTTCAAATACCCGCGCCTTCAGCTTGAGCTTGTCCCTCAGGAGATGCAGCATATAAAGCCCGGCAAAGCCGGCGCCTACGACAACCGCATCGGCAACGGAAGTGGCCTGGGTGCCCGAGAGGTTCGGGGCCGGGGTCTGGATCTGGGTCATGGATTTGTCTCCTGTCTTGTTGATCTGGCTTATTGGCCGGCGGCGGTGTTTCGCGGAAGAGACTCGATGCAAGTCATTTCTTCTCGATATACCGCTCGCCAGGTCGGGCTGAATGGAGCCCGCAGGCCTTATTCAGCAATGCCTGTGCCAGGCACAACAATCACAAACAAAACAGGGATTTGCGGGAAATAAGTGCCCTCCTCCGGCGCGGTCCTTGCGGGCAATCTCATGAAAATATGAAGCGACCTCATGAAATGCTGAGGTCGGGCTCTGCGGGCCGCTCAATCCTCCTTGAGCTTCTCGAGGCGATAGGCCAGTTGCGCCCGCGTCATGCCGATCAGGCGGGCCGCATGGGTGACGTTGTCCTTGGCCAGGGCCATGGCATTGCGGGTGATCGCAGATTCGAAGTCCGTGATCGAGAAGCCCTCGTTGAGCAGTCGGACACTGAGTTCGTCGTAGGGTGAGCGGGGAGACGGGTTGTCCTGCTCCAGCCGGAGCCCGCCTGTCTGCGCGCTCAGCGTGTGGCCTGCGTCCTCGTCGGGAGGCGAGGTGAACAGCGAATCGATGTCGATCGTCCGGTTGTGGTCGGTTAGGATCACCCCGCGCTCGATCATGTTCTCGAGCTCTCGGATATTGCCCGGCCAGGCGTAGTTCTTCAGGGATCTCATGGCCCGGTCCGAAATGCCGAGGGTGGTCTTCTTGTAGAGGGCGTGGAACTTGCCGAGAAAGTGCCTGGCCAGGAGGGGGATGTCCTCGGTGCGCTCGCGCAGGGGCGGAATGGTCACCGGATAGACGTTGAGCCGATAGAACAGGTCAGCCCTGAACCTGCCCTTCCTGACGGCCTCCTTGAGGTCTTCATTGGTGGCGGCCACCACCCGCACATCGATCTTGCGGACAAAGCTGCCCCCCACCCGCTCCAGCTCGCCCTCCTGGAGCACCCTCAGCAAGGCCGCCTGGGCGCCCGGCGTAAGTTCGACCAGCTCGTCCAGGAAGATGGTGCCGCCATCGGCACGTTCGAACTTGCCTTCGCGGCTGACGGTGGCGCCAGTGAAGGCGCCCCGCTCCACGCCAAAGAGCTCGGAGGCAATCAGGTCAGAGGGAATCGACGCGCAGTTCACCGCCACAAAGGGGCGCTCCGCGCGCTCCGAGAGGGCGTGCAGGCTGCGGGCAAAGACCTCCTTGCCCACCCCGGTCTCGCCGAGCAGCAGCACCGAGGCGCGGCTCGCGGCGCCCCGCTTGATGAGGTCCCTGGCCTTGAGGAAACCCGGCGAGCGGCCGATGAAGCTCACCGCTCCGGCCGGCGCGGCGCGGCTTGCACGGACGGTCTCCTGCAGTTCGGAGACCTGTGTGCGCAGGGCCAGCAACTCCTCCGCCACCAGGTCCGGCTCGTAGAGTTTCTCGAGCTCCGCGCGGTCGCTCCACTCCTCGGCGGGCTTGCCGATGATACGGCAGTGGGCCGAACCACAGCCCGCGCAGACCTCCTCCTTGAACAGGATCCGGCGGCCCATGTAGTAGCTGGTGAAGCCGCTGGAATAGCCGATCAGCGTCCAGCAGACGGGCTCGGCGGAAGTCCCGAAGTGCTGGAGATGGGTCTCGGCCTCATAGGACTCGGTCCATTCGAAGCGGCCGATGAAGGCGCCGCTGGACAGGTCGAAGGAGAGCTCCAGAGGCTCGACCTGCACTAGCCCCTTGATGCAGGCCAGGCGCGGCCCCACCAGGAAGGCGTCGGCCGTGGTGATCTCGGGCCGGAGCTTCCTGGCCAGTGCGGCGTCCTTGAAACCCGCATCGAAGCCGAAGCGCATCAACAGCCCGCGGGCCCGCTGCAGGCCGAGGGTCTCGATCAACTCCTTGCGCAGCAGACCCATTCCGGAGGCATGAAACAGCAGCATGCGCTGCTCGTTGAACCAGACTTTTCCGTGGGCAGGGTCGAAGCGCACCTGGGACAACAGGTCGCTATCCGAAGGGTATTGGGGGCCGCTGCTCTTGCTCATTGCTTGCGCCTTTTTCTGGAGGGCTGCTTCAGCATTTCATGAATCCACTTCATCAAATTATTAAAAGCGGTGGTGCGTGACGGAGAGGATGGCTTCTCTGGATGCGCCGCAATAATGTGGTTTATGGCCGGATTAATATAGCTTTTCGGGATCTGGCGGGTCCAGTGGCACGGCCGTTGCTGATGTGGGGAGTGCCTTGCACATCACCACAGGAGACAAGAACAATGCCACTCGACCAAGCATCGACACAGATGTTGCAACAACTGGCGGAAATGGGCGCCCGGCCCTTTCACCAGATGCGCCCCGACGAAGCGAGAACATTTCTATCCGGATTCCGGCCGGCCTACGGGCCCGGCCCGGCCATGTGCCGGGTCGTGGAGGAGAGCATCACCACGGCAGGCGGACAGTGCACGCTGCGCATCCTGATTCCCGCCGAGGATATACGCGGAGTGATCGTCCATTGCCACGGCGGCGGCTGGGTCACGCTGTCCATTGACGACTACGACACCTTCGGGCGCACCCTGGCCGCGCAATCCCACTGTGCCGTGGCCCTGGTGGAATACCGGCTGGCACCGGAGCACCCTTTCCCCGCCGCGCTGGACGATTGCCAGGCCGCGCTGGAATTCATTGCCGGCGCGCGCGGCCGGCTATTCGGCCAGCCAGTCCTGCCCCTCATCGTGACGGGCGACAGCGCGGGGGGCAACCTCGCGGCGGTATTGGCCAATCGCGCGGCGCGGGGCCGGGGCCCGGACCTCGCCATGCAGGTGCTGATCTACCCGGTCACCCAGGCCCGGCTCGATACGCCAAGCTATCTTGACCCCGACTTTCAATTGCTGCTCGGGCGGGAGGACATGGCCTGGTTCTGGAACCACTATCTCCCCGACGCCGACGCACGCGAGCACCCGGACGCTTCTCCCCTCAACGAAGCGGATGTCTCGCGCCTCCCGCCCACCCTGATCGTGAGCGCCGAAATGGACGTGCTCAATTCGGATGCACAGGCCTATGCGGCCAGGCTCGAGGCCGCCGGCGTGCAGGTGAAACACCGGCTATTCGAGGGGCAAATGCATGTCTTTGCCACCATGGTCAATGTGTTGCCAGCCAGCACCGAGGCCATCCGCTTCATCGCGGACGAAATGGATAGGGTCCTGGCTGCGTCCTGATTTCACCAGACATCGAATAAGCGGGTTTGCATCTGCCCGATACGGCATGCCTTGCGGCATTGGCCGGGAGCAGGCACACCCGGAAAAGCACAATTGGAGACAAAATGAAAAAAAGCACGGTCGTATTTGCCGCACTGATCTCGCTGGGCCTCTCGGCAAGCCCCTGGCACAGCATGGCGGCGGAAAACGGTGCCACCAACTGGCCCCTGGGAGTCAATACCATCCTGCCCGCACTCCTGCCGCCGCCGGGGGGCACGCAGTTCTACAGTTATACCGTCCGCTACAGCGCCAATACGTTTGTGGACGGCAAGGGCAGATCGGCCATTCCGGGTTTCAGTCTGACCCAATATGCGCAGGCCCTGCGCTTCGTGCATACCTGGGATTACCAGACCGAAGGCGGTGTGCGCTTCAGCAGCGGGGCGATTCCGTCGGCGGATTACACCCGCATGAGGATCGGCGGCACCCGGGACGAGGCCACCGGCTTCAACCAGATCTACCTGACCCCCTTGTACCTGACCTATTCGCCATCGCCCGTGCTGCACCTGCTGGCCGGCTTCAGCGGCTTCGTGCCGCTGGGCGATGTGGACAAGAACAGTCTGGCCAACACCACCAACAACTATCGCTCCTATGTGCAGGAGTTCGGCCTCACCTGGTTCGTGAGCCCGGCCTGGGAAGTCTCCCTGTCGCCCACCCTGTCGTTCAACGAACGCAACAGGACTACCCGCTACCGCTCCGGCAATGTGCTCAACACGGATTTCAGCGTGGGCTACCGGCCTGCCTCGATGCCCCAGTTGCAACTGTCGCTGGCCGGCTATCACACCTACCAGTTCTCCGACGACAGCGCCGAGGGTGGCCCAATCGCGGGCGGCAACCGCCTCAGGAAGCTGGGGCTCGGCCCCCAGGTGTTCTACGCCTTCGATAAGGCCAGCGGCATTGTGCTGAAGGCCCTGCGGGAGGTGGAGGTGGAAAACGGCCCGAAGGGAAACTCCCTCTGGCTGCAATTCACGATGCCCCTCTGATGCCATCCGCCTGACGCGGAGACTCAATAGCCTCCTCAAGCACATCGTTCTCCCTCGATGTGTTGTTTCTTTGGCCGCCTCGTGCGGCCATTTTTTCGGAATGGCCCTTCGATAAAACCAGGCGATATCCCGATCACAAAAACAAATACGCCTGCAGCCAAGGGCTAGGCATCTTCCTATACAGCGCTATTCGATGCGTACGGCTGAATCCATATAACGCTTTCGACTACCCTCTATTCAACGATGCACATGTCAATAGTGCATTCGCCAATCACTGAATTGCTCCTTACAAGCATTTT
>Ga0075152_10002853_pt1 | contig 12218 bp, 6 predicted proteins | sample JI61114C2DNA_FD_70964 | JGI IMG/M metagenome (GOLD analysis project Ga0075152, IMG submission 70964) | Wastewater effluent complex algal communities from Wisconsin, to seasonally profile nutrient transformation and Carbon sequestration -... | ecosystem: Engineered > WWTP > Effluent > Algae...
TCGAACTCCGCGGCGTCGCCGTCACACTCCGCGACGCCGACCAGGACTACTCCCTCCACGAGGGCAACAGCGATCCGTTCAAGCCGTCGAAGTACGACGGCGAACCCGGCGGCGGCCCTGCGCCGGCCAGCATTGCCCTCGAAGAGGCCATCGACGAGGTCAACAAGCTGTTCTCCGCCGCCGGCATGGCCCTCGGCAAAGGCAGCGGGGCCGCCTGGACCAAAGCCGTCTGGGGCGTCCTCGACGACAACGACGAACTACAGGCCATGGCCGCCGAGAACACCGGTGAACAGCTCGGAGCTAGCCCCAAGTTCCAAGACATGGTCACCGGAGCCATGGTCAAGGCCGCCGGCGACCTGTCCTCTATGACCGAAGCCGCCACCGCCGACCCCGAACTCACCAAACACCTCACCGAGCAGATCGCGAGGGTGGCGATCGTCAAGTACGGCGGGGGCAGTTAGGCGACTCTCTCAGGTCTCGTTTGCGGCATAAAACGCGCTACCGCGCGAGACCCAAGGGCTTTCCACGTCGCCGCTCTGATGTGCCGAATCCCAGCTCAACAGTCGTGCTGCTAGATCGCGCGACATACCGCAACTTCACTTCCGCCGAGATCGCGCCGCGGGCCGCCGTGCAGAACCCCCTGCGGTGAGTCCTCGTCTGCGTCAGCGCTCGCCATGAGGATGTCGCCGATGCATGCTGGCAGCTCCGTCAGTCGAACCTGTTGAACCACTCAGGATCGACCCTGATGACGCTGCGCACGCCCAGCTTCTGTTCGTGCACGAGGCTAGCCAGCCGCTCGCCGTCGATGAGGTCCACAGTCGGAGACGTGACAATCGCCGCCTTACGTGCGGGCTCGGAGAACTTCCCTAGAGTGACCAGGATGGCCCGTTCGGCGCCCTTGGTCTGTGCGTCTCTCTGCAACAGCGCCACCACCTCGCGCCCCACCGGCTTCCCATTGGGGTCGTACCGCTTCACTTGAACCGCCACGCGGGACGACAGGACGGGGCTGAGGGGCGCTGTCCCGATGCCGTCGATACCTTCGTCTCCGGTCCCTCCCATTCGCTCCAGTTCGAGGCCGTACAGCCGGAGGAGGTAGAGGACGAACTCCTCGAACCCGTCGGGTTTGAGCCGATGAAGCCGCGCCAGCAGGACGTCCTGCCAACGCTCCGGCGCTAGTCCCTGTTGCTCGGCAGCGAACAGGACCTCTTCTTCATCGACCGGCTCGGGTTCCTCGGCGTCCCCCGTGTCCGTTGAAGTGGCCTTGTCCTGCGCTCGCTTGGGCCGGTTGCGCCGGAACTCCCGATCGAGCTTCAAGGCGCGCTCGTGCCCCTCGGCCTCGGGCAGAGCCAGGAGTTCCTTGCCCAGGGCGGTGATCAGGAAGACGCCCCGTTTGGGGCTCTCCAGCGCGCCGATCAGCTTGGCGTACGACCGCGCCCACTGCACTCGTTCGAGATAGACCGACGCCTGCGGTCGGCTCACGTGGCCAACCGCGAGCATCTCGTCGGTAGGGGCCAAGTCCGCGAGCACCTGGGTTGTGATCTCCCGCGCGGTCGCCGATCCGCCGAGCTTGGAGACCGCACGGACGGTGGGAAGGATGAGGTCCGAGTAGGCCGGCAATGCGTCCGTCTTCACCTCCCTCACTCTGGCACAAGCCCTACGAGACGCGGCGCCGTACGACCCAGGCGATTACAACGGACCGGCAGTGAGCTCTCTCTAGGGCCGGCGATCTCAGTTCTGGTCTCAGTCGTCACCGGACACCGGCGTCCACTCCAGTCCCTACCGCTCCGCGGAGCACTCGGCGGCCCATCCGGCGAGTTGCCGGGCCCGCTGTTCGGCGGCGGCGTCGTGCGATCTCCGCCGCACCATCTGGGCGTACACGCTGCCCAGGCCTTGCGCGATCACTTCGGCGTCGCCGGCTTGCTGCCGCTGGAGGGCCCAGCGGCGCCGTGCCCACGGATGGGTGTAGGTGAGGACGCCGAGCGTGGCCACGGCCACCGCGACCCAGCTGCGGCCGGCTTGGGCGGCTTGCAGCATCGTCAACGCGAAGAACAGCGGACGCGCCCGCCAGGCCAGCCGGCCCTGTGAGAGGCCGACCACGATCCCTTCCACGATGTCCCATGGCAGGCACACCAGTTCGATCAGTTGCCAGCCCGTTCCGCCGGCGGCTCGTCGCCAGCCGACCGCGAACGCGGCGGCCGCTGAGGCCTCCTCGATGTCGACCTCGCCGCGCAGCATCGCCGCCAGGAAGGGCTCCGACACTGCGACGTCACGCGCGGTCAACGCGGTCACCCGGTCGGTGACCGGACGACGAAACACCCACACGCGTGGCTGCACCCGGCCACGAAGCCCCCGGTCGGCGATGAAGCCGGCGAGTACGGCCGAGGTCTCGGCGTGGTCGGCGGGGCGGACGCCGTGCCGCCAGGCCAGCACCTTCGGGGTGCGGCGCAGCGCGACGGCTGCGATCACACACCTGCTGCCGCGACGAACGCGGGCGGCGCCAGCACCAGGACCCACAGCCACACGACCACGCTGACCAGCAACGGCGCCAGGGACGCCAGTGCCCTCACCCACCCGGCTCGTCGCAGCATCACCGGTCACCTCCCTGGTGGCTTCGTCCTACCGGCCGGCACCAACATTCCCGGAGGCCTAACACCGTCACCCGCTTGGACGTTTCAGAACAGGGGCGGTTGGTAGCCGACGAGCAGTTCGATCCGGTCGATGTCGGCTCGGACTGCGGCGCCGTCGACCCGGGCCAGATTCCGTAGGGCGATCGCGCGTCCTCGAGGGCCGCGCGGGTCGGCCAAGGGCCCGTTCGCCACGTGGCGGCGAGCCAGCCATTCGCCGCGGTTCAGCGCGGCGGTGGACTCCACGACGTGGCCCTCGCCGATGCGTTGGCACAGCGGGTTGTCGCAGCGGTGTCCCAGCAGCGCCGGCAGCGCGTTGACGCCGTGGACCAGCGCGTAGGCGAACCGGTGGGCGATGACGACCTGGCCGGCGCCGATCCAGAACCGGCCGTGTCCACGGCCGCTGACCGCCCCGGTCCACCAGACACATTCGCTGCCGGGCACCAGCACCAGCTTGTCCTGGAAGCGTTGCACCACGGCGGCGTCCGCGGTCGCGGCCGCCAAGTACCCCTCATCCAGTCGTTGCAGCATCGGAGGTCTTCTGCTCCGGATCGGGCTTCTTCGGCTGGGCGAGTTTGATCAGCCGCCCGGCCTCACGTTCGGTCAGTCCCTCGACCCAGTCCAGCGCTTCCCGGACGCCCAGGCCTGTGCCGACCAGCCCGACCAGCGCCGCCCCGGCTTCCTTCTCGGCGGCTGCCACCTGAGCTTCCCGCTCGACCAGCGCCGTCATGATGCTCAGCGCGTACCCTTCCCGTTTCGCGTCGAGTTCTTCGCGTTCCTTACGGCGACGCTCGAGCGCCTCCCGAGCATCCCTACGGGCGGCCACCCGAATCTGACTCGCCATCCCATCCTCACTCTCCTCGACCGGGAATCCACCCGGAGCCGCCTACCGACCCCTCACCTCACCTAACGCACCCACGATCCCCTTCCGGGACACCCATCCCCCACCGACTTCCCCCACATCCGCCGACGCTGCCCTCTCACTCCACCAGCCGCCACCGACAGCCCCGCCAGCCCCGTCCCGCGCCCGCTACCGCGCCCCGAAATCCCCCACGGTCCCGACCGTCGCACCAGCCCCGAAAACCCGACGATCCATGCCGTCCACACCTATTGCATGACCGGGTCGACCAGGGGCGGTGGACCCCCCGCACCCCTGGCGCGTTCCCCCTGGCTAGGGCAAACAAGAAGTGGAGTGTTCTGGTGTCCCTGGAGGGCTCTGCGGTGCCGTTAGGTCTGTCCGTGATGGGGCTGCACAAGATCACGGCGGGGACCGGGTATGACTACCTGACGCGCCAGGTCGCGGCCCAGGACTCGACCGAGAGGGGTCACACCGGCCTGGCGTCCTACTACTCCGAACGGGGCGAAACCCCTGGGGTGTGGCTGGGATCCGGGATGGCCGGCATCGAGGGCCTCAACGCCGGTGACGCCGTCACCGCCGAGCAGATGCAGGCCCTGTTCGGCTCCGGACACCACCCGCTCGCGGGGCCCCGCGGTGCCGCCTTGCCGCTGGAGGCGTCGATCGCGCAGATCCGCGAAGCGACCCGCCTGGGCCAACCGTTCAGGGTGTACGAGCACGACATCCCGCCGTTCCGGATCGCGGTCGCCGAGGCCTGCGACGCCTACAACCAGAACCGGGGGGTGCCCGCCGGGACGCCGGTGCCGGTGGAGGTCCGCGCCGCCCTACGCACCCAGATCGGCCGGGCCATGTTCCGCGCCGAGAAGGGACGCGACCCGTTGGATGCCCGGGAACTCGCCGGTCACATCGCCAAACTATCCCGGCCGCAGACCACCGCGGTGGCCGGTTTCGACCTCACGTTCAGCCCCGTCAAAAGCGTGTCGACCCTGTGGGCGCTGGCCGAGCCCGACGTGGCCGCCACGATCGAGTTGGCGCACCGTGCCGCGGTCAGCGACGCGCTGCGGTTCGTCGAGACCCACGCCCTGTTCAGCCGCACTGGCACCAACGGCGTCCGGCAAGTCGACGTGCGTGGCCTGGTCGCTACCGCGTTCACCCACCGCGACACCCGCGCCGGCGACCCCGACCTGCACACCCACGTCGCGGTCGCGAACAAGGTCCAAACCCTTCAGGGGCGGTGGCTGTCGATCGACGGACGGCTGCTCTACCGGGCCATCGTGGCCACCTCGGAGCTGTACAACACCAGCCTCGAGGGGCACCTCAGCGACGCTCTCGGGGTCCGGTTCGCTGAACGCCCCAGCACCGAGGCCGGTAAACGCCCCGTCCGTGAGATCGTCGGCGTGGACCCGGAACTGAACCGCCGCTGGTCAGCGCGCCGGCTCAGCATCGAGCACCGTCAAGGCCAGCTTGCGGCCGCGTTCCAGGCCGACCACGGCCGGCCTCCGACGATCATCGAGGCGCGGGTGCTGGCCCAGCAGGCCACCCTAGAGACCCGGCAGGGCAAGCATGCGCCGCGGCGTCTGGCCGATCAGCGGGCCGCGTGGCGGGCCGAAGCCGAGACGGTGTTAGGGGTTGGCGGCATCGAGGCGATGGTGGCCGCCGCGTTGGCGCCGCGGCGCAGCCGCCGTCCGGACACGGTGAACGCCCGCTGGGTGCAGCAGCAGTCCCAGGCCATCATCACCACCCTGGAAGCCTCGCGGGCCCGCTGGCAGGAATGGCATGTGCGCGCTGAAGCGCTCCGGGTCGTCCGGGCCGCGCAGGTGCCCACCCGCCGGGTCGAGGAGACGGTGGCCCGCCTCACCCACGCCGCCCTGCAGCACGCCTCGGTGCCCCTCGAAGCACCCGCCGACCCCATCGTGGAACCGTCGTCGCTGCGTCGGGCAGACGGCGAGTCGGTCTACCGCGTGGCCCGCTCGACCTGGCACACCTCGAGGCGGGTGCTGGCCGCCGAACATCGGCTCATCGACGCCGCCGCCCGCCTCGGCGGGTTCACCGCCGGCACGGTGGCGGTCGACACGGCCCTGCTTGAGACCGAAGCCAACGGTGTCCCGCTCAACGCCGGCCAGGTCGCCCTGGTGCGCCAGCTGGCCACCTCCGGGGCACGGATGCAGCTCGCGATCGCGCCGGCGGGGTCCGGGAAGACCACCGCCATGCGGGCGGTGTCCGACGCGTGGCGCAACAGCGGCGGCACGGTGATCGGCCTGGCCCCCTCGGCGGCGGCCGCCGCGCAACTCGGCGCCCAGATCGACACCCACACCGACACCATGGCGATCCTCACCTGCGCCCTCGTCAGCGGCCGGCCGTTGCCCGGCTGGGCCGCCCAGATCGGCCCGACCAGCCTGATCATCATCGACGAGGCCGGGATGGCCGACACGTTGTCGCTGGACCAGATCGTCACCTTCGCCCTCGACCGGGGCGCCAGCGTCCGCCTCATCGGCGACGACCAGCAGCTGGCCGCGATCGGCGCCGGCGGCGTCCTGCGCGATATCGCCCACCGCCACGGCGCCCTCCACCTCAACGAACTCGTCCGGTTCACCGACCCGGCCGAAGGCGCGGCCAGCCTGGCCCTACGCGACGGCGACACCGCCGCCTTGGGGTTCTACCTCGACCAGCGCCGCGTCCACGTCGGCGACCAAACCGGCTGCGTGGAAGCCGTCTTCGCCGCTTGGATCGCCGACCGCAGCACCGGCCTGGACGCCCTCATGCTGGCCCCGACCCGCACCCTGGTGGCGGACCTCAACGCCCGCGCCCAAGCCCACCTCCACCCCACCACGGACGGGCCCAGGATCAACCTGGCCGACGGCAACACCGCCAGCATCGGCGACGTCGTCATCACCCGCAGCAACGACCGGCGGCTACGCGTCACCGCCGGCGACTGGGTCAAGAACGGCGACCGGTGGACCATCACCCAGATCAACCCCGACGGCTCCCTCCGCCTCCGCCACCACACCCACCACGGCGTCGTACGGCTCCCCGCCGACTACGTGTGTGACGCCGTCGAACTCGGCTACGCCTGCACCATCCACGGTGCCCAAGGCGTCACCGCCGACACCATGCACGGCCTGCTGTCCGGCACCGAAACCCGCCAGCAGCTGTACACGATGCTCACCCGCGGACGGCGGGCCAACCATGTCCACCTCGACGTCGTCGGCGACGGCGACTCCCACACCCTGATCCGCCCAGAGGCCGTGCTGCCGCCGACGGCCACCGACCTCCTCCAGGCCATCCTCGCCCGCGACGACACCCCGGTGTCTGCCACCAGCACCGCCGCTGAACTGGCCCACCCGGCCACCCGGCTCGCCGACGCCGTCGCCCGCTACAGCGACGCCATCGGCTTCGCCGCCGAACAGACAACCGGCCCCGACCTGCTCCACCAACTCGACGCCACCGCCGAGGCTCTGCTGCCCGGACTGACCGACGCCCCCGCCTGGCCGACCCTGCGCGCCCACCTCGTCTTGTCCGCCGCGAACGGCAACGACCCCCTCACCCAGCTCACCGAAGCGGTCACCGCCCGCGACCTCACCGACGCCCTCGACCCTGCCGCCGTCCTGGACTGGCGCATCGACACCGACGGCCCCCACCACAACACCGGCCGGCCGCTGCCCTGGCTGCCCGCCATCCCCTCCACCCTCACCCGGCACGACCAATGGGGCCCCTACCTCCAAGCCCGCCACCACCTCGTCGCCGACCTCGCCGCCCAGGTCGCCCTCCACGCCCACCACACTCCGGGCAGCCCGACGTGGGCCCCCCACGGCAGCCGGCGTCCCGACCCGTCCACCATCGCCGACATCACCGTCTGGCGGGCCGCCCACGCCATCCCCGACAGCGACACCCGAGCCACCGGAGCACCCCTGCCGGCGGCCGCCGAAGCCCGCTGGCAGCGTCAACTCGACCGGCGTCTCGTCGACGCCCTGGCCCCCGCCGTCGCCGAATGGACGCCGCTGCTACGCCACGTCGCCCCGACCGCCGTCGACGGCGACCCGTTCGCGGCGGTCCTGGCCCACCGGCTCGCCCAGATCGCCTCCGTCGGACTGGACGCCCACCGGCTCCTCGACGCCGCGATCGGCGAGGGTGCCCTGCCCGACGACCACGCCGCCTCCGCCCTGTGGTGGCGGATCTGCCGCCACCTCACCCCGGCCGTCGCCAACACCCTCCACGACGAACACCAAGCCCTGCTCACCAACTGGCTCCCCACCCTGCACGACCTCGCCGGCACCGACCGCGCCACCGCCCTCGAAGCATCACCGTGGTGGCCGGCCCTGGTCACCACCCTCGACACAGCCCTGGCCCGCGGCTGGCGACTGGCCGACCTCATTGGCACCCCACCCGCCGACACCACCATCGACGACTGCCAAGCTCTCCTCTGGCGCACCTCGCTGCTGCTGCAGCCACTCCCTGACGCCGAACCCGAACCCACTGTCGAACCACCCCTCGACCCCGCGGCGGCGTCCCCAGCCGTCCCGGGCGTCGGCTGGGAGCGCCAGGAAGCACCCCTCGACCCCGACGAGGTCCCACCCGACCCGCAAGACAGGCCGTTCGACACCCCCTGGGAAACCCTGCCCTCGTCCGACGTTTCCGGCGTCGGCCCGCCCGGCCGTACGACCGGCCCCATCCAGGACGCCCCCGACACGGTCGACGACCTCACGCTGACCTTGGAAGCCGAGCTGCGTCGCGGGCAACAGCCGCCTGAGCTCCCCCACGCCGACCTGTACGCCCAGATGGACCGTGCGGACGCCTGGAAAGCCAGCCCCCACACCCCGGCGCGTCTCGTGCACGTCAACACCCTGGCGCTGGAGTTCTACCAAGCCCGCTACCCCGGCTCCTGGGCGCAGCCCTACCTGGCCGACCGGTTCGCCGGCGACATCAAAGGCGATCCCGACATCCGCCCCGGCTACGCCCCCGCCGGGTGGACGACCCTGGTCGACCACCTACGCCGCCACGGCGTCAGCGACGCCGAACTGCTGGCCACCGGCCTGGCCGCCACCGCCTCCACCGGACGCCTCATCGACCGGTTCCGCGACCGGGCCGTCTTCCCGATCATCCACGACGGCCAGGTCCTCGGCTTCGTCGGCCGCCGCCACCCCGACAAGGACGACTTCGACCAGGCCGGGCCGAAGTACCTCAACACCCCCGACACCCTGCTGTTCCACAAACGAGCCCAACTGTTCATCGCCGGCCGACGGCACCTCGACGGCGGCGGCATCCCCGTCCTCGTCGAAGGGCCCGCCGACGCCATCGCCGTCACCCGCGCCAGCGCCGGCCGCTACGTCGGCCTCGCCCCCCTCGGCACCAACCTCACCGCCGAACAAGCCCTCCAACTGCGATCCCTCGGCCAGGACCCGATCATCGCCACCGACCACGACGTCGCCGGGCAGACCGCAGCCCAACGTGACTACTGGATCCTCACCCCCCACCAACTCCAGCCGCGCCACGCCGCCCTCCCCGATGGCGCCGACCCCGCCCAACTCGTCGCCGAGGGACACCCCGCCGTCCTGGTCGACGCCCTCGACCAGGCCGGCACCCTGGCCGCTGCCCTCATCACCGAACGCTTCGCCAACCTGCCCCCGGCCGACGCCGCTCTCGCAAGCGGGCCGGTCCTCGCCGCCCAGCCCGTCGACGCCTGGGAACACACCGCCCAACTCATCGCCGGCCACCTTCACACCGACACCGCCCTCGTCCGCGACACCATCGCCCTCCACAGCATCCGAGCCTGGACCGACGACCCCCAACGAGTAGCGCAAACCCAACTCGACCAGATCAGCCAGATCCGCGAACGCCTCGCCGCCGCCGACACCGCCCGACGCTGGGCGGCCCGCGTCACCCGTATTGACCCGCGGCTCACCACCGACCCGGCCAGCTGGCACACGCTCGCCCGCACCCTCCAAGACGCCCACGACCACGGGCTCGATGTCGACGCCACCCTCGCCTTCGTCACCAGGGAGCCACTCGACCCGCAGCGGCCAGCCGACGACCTCGCCGCCCGCCTCCGCACCATCACCGCACCCGAACCCAGGCTCAAGCCCGCCCAAACCGCCGGGCCCCGCCACCAGCCCCCCACACCAGCAACCGGCCCCGTGCCGCAGCGACTCCCTCGCCGGTAGGACACCGGCAGGCGCTGTCAGCGCAGCCAGGACCTTCTAGAAGGTGCGATCTGCCAGACCAACCAGGTCGGGCCAAGGCCCCAGTCGTTTGCGCACCAGCGAGAAGGAGGGGCGCCCGGGTACGGCATCAAGCCAGTCTCGAAGTCCGCGCGCACACCAGGGGCCAGTCTCGGCGAAGTAGCCGGTCACCACGTCAGCAAGTTCCTCGTCAGTCCACTGCTGAGGCCGGCCACCGTGGGCCGGCTCTGGACTGAACCCGGCAACATGAAGCGCCCGCCGCCAGCTACCGAATCGACATGTCACGGTGGCCAGCGATGGCCACCCGTGGTCGCGCGCAGCCGCCCGGTAACCGACGCCACTCATGCCGTGCGCGGTCGCCCAGGCCCTGACCTGATCCAGGATCTGTTCGTCGGTATGTAGCGCGGATTGCTGGGACGTCGTGGGGGATGAAGGTTTGCTCGCTCTCCGAGCAGGCACCTCAGCCGATCGACCGACAAGCCCAGCGAGGTTGCCCCGTCGGCCAAGGGCTGAGCCAGATGGCCAAGCGACCACGCGAGCGCGGCCGACGCCTCAACAGCATCGAGAGCCGTCTGCTGCTTGCGCTCCACCTCTGCGGCGCGTCGCGCTCGCTCTTCCGTCAGCCCGGGCGTGGATTTGATGATGCGGTTGACCCGGTACCTCGAAATGCCGAGGCGGGCGTTGATCTCGCCGGCACTGAGGCCGGCGAGCCAAGCCGTCACCACCCGCGCATGAAGCTCCGCCCTGGCGAACTGAGCCTCCTTCACCAGCCCGAGAGTGCCAGAGAGCGAACTTGCGCCGCGGAGCGTTCGTTCAGAACGTGCCCGAGCGGCCGGTGAACACCCGATCCATTCTCCGCCTGATGATGGAGGCGAGCTGTGGCGCTCGGAGCGCCCCCGCTGGGAGCTGCCAGGTCGTCACCTGTCAGTAGTACTCCTTGACGTAGCCGAGGGCCTTCTCGAAGACGTCGTTGTCGCGGATCTTGAACTGCAGGTACAGCACCTGGCGAATGGCCTGCCGGACGTCTTTGTCGCCGCTGATGGTCGCTTGCCAGCCGTCGAAGCGGACGGCGCGGACGACTTCGTCGATGCGGTTGACGATGTTCTCGACGATGATCGGGGTCTCGGGAGTCTTCAACGCCTCGAACAGCTCGGTCAGGGCGGCCTTGCCTCGTTCCTCGCGGGGGATCTCGTTGATCGCCTTCTCCGCGGCGACCGTGTCCCGAGCCAACTCGAGCAGCTCTCGCAGGAAATCCAAGCTGGACTGCTGGACGCTGGCGTACCGCTCGCGCAACTCGTTGAGCCGCTTTCCGAGCTCGACGAACACCGGGTTGTTGAGGTGGCGGGCGATGCGGGCGGTGACCTGGCGTTCGATCTCCTCGACGCTCACCCCGGTACGGCGGCCGTGCATGAGGTCGGCGATGGTGTCGGCGTCCAAGACGATCGTCTCGACCTCGCTCTGGGGCACCTCGACCTGGACGTGCTCGTTGATCAGTTCGAGGGTCTTCGCGCCGAGGGCGTGCCACACCAGCCGGCCGGTGATGTCGGAGGGCCGCACCGACTCGTACACGTCGGTCAACCACCGATAGTCGGCCTTGTAGGCGGCGAGGATCGGGTCGGGGCTGACGATCTCCCACAACTGCCCGACCACGCTGTAGGCGAGCCCGAAGGCATCTTTGGTGGGCGTGTCGGCGAGGGCGGACTGGGCCTGGATGAGGCCCTCGTAGCCGCCGATGGTCCGATCCACCGCGGGGAAGAACGACAACGCTGCAGCTATAGCCGGGGCGACCTGGGCCTTGAGTTGGTCGATGTTGGTGACGACGTCATGGACGCTCTTCTCGTCGAACGCCAACGACTGGGCGACATCGTCGAAGATGCCCAGGTAGTCGACGATCAGCCCGTGGGTCTTGTTCGGCGGGTAGACCCGGTTGGTGCGGGTGATCGCCTGCAGCAGGGTGTGTTCCTTCAGCGGCTTGTCCAGGTACTGGCAGTACAGGATCGGGGCGTCGAAGCCGGTGAGCAGCTTGGCGGTCACGATGACGATCCGCAGTGGGTCGGCCGGGTCGTTGAACGCCGCCAGGAACTTCTCGGTCTCCTCGGCGTTCGGGGTCCACTTGCGCCACTCGGGTTGGTCGTCGCGGCTCTTCGACATCACGATCGTGGACGCCTCAGCCGGCAGATGCCGGTCCAGTTCGGTCTTGTAGGCGACACAGGAGGCCTTGTCGTAGGCCACCACCATGGCCTTGAAACCCTCGGGGTCCACCCGGGTCTGGAAGTGCTCGGCGATGTCGGCGGCGATCTTCGCGATCCGGGCGGGGGCCTTGATCAACACCTCCAACGAGGCCGCCCGTTTCGACAGGCTGATCTTCTCGTCCTCGGACAGGCCGCGTTCGCGGGCCAGTTCGGCGAAGGCGACGTCGAGGCCTTCCTGGTCGATGTGGATCTCTGAGAGCCGCGGCTCGAAGTGCAGCGGCAGGGTGGCGCCGTCGCGGATCGAGTCCTGGTAGGTGTAGCGGGACAGGTAGCCGCCGGCGTCGTCTTCGGAGCCGAACCATTTGAACGT
>Ga0075152_10002854_pt1 | contig 12216 bp, 10 predicted proteins | sample JI61114C2DNA_FD_70964 | JGI IMG/M metagenome (GOLD analysis project Ga0075152, IMG submission 70964) | Wastewater effluent complex algal communities from Wisconsin, to seasonally profile nutrient transformation and Carbon sequestration -... | ecosystem: Engineered > WWTP > Effluent > Algae...
GAGAAGATTTAATTAATATTACTGCTGATAAAATAAAAAAAAGAGTTTTAGAATTGGGTGTTCCAAAAGATGCAACTAAAGGTCAATTGAAACAAATTGAAAAAATTAAAGAATATGCTAAAACTCAAAATGTAGATGTTAATGTTAGAAAAGTCGAATAATTATGAAAAGTATTGATATTGTAAAAACGGACAAAATATTTAAAATCGTAACATTTCACGAAGTTCCAGAAGGATATGAAGTGGGTGGAAATCCAAGGTTTATATTAAATGCAGACGATGATATTAGTGTAATAATATCTAAAATTAAATTCTGTTTAGAGAGTTCGAAAACAAATTACAAAAAACCAGATAATGAAAATTTAGAAGATTTTTCAAAGGAACTATTTAAAAGAAGTGGTTATAAAACCTATAAAAAGTTTTATGAAAATGCAAAACATCTTATCATTAATCAAGAAAAAAAAATGTTTAAATTTTTCCCACAAGTATATGATATAAAAAAGAAAAGTTCTTTTCCTGATAATAGTAGAGAAATTATTGATTTACCAATAAGCGTAGATGATGAAACATTTTTTAAAGTTGTTAATGAATTATTGGGTTAATTTTGATGTAAAATATGTCAAGTTCCCCGATGTGGTGGCGTATAACGATTATTATCCTTTTGGCTCGCTCGTGCCAAACAGGCATGGTAGCTCATCCTCATATCGTTATGGCTTCCAAGGGCAAGAAAAAGACGATGAGTTGAAAGGCGAGGGCAACTCCTTAAACTATACCTTTAGAATGCACGACCCGAGAGTGGGAAGGTTTTTTGCGGTGGATCCGCTTACAAAGAAGTATCCATTTTATTCGCCATATCAATTTAGTGGAAATAGGGTGATGGACATGGTTGAGTTGGAAGGGTTGGAGCCTAAAAATACTAAAGTTAATGCTGATTCTCAACCGAAAGGATGTGATTGGGAAAGGACAGATTCTGCTGGAAACTATACTGGAGAAGCATATCCTCCAACTGATTTAGAAGATGTTGTTGTGAAAGCACCCGAAAGTAAATTAAAGCAGTTTTTTAGACCAGTAGCACAAGCAGTTTCTAATGGTATAAATGGAACTATTGGTGCAGTAACAGGTGCGAGTTATATTCCAAAAAACGCTGTTTTCAATAGTGCATATTTACCATCAACAGATAATAAAGATGTTGCAATTATGTATGGTGTTTTAGCTGCTCCTGTAGCGGCAGTTGTAGCAGTAGAAGCTGGTGTAGGTGCAGGAATTGTTGCGTCGTATGAGGCATATTGTAGTTGGTATGCAGGAACTAGCTGCTTCAAACTATATAGCTGGTGCAACTGTAACTGGTGTAGCGGTGGACTTATTTGGAGCAAATAGCTTGAGAGTAGGTGCAATAAACGGCTTAACAAATGCAACTGGACAAATCTATAATAATAATGGGTTTAGTAATTTTAATTACGCCCAACCTGTTTCTGCTGGATTATTTAAAAATCCTTTTACCTCAAATTTTGGAGAGTCATTTTTTAATATAACCAAGGAAAATGGACTTGATTTAAACTCACCTTTTAGTAAAGGTTTTCTTTCTACTTTTGGATCTAACTATTTAGGTTCAAAAATTAGTGCTAAACTAGAGATAAATGTTGGTTATAAACCTGTTGAAAATATTTCAAATTTCTTTACTGGAAGTGGAACTGAAGTAATTGAGAATAAAATGAGTGATTGTATAGACAATACAATTGACTATTTTAAAAAATAAATTTATTCAAATTATGAAATCTAATAGTGAACCACCAACAACTTTAATATTTTTTTGTTCAATAATTGTGTGTTTTGTTGTTTTAAATTTTTATTATTCTAATAAAAAAGAGAGAAAGGTAAATTGTGTTAAATCTATATGCTCTGTTTACAAATTTGGAAAAGGAGGCGGTAGAGGGAAAATGTTAATATATGCTTGTTACTATTTTAATAGTATTAGATATGAAGGAACAAAAGCGGTAGAATATCCGAACGACTTCATTAATAAATATTATGAGATTGAGTTTTCTTCAAAAAAGCCAGATAATTTTGAAATATTCCTCGACAAAGAAGTAACAGATGTTAATGAGATTAAAAATGCAGGTTTTGAAAAAGAGGATATAAATAGGTAATGTGGTAGTATAACCCCCGCCAGTCCGAGCGTTAGGTAATACGGCTCCCTCTAATGACAGTCATTAAAAAACATAAATCGAAAAAAGAATGATTGTGAGAGAAAGTTATTGGTAAATAAAACCACCGCATCTATCAAAAAAAAGATGCGGTGCTTTGAGTCAAAAGAAGCGGTGCTTTTGTTCAAAAGAAGCGGAGGTTTGTTTTGTATCTAAATATTTATTAAAATTGCAACAAAAAATAATCAATTTGAAGTCAAATTAGGCTACAAACCTGCTGAAAATGGCTTGAATTATTTTACAGGAAGCATTATTGAAACTCAAGAAAATAAAATTGGTGATGGCATTGGAACAGCAATTGATTCTATAAAAAAATAAAATGAAATCAAATAATTCTTATATAGTATCTTATTTTTTGATTGCCTTATTTTTTATTCTTGCTTATTTTTTTGAAAATAACAAAAGTAAAAATAATGAAGAAATAGATAAAAACACAAAGACAGCTATTTGTAAAGTATTTAACATAAATAGTAAAAGAAGTTTTACAGAAGCAAGATATTACTTTTTTTATGAAGGCAGTAGGTATGAATCTGGAAAATATATTGACACAAGTGGAGATGAGTATTTAAACAATTATTTTGAGATAGAATTTTCATCAAAAGACCCTAATAATTCTAGAATATTTTTAAATAAAGAAATAAAAGATTTAGTAAAAATAAAGGAAGCAGGTTTTTAGATTCCACCCCTGCTCCCTCTAATGACAGTCATTAAAAAAATAAAGCAAAAAAAAGAATGATTGTGAGAGAAAGTTATTGGTAAATAAAACCACCGCATCTATCAAAAAAAAGAAGCGGTGCTTTGAGCGAAAAGAAGCGGTGCTTTTCTCTAAAACCTACGGTGCTTTCAAACAGAAGAAGCGGAGGTTTGTTTTGTATTAAAATATTTATTAAAATTGTAGCAAAAATAATCATTAAAAAATAGAAATTATGTCAATAAAATTTAATGTAATTCAAAAGAAAAATCCACAGGATTTAAACGCAGCCCCAAAATGGTATGCCAGTGCAGTGGGCGATGGCGAGACGACTCTTAAAGATTTAGCCGATTATGCCAGTGAAACATCAACAGTGTCAAAAGCTGATATTTTGGCGGTTTTGGAAACGGTTTTAACCAAAGTTTCTAAAGATTTATCAAACGGCAAAATTGTAAAAGTAGGCGAATATTTTACGCTTCAGATGGGTTTGTCGAGCGAAGGCTCTGCAACCGAAGCTGAAGTTACTAGCAGTAAAGTGAAAGGAGCAAAAATTAATTTTCGCCCAGGCAAAATGCTTGCCGATATGATTAAATTGGCATCGTTTAGCAAGAAATAGTTTTTTCAATATCCCAAGCCCTGCGTGAGGGATGGTAGCGGAAATCCTTTTTTTGAGGTACGAAAAAAAGATTGAAGCAAACAGCCCGACCCGTAGTGGCGAGGAGGAACGACGAAGCCAACTAGGGGCACGCCCAAAAGAAGTTCATAGACATTGGGCAATATATTTAGCGTAATAACCGACAGAAAAATTGTGCAAACCGTCACCAGAGTATTTATATTATAATAAAATTGCTGAAAGCTGGTTGATTTCGAGGCAATAACAAATATTGTTTTTATAATATTATTTATCCTCTTTTTGTCGTTCGGATTAAAAAAATGGAAAGGTGTTGCTGAAAATTAAACTTACAAATTCAAACAATTACGATGGAGCATGAAAAAGATAATTGGATTTTTTGTCAAGATTGTTTTGGAATAGGCAAAAAACGAAAGAAAAAATGCCTTAATATTTGTGCTACTTGCAACGGTTCTGGCATAATAAAATCTAAAAATAGTCCAATTGCCGATACTAAAAATTATCCACATCTTGCCATAATTGGCGGTGGAATTGGCGGAGTAGCATTGGCTGTTGCTTGTTTGCACCGCCAAATTCCTTTTACACTTTACGAAAAAGATATTTCTTTTGATGCTCGGTCGCAGGGCTACGGGCTCACTTTGCAACAAGCCAGCAAAGCAATCAAAGGATTAGGTATTTTATCTTTAGATGATGGTGTAATTTCAACAAAACATATAGTTCACACTACTGATGGTAAAGTTATTGGCGAATGGGGGATGCGAAAATGGTTAAACAATATTGAACCCGAAAAAACATCTAAACGAACCAATATCCACATTGCAAGACAATCCTTACGGTTAAAATTATTAGAACAACTCGATAGTAGTGATAATGTACAATGGGGACATCAATTGGTCAGTTTCAAACAAAATGACAACGAAATTGATATAACATTTGAAGTTGATGGAACCATAAAAAAAGCTAAAACCAATCTTTTAGTTGGTGCCGATGGCATTCGTAGCACCGTCAGAAAATTATTGATTGAAGAAGAGCAAAATCCTTTACAATATCTTGATTGTATAGTAATTTTAGGAATTTGTACATTAGCTAATTTAAAAAACATTGATAGCGAACTGTTAGATTTAAAAACAGTTTTTCAAACCGCAAATGGCAACGAACGCATTTATATGATGCCCTATTCGGCAGACAAAATAATGTGGCAATTAAGTTTTCCGATGTCAGAAAACGATGCGAAATCGTTAAGTGAAAAAGGTTCAAAAGCACTCAAATACGAAGCCATAAATAGAACAAATTGGCACACACCAATTCCACAAATTATAGCGGCAACAGACGAAACAATGATTTCAGGTTATCCAGTTTATGACCGTCAATTACTCCAACCAGAATTACTCCAACCAATTGGTAATATTACCTTAATTGGCGATGCTGCCCACCCGATGAGTCCGTTTAAAGGACAAGGAGCAAATCAAGCATTATTAGATGCACTGGCACTGGCACGAAGCATCTCAAATGAATGTAAACCATTGTCTAATTGGATAGGTTTGGGTTTAAGGAAACAAGTTTTAAAGCAATTTGAAACAGAAATGTTAGCACGAATAGCTCCAAAAGTTCAAGCATCTGCCGAAGCTGCGAAAATACTTCATTCCGAAATTGTACTGCAAGAAGGAAACCAAACCAGAGGAAGTTTTCAATAATTAAAGATTACGAATAATAATCTTATATTTGTCCTCCAAATTAAAGTGTTCTTGAATAATTAATGTTCAAAAAGTTAAAAAATATCGCAATTTTCACTATTATTTCAATATATTTTATTGGAATGGTAATTTCTTTTTTTGGTGGTTTTTTAGAACATTATCAAGCAATTAGACAAGAATTTAAAATTCAGAAACTTGAAAACACAACAACACTTGTTTTTACTGAAAAAGAGTGGAACTCATTTGAAGATAAAAAAGAATTTAAGCATAAAAATGAATATTATGATGTAATTTCTTATCAAAAAAAAGATAATACAGTTATTATAAAAGCCGTAAATGATAGCACCGAAAATCATTTTAGGGTTGTAATAAATAAAGTTTTAAAAAAGCATAAAAAACCAATTTCAGATAAAAATAAAATAAAAACTTTGTTTGCTCATATATCATTAGGGCATCAGAAAAATGGTTGTTTTAAAACCAATTTTCTTACCGAAGTTACTCCAAATTTCAACAATTGGTTTAATCTAAAAACAAAAAAATTCTTTACAATTATAGAAAATCCACCGTGTTAGGTATTTGTTAATCAGATTTTAAACGAATTAAAATTAGTTTTAATTCGTAATTTTTTAATTTAATAAATACTAACAAAAATGAAAAAAATTATAGCTTTTATAGCTTGTGGCTTTGCTATGTTTGTAAACGGACAAACTGCAAATGACACCATAAAAACAAAAGAGTTGGATGAGGTTATTGTAACCTCACAACGATTTGCAAAACAAAAACGAACAATTTCCCAACAGATAGAATCTATTTCTAAAAATGAAATTGAGTTTCAGAATTATCAAACCAGTGCAGATGTTTTACAAAATTCAGGAAAATTATATGTTCAGAAATCACAACAAGGTGGCGGAAGTCCTATTGTTAGAGGTTTTGAGGCAAGTAGAATTTTGATGATAGTAGATGGGGTTCGTATGAATAACCTAATCTATCGAACAGGACATTTACAAAATAGTATAACAGTTGATAAAAATATACTCGAAAATGTAGATATTCTTTTTGGTCCCTCATCAACCATTTATGGAAGCGATGCTTTGGGAGGAGCAATTTATTTTAAAACTAAAGATGCAAAAGTTTTATCAGAACTTGAGAATAATAAATTTTCAGGTAATATAATTACAAATTACAGTTCGGTAAACGAAGGAAAAACAGGGCATTTTGATTTGAATATTGCATCAAATAAAATGGCATCACTAACCTCTTTTTCATATAATGATTTTGGAGATTTACGAATGGGAAAACAAAGAAATGGCTCAAACGATTTTTTTGGAGAGCGAGATTACTATGTTGAAACAATTAATGGAGTAGATATAAAAGTGGCTAACGATGATAAGTATATTCAAAAAAATTCAGGTTACAAACAATATGATTTTATGCAGAAAATAGTGTTTAATCAAGATAATGGGTTGAAACACATTTTTAATTTGCAATATTCAACAACTACAAATATTCCAAGATATGACCGTTTGACGGATATGAATGGAACAAATTTTAGTTCGGCGGAATGGTATTATGGTCCTCAAAAACGCCTATTAGCAATTTATAAATTATCAAAGCAAAAAACATTTCTAAATTCGGATATGAATATTTCTATCAGTTATCAAAATATAGAAGAGAGTAGAATGAATAGAAATTTTGGCAATCCGAATTTAAACTCAAGAATAGAAAAAGTAGCAGTTCTTGGACTTACAGCCGATTTTAAAACCAAATTTAATAAAACTGATTTTGTTTATGGAATTGATTTTTATTATGACAATTTGAGTTCTATTGCCTATAAAACAAACCTCTTGACTGGAGCAGAAAGTGATTTAAGCACGAGATATCCAGATGGAAAAAACAACAGCATTAGTACCGAAGGATTTGTATATCTTAACAATCAGTTTGCTGAAAAAATGTCATATAATGTTAGTTTCAGAGCAGGTTATAAATTATTGAAAAGCGAAATCCTGAATAATTACTTGAACTTGCCATATACAAATATTGAGCAAAAAAACCTCACCTATTCTGGTGCAATAGGTTTTGTAAATAATCCAAGCAAACACACAAAAATTGCTTTGAATTTAGCGTCAGCATTTCGGGTGCCAAATATCGATGATTTAGGTAAAATATTTGATAGCAAAGCAGGAACACTAATTGTTCCAAATTCTGATATAAAACCAGAAAAAACAGTTACTGCTGATTTGAGTATTACACTTTGGGATGGTGGTAATTTTATGTTTGAGAACACTATTTTCATAACTAAACTCTTCGATCCAATTTTAACGGATAAATTTTTGCTAAATGGACAAAGCACTACTCTTTATAACCCGAATGGAACAACAGCCACGGTTAGTCAAATTTATGCCAATCAAAATCAAGGAAAGGGTACAATTACAGGACTATCAACTACTATAAAAGCGTCTTTTACCAAATCATTGAAAGGGTATGGTAATGTAAATATATGTAAAGGAAATACTGAAAATCAATCAGGAAATTTCCCATTAGATCATATTGCTCCTGTGTATGGAAAAATAGGTTTAGGTTTTGATAATCAAAAACTTACTGCCGATTTATATATGCTATATAGTGGTAATAAAAACATTCAAAGTTATTCACCGTCTGGCGAAGATAATTTGCAATATGCACCAGTTGGTGGTACAAAAGCTTGGGAAACTTATAATTTTAAAATGGGTGTCAAAATCCAAAAAAGTATTAATTTATTTTCAGGAATCGAAAATATTTTAGACACACAATACCGCACTTTTGCATCAGGAATTAATGCAGCAGGTAGAAATATTTATTTTGGAGCAAAATATGGTTTTTGATTAATAATTCATACAAATATTAAAACGGTTGAGAATCTAGATTTTCAACCGTTTTGCTTAATTTTATCCTCAATCTTATTTCTTATCCTGCAATGCAAAAACCTGTTGCAATAAATTAGAGGTTCGAGCATTCAAATTTGTTCTAATATTCTTTTCCTCAACAGCAATCATTTTAAAAACCCCCGCCATGGCTTGATTGGTAACATAATCGGTCAAATCAGGATTTACTTTTGTAACAAATGGAATAGCATTATATTTAGTAATCAGATTCGCCCAAATTTTATCGGCACCCACTTTGCCAAACGAACTTTTAATTACAGGATTAAACTTGCTATACAATGCTGATGAGGTCGAGTTTTGCAAATAAAAAGTAGCCGCATTTTGGTCGCCCATCAAAATATTTTTGGCATCGTTAAAACTCATATTTTTCACCGCATCAACAAATATAGGTGTTGCCTCTTTCACCGCATCTTCTGCCGTGCGGTTTATAGCCCGCAAACCATCATCGGCAAGTTTGCTTAAACCAATTTTTCGCAATCCAGTATCAACCTTTTTTAATTCATCGGGTAACAAAATCTTCACCATTTCATTTTTATAAAAACCATCTGTAGTAGTCAATTTACTCACCTGATTAGAAATACCATTATTCAAAGCCTCCTTCAATCCACCTGCAATGTCTAATCCGCCAACACCTTGCATTTGAGGAAGTTGTTGCAAAACCTGTTGCATTTCAGCACAACTTGATAACGAGAACGCAACTAAAAGAACTACTATTTTTTTCATAAAAATAAATTGTTTTAAGGTCGCAAGATACAAATTTACCGCATTAAAGCAAAATGCCCTTTATAAACTTTCCCGTCTTGACGAGTTACCACAAACCAATAATCATCTGAATTTACAGGGTTGTTGCTGTTGTCAGTGCCGTTCCAACTACTGTTTTTGCGGAGTTCTTTAATTAAAGTGCTATAGCGATTAAATATTTTTACGGTAAGATTTGGCTCGGTTTCTGAAAATTTTATTTTCCAATAATCATTAATGCCGTCTCCGTTTGGAGTGAAAAATTTAGGGTAAATCAATAGGAATATATCCTTGAAGGAATACCCACAACCTTTTTTATCATTTACATAAACGGTGTATTGTCCTGTGCCAAGCCCCGTGAAAACAGGGCTGTCTTGATAAATATGATTGTCTAACGAATATTCATAAATACCATCCCCATCGGCAAAAACCTCAATGGTGTTTTCATTATCAGTCCAGTCGTTGATGTCGATTTTGGCAATCTTGGCTTTATTGGATTTGAAAACCGTAAAGTTTTTAGTATCGCTGCAAATAATTGTCCCATAGTTTTTGGTAACTGTTAAACTGTAATTTCCCGCAATGGTTATTCTAATCGTTGGCAGTGTGCCAATTACAGTTGAGCCTTTGCTCCAACTGTAACTACTCCAACCACTTGGAGCAGGAATATCAACAAAAGTGCCTTCGCAAATAGAATAACTATCGTCCATCACAATTTGCGGTTTCGGTTTTACATTTAAGGTAAATTGTTTGGAAGCATCAAAACAACTATTACTTAAATTATTGGTTACTCTTATATAAATTGTTTGCAGACCAGCCGTTGTATTGGTATAACTGCTCGGCAAAGGATTTGCTCCGCTGTTGGCTTCGGGTTGTGTGGCGTGGTATGAAACCGTAAAATCCGCAAGGCTTTGTGATAAACCGAGGATGGTGGAGGTTTGGCTTCCCAGATTAAAACTTTCCTTGCCGTCGTTACTGTCATCATCACAAGTGTTTAGGTCGTTTGGTTGGTTTGCCACAGGCATAAGATACAACCCAATTACAAAACTTGTGGTGTCATAACAAGTTGGGTTTGCATTATTGGTTATTCGTGCATAAATAGTTTGCGGATTACTGGTATTTTGATAACTGCTTGGCAATGGATTAGTATTGGCAACGGCTTCCGTTGGCAATTTGTGATACGAAACCGTAAAATTAACAGGGTTTTGTGTGCCGAGAATGGTATTGTTTTGATTGGTTAAATTAAAAAATTCTTTATTGTCGTTGGCAGTATCACATAAATACATTGTAGTTGGAGTGTTGGCTTTTGGCAACTTGCTGACTACCAAATTGAAACTCGAAACGACCTTGCAGGTACTATTTCCAATGGCTGAAATGCTGTAATAAATTGGAATACCAACAGTATTGATAGGAGTAGTAATGGGATTGTTTCCCGCATTGGCATCGGTAGCATTATAAAAATAGGCAACTGCAAAAGTGCTGCTCGATTGTCCATTTAAAACATCGTTTGTTTTGGTCGATAAATCAAAACTGGCAATGCCATCGTTAGTGGCGTCATCACAAATTTTATAATTTGTAACTGTGCTTATCGTGGGTTGACTGATTACTTTTATTGTAAATGATTTGGTGTCATAACAAGCAGGTTGCAGGTTGTTTTGAATCCGTGTATAAATCGTTTCTGTGGGCAAAGAATTGGTATATAACAAAGGCAAAGCCGCAGTATTATTGTTAGCGTCGTTTTGAGTAGGATGATACGAAATGGTAAAATTGGCACTACTTTGACTGCCCAAAATTTCATTGTTTTTTGTGCTTAAATCAAATTGGTGTGTGCCTGTGTAGGGTGTTTGACATTCCACCATATCTGTAACCGTGTTGGCAATGGGTTGCAAATATTTTGTAACCGTAAAACTGCTTTGTGCATAACAAGCGGTGTTGCTTAAATTATAAACTTTGGCATAAATGGTTGTAACACCCACTGGCAAAGGATAAGCGGTAGCCAACGCATTGGCATGATTGCTTAAATCTGTAGTATTAGCAAAATAAGCCACGCCATAAGTTGCAGTGCTTTGCCCACCCAAAAGCGTAGCGTTATGACTGGCTAAATTATAGGTTGCACTTGCCGACCCACAAACGGTTTGATTGCTCACCACACTTGCCACCACAGGCACTGCCGAAATGGTAATGCTTTTGCTGGTTGGTGGTTGTACCCCTGCCGAAGTTGTGGCGGTTACTGTAACCGTATATGTACCTGCACTGGCATATTGATGACTTGGTGCAGTAGCCGACGAAGTAGTAGTATCTCCAAAATCCCAAAGAATACTGGTTATGGGTTGGGAACTGTTTAAGGAAAAGTTGGTGCTGCTGCCAAGGCAGAGGTTTTGAGCGGTGAAAGCGGCGTTGAAAAAGGAAGTTATAAAAGGAGGGAGACCGAGTTGGCAAGTTCTCCCCAATAAATCAACTGAATCTATTTGAAAATTGCAACTAGTACCTAAAACATTTGGGTTGTTGATAACACCTAATTTATCACTACCATATTGTGAAATATAAATTTTATAGTTAGGTGCTAATTGGAGTGCCATTGGTAAAATTGTATTACCGCTATATATAATTTGGGATGAAGCAATAATATTAGATGCTGTTAAGTCATATTGAATAATTTGCTTTGAATTTGGAAGATAATTAAATACAGAGATATACAGTTTTTTGCTGTCGGGAGAAAATTCTACACCGTAATTAAAACTATCAACAGCCATTAAATTGTTAAAGATTAATGGGTTTGAAACTACACCTGTTGTGTTGTCAAAATCTAATAATTCGGCATCAATTGAAGAATTACAAATGGCAATTTTACTTCCGTTTGGTGCAATTTTCATATAACCCCAAGTATTATCTGTACTGCCATTAGTAATAACTCCAACATTTGAAATCACAGCGGTACTACTCACACCAGTTGCTGTCAAAAGATAACTATAAAACTTATTATCATTCCAACCGTGAGTAACCACCCAAAAATCAGTGTTATTTGAATGTTTTACAATAGCCAATTTCTCATTTGAAGGTGTGTAAAGCAATATGTTTTTTGCCGATGGAATTATATCTCCGTTGCCACTATCTAAATTAATATCCACAACAGTATATCTAAAACCATTTGCCCCAGCAAAAGAATCAAGTGTAAAAATATAATACAAGTTTGTGCTGCCAGGTTTAGGAACTATGGTTCCCGATTGTGTACTTGAAAAATTTCCCATTAGTCCACTACCGTTTGGCATCACGATATGATTTTTATTATATACAATACTACCATCGGTGTAAAACAACAAATTTCCACTACTATCAGCAAT
>Ga0075152_10002856_pt1 | contig 12215 bp, 8 predicted proteins | sample JI61114C2DNA_FD_70964 | JGI IMG/M metagenome (GOLD analysis project Ga0075152, IMG submission 70964) | Wastewater effluent complex algal communities from Wisconsin, to seasonally profile nutrient transformation and Carbon sequestration -... | ecosystem: Engineered > WWTP > Effluent > Algae...
GATCGCCCGGCTCACCTTCCCAGATGATCGCGGCCTTGTTCCGGCGCGGACCGCGCACGTGGCGGTCGACGCAGTTGACGCTCGCGTTCAGCTTGCCCCCGACGAACCACTTCGCGTGCGGCGGCTGCCAGTCGAGCACCTGAGTCCACGGCGTCGACCATTCGAGCTCGCTCGCGAACTTCGCCCAGAACGCCTCGGGGTCGCGCTCGGCTTCGGCGTAGATGCTGTCGTCCTTGACGTGCGCCTGCGCGCGGAAGGCCTCCGGTGGCTCGAAGGTGCGGTCTTCCCTGAGCAGATCGCTGAACTCGGCGGTGTTGGGGTCGGACATGGGCCGATTCTACATCCGGATTCAGAGCCCGGGCGCGGCCCGGACGCTACCGAAGCGGAGGAGTGGCGGCAGGCGGACGCCGATGCCTGGTCGCCTGTTCGAACGCATAGGCGTACCCGAGCAGCGTCGCCTCGGACCACGGCCGCCCGTACAGGGTCAGACCGGCCGGCAGGTGACCGCGGGTGTAGCCCATTGGCACCTGCACCGCCGGGAATCCTGTCGTCGGCGAAAAGAACTGGCTGTTGTCGCCGGCGGGCGTATTGAGGTCGCCGATCAGGCGAGGCGGGTTGCTCCACGTGGGATAGACGTACGCATCGAGTTGCGACGTCTCCATCACCTGGAGGACCGCCCGCCGCACGGCCTCCCGATAGTCGCGCTCGGCCGCACACGACGGCGTGTCCGGACCATTCGAGGGGCCCTGCTCCGCCTGTTCGAGTCGGCGCTGGACCGTGGGATGGAACCTGCCGCTCTTGACCACCTCGGCGAGCGACCCCATCGGTATGCGGCCGGCACGCGCGGCAAAGAACTGGTTGATGTCGTGCTTGAACCCCTGGCAGGGAGGCAGTCCGGCCTGGCGCCTGACGCCGTCGAGCACCACGACTGCCGGGTCGACGATGGTCGCGCCCGCACGGCGGAGATCCTCCACCGCACGCAGGAAGACCTGACGCACTTCCGGGTCGGTCGTCTCGCTCTCGTACGCCTGCCGCAGCACGCCGATGCGCGCGCCGCGCAGCGCGTCCGGCTTCAGGGCGGCACGGTAGTCGGGCACTGCCCGTCCTCGCGACGCGGCGGTGACCGGGTCGTCGGGATCTTCACCGACCACCACCTGGAAGATTCGCGCGGCGTCTTCGACCGTCCTCGCCATCGGACCGGCAATGTCAGCCAGCAGGCTCAGCGGAAACACACCCGCACGGCTTGTCAGCCCCATCGTGGACCGGATGCCGACCAGGGCCTGGTGCGACGAGGGGCCACGGATGGAGTTGCCGGTGTCGGAGCCGAGACCGGCCGCGCCGAAACTGGCAGCCACGGCCGCCGCCGTGCCGCCGCTCGAACCGGCGGTCACGCGGTCCAGGGCATATGGGTTCCTGGTATAGCCCGGCAGGATGGAGCTCACGGTTTCATACGGCGTGAACGCCCATTCCGCGAGGTTGGACTTCGCCAGCACGAGGGCACCCGCGGCCTTGACGCGCTGAACCAGGAACGCGTCCTTCGCGGGAAGGTATCCGGCGAGGGACAGCGAGCCGTTGCTGCTCTGCATGCCCGCCGTCTCGAAGTTGTCCTTCACGATGAGCGGCACGCAGTGGAGCGGACCCGCGAAGACGCCGGCACGCGCACGCGCGTCGAGCGCGTCTGCCTGCGCCAGCACCTCGGGATTCACCATCACGATGGCGTTGATGGCCGGTCCGTTCTTGTCGTACGCCTCGACCCGCGCGAGGTAGGCGGCCACGAGCTGGCGGCACGTGAGCGTGCCGCCGCGCAGCGCCTCCTGGATCTGGGCGATGGTCGCCTCGTCGACCGCAAACCGAGGCGCGGGCTGCGCGGCAGGGGCAGTCTGCAGGACCGCGAGGGCGACACCAAGGGCGAGCAGCAACCGGGACAACACATCCGCATCTTAGCGCGCAGCCGCAACCGCCCCGGCAACCAGACACGTGTGTCGCTCTCGCGCGGACGCGCCTCCTTCTGGCTCTCCACCGTCCGTCCGGCGCCCGACCCGGCTGCCACAAAAGTTCAGTGAAGGGTCCGGCACCCGCGTGCCTGACTGGGCGGCGGGCAGCTCAAGCGGCCTGAGCGCCGGGCCGATTTCTCATCTGGCCGGAGCCTTATGTTCCCGGCCCTTAACCTGGAAGTGTCATGCGTTCTCCTACCCGGGCGCATCGCCCTGCCCTTCTGCTTGCCATTGCAAGCATCGCCGTTGTCCTCGTCAGCCCGCTCCGGTCGCAGGGACCGCCGGCCATTGGACAGACGGTCTTCATCAATGGTCGCGAAGCCGTCGCTGGCGAGGTGCTCGTCAGGATGCGGCCGTCGGCCCAGGCCGTGCAGCAGCGCGCTCGCGTCGCCGCGGCCGCCGACGCGCCTGCGGCCGAGAACCTCGGCCGGTCTGGCCTGCATCGCATGCGCTCACGCCGGCTCAGCACGGCGCAACTGGTTTCCCGGATGTCGCGGGACCCGGACGTGGAGTACGCGGAACCGAACTGGGTGCTCCGCGCGAACGTGCTGCCGAACGACCCCACGTTCACGCACCTGTGGGGGCTGTTCAACACCGGCAGCAACACCTGGGGCGGAGCCGGCACGGCCGGGGTCGACATCGACGCGCCCTCTGCCTGGAACGTCACGACCGGCACCCGCTCGGTGGTCGTCGGGGTCATCGACACCGGCGTCGACTATAACCACCAGGACCTCGCGCCGAACATGTGGTCGGCGCCCACATCGTTCACGGTCAACATCGCAGGACAGGCCATTACCTGCGCCGCGGGTACGCACGGGTTCAACGCCATCACGCGCACCTGCGACCCGATGGACGACGCGACCAACCCGCACGGCTCGCACGTGGCCGGCACCATCGGGGCGTCCGGCAACAACGGGACAGGCATCACCGGCGTCAACTGGACCACGAGCATGATGGGGCTGAAGTTCCTGGGCGCGAACGGCTCGGGCTCCACCTCCGACGCCATCCTGGCCATCGAGTTCGCCATCCAGGCAAAGGCGATCTTCGGCGGGGCCGCCAACGTCCGGGTCCTGAACAACAGCTGGGGCGGCGGTGGCTACTCAACCGCACTGACCAACGAGATCACGGCCGCCAGCAACGCCGGGATCCTCTTCGTGGTCGCGGCTGGCAACGCCACCCAGAACATCGACGCCACACCGGACTATCCCGCGTCCTATACCAACGCGAACATCCTCACGGTCGCAGCCACGGACAACCACGACGCGATCGCGAGCTTCTCGAACTACGGCCCCGTCGCCGTCGATGTCGCCGCGCCGGGCGTGGCCATCTACTCGACCGGCCGCAACAACACGTACCTGAGCATGAACGGCACGTCGATGGCCGCACCACATGTCGCCGGTGCGGCGGCACTCGTACTGGCCGGCTGCGGTGCAACGACAGCGGAGCTCAAGACGCAGTTGATGTCGACCGTGGACAACGTCGCTGGCCTCGCCAGCCGCGTGGGCACGAGCGGACGGATCAATGTCGCGCGGGCGCTGACGACGTGCGCGAATCCGAGCGTCACGAGCGTGGCGCTTGCCGCGAACAAGACCGCGCCACAGGCGCCCGGTACGAGCGTCACGTTCACGGCCACACCGACTGGCGGCCAGGCTCCATACCAGTACCGCTGGGCCGTGTGGAACGGCACCACGTGGACCGTCTCGGCGTGGGGCACCAGCAACACGTACGCGTGGACGCCGGTCTCGGCCAGCGCCTCGTACAAGGTGGAAGCGCGCGTGCGCAGCGCGTGGAACACGGGCGCGCCGGAATCGACGCGCTCGATGGACTTCCCCATCCAATCGGGCATCACGAGCCTCGCGGTGGCATCGGACAAGGCGGCGCCGCAGGGACTCGGCACCACCATCACCTTCACCGCAACGCCGACGGGGGGCCAGGCCCCGTACCAGTACCGATGGGCGGTCTGGAACGGCACCGCGTGGACGACGACGGCGTGGAGCAGCAGTAACACCTACGCGTGGACGCCAGGCAGCGCCAACACGGCGTACAAGGTGGAAGGGCGTGCGCGCAGCAGCGGGAACACCGGCGCGCCGGAGGCGGTCCGAAACGTCGACTTCGCGATCTACCCCAAGGTCACGAGCCTTGCCGTGGCTGTCGACAAGGCGGCTCCGCAGGGGCTGGGCGCCACGATGACCTTCACGGCGACCCCCACAGGCGGACAGGGGCCGTATCAGTATCGCTGGGCGGTGTGGAACGGCTCGGTCTGGACGACCGGCGCCTGGAGCAGCACCAACACCTACGCCTGGACGCCGCTGACAGCCAACTCAGGCTACAAGGTCGAGGGCAGGGTTCGCGGCAGCTGGAACACCGGCGCACCCGAGGCCGTGCGCACCATCGACTTCCCGGTCTACCCGAAGATCACCAGCGTGAACATCGCCGCGAACAGGACCGCGCCGCAGACCGCCGGCACGACCATCACCTTCACGGCGACGCCGACCGGTGGGGTCGGCCCGTACCAGTACCGCTTCGCCGTGTGGAACGGATCCGTGTGGACGACAACGGCATGGAGCACCAGCGCGACGTATGCCTGGACACCGGCCACGCCGAACGCGAACTACAAGGTCGAGGCGCGCGCGCGTAGCAACTGGAACGCCGGGGCGCCGGAGGCGGTGCGGTCGATGGACTTCGCCATCCAGTGAGAGCGCGCAATTGGTGAGCTGGTGAATTGGTGAATTGGCGAAGGACGTGACCTTCACCTGAATTCACCAGATCACCACGTCGCCAACTCACCAATGGCCTGGCGCCGAGTGGCGCCTTTCAGCGAGGCAGCGCCGGCATCTGCTCCTTCGGGAGCCGCGGAAGCATCTGGTCGCGCATGGCCAGGTGGTAGACCGCTGACGCGATCACCATCGCGGACTCCTGCGCATCGCGCTCGATCACGCGCTCGTAGGTGTCCAGGTTCGTGTGCCACGTGTGCGAGTTGTACTCGATGGGATCCTGCGACACGCCAATTCCCGGCAGGCCAGCTTCGTTGAAGGAGGTGGAGTCGGTGCCTCCGCGACGCCGGCTCTGAGTGGCCGTCACCCCGAAGAAGCCGTTGTCCTCGAACGCTCTCGTCGCCTCGCGAAGGATTGCGGCTGCAGCCGACGGACCGAAGACCGACATGCCGCGCGCGCGGCCGGTGCCCGAGTCGATGTTGAAGTAGCCGGCGAACGTCGCGTACTCCGGCTTCGGGTTCTCGACCATGCCGAAGTGCTGCTTCACGTAGGCCTGCGACCCGAGCAGCCCCTGCTCTTCCCCGCTCCAGAGGGCGACCCGAATCGTCCGGCGCGGCTTCACGCCCAGCGACTGCAGAATGCGAATCGCCTCCAGCATCGTCGCGCAGCCGATCGCGTTGTCGGTGGCGCCGGTTGCGGAGTGCCACGAGTCGACGTGCCCGCCGAGCATCACGACTTCCTGGGCCAGGTCCGTGCCGGGAATCTCGGCGACCACGTTGTACGCGGTGGTTCCTTCCGGATAGGTCCTGTTGACGATGTTCAGCTCGAGCTCGACGGTGAGTCCGTCGGCCATCAGCCTCGACAGCCGGCCGTAGTCCTCGTTCCGCATCACCACGGTCGGGACCGCTTTCGCCACGTCGAAGGTCCGGTTGTTGAAGGCTCGAATCTGGCCGTGCTCACGCCCTGCGTCGTTCACCCGGCCGACGGCGCCGGCCGAGACGAGGAACTGGTCGACCTGCTCGACGAGCTGCGCGGCCGGTACCAGGTTCGGGTCCGCCGCAGCCGGTGGAGCCGCTGCAGGCTGGGCAGCGGGTGGTGCCGCGGCGCTGAACTGCGTACGGACGTCGTTGTCTTCACGCCGCTTCTGCGGCGGCAGGATGGTCACAGGGACAGGCGTGACCGCACCGACGAACACGATGCGCCCTTTCACGCGGGCGCGGTTCTCGTCGAAGAACGCCGCGAGCGCCTGCTTCGTGGGACGTGACGGCACGATCAGCGTCACCGCCTGTGCGGTGACCGGGCCCGACGTGCCGGGAGTCCACGCCAGCGCCTCGGCCACGAGCGAGTCCTTTACAGGCGAGACCACGTGCACGGACAGCTTCTCGTTCACCCACCCCGGATGCCCGAATTCCCAGGGCTCGAGATGCGCGTTCTTCAGGCCCCACTTCGTCGTCTCGGTCACGACCCAGTCCTGCGCGGCCTTCAGGTTCGGCGAGCCGGTCAGGCGGGGACCGTAGACGTCGGTCAGGAAGTGGAGCGTCCTGAGGATCTGCGAGTGGTCGGTCGCCTCCCGCCTGATCTTCCACTGCATGTCCGTGTCGACTCTCTCCTGTGCGACGGACACGGCGGTCGTAGCGACAACAAGGGCGCAGACAGCGAGCACATGGTGGCGTCTCATGCTTCGCATTCTAGCCATGCTGACGGCCTGACGCGCCCGGTCCTTCGCAAGCCGACATTCGTGTCCGCTGTCGCGCGCCGTGCGGCTCACTCTCACGCGGCGACGTCACATGGTTCCTGAATGAATCGTCGCTGACACAGCCGCATGCCCTGCTCGAGTTGCCCGCGTCGGACAACCACGCATCTGTCGATGGTCGTCTCCCATCCCGATACGGCAGGCAAGACGATGCGAACCTTCATGGCCGCGGGGGTCCTGAGCCTGCTGACGTCCTTGTCTGCGGGCTGCGGCGGCTCGTCGTCGCCAACCGCCCCGTCCGAACCGTCGGGTCCGCCCTCGTTCACGGTCGCGCCAATCGCCCCCTCGGCGCTGATGTTCATCGTGCCGCTCGGCAACATGGGACCGTGGGCGCACACGTTTCCGACAGACCACGCCTACCTCTATCACCACCTCGGGTCAGGGACGTTCCAGCCGCTTCAGGTGCTGGCACCGGCAGCCGGCACCATCGAGAACACGTACCCAGGACTGAACGGCGAAGTGAAGGTCTGGGTCCGTATCAACGGCCAGTTCACCTACTACTTCGACCATCTGGTGCTCGCAGCGGGACTCACGAATGGCTCCCGTGTCGAGGCGGGGAGCGTCGTCGGCACCTCGGGCGGCGCGGCTCTGGACTTTGCCGTTCGCGACATGGGCTTCAGCGTGGGCTTCATCACGCCGGCGCGATACGGCCTGGACACGGTTCACGCACAGTCGCCGCTGAAGTACTTCACGGAACCGCTGCGGTCGCAGCTCTACGCGATGGTGCAGCGGGAAGGAACCGACCGCGACGGGCGCGTCAGCTACGACGTGGACGGGACACTCTCGGGCAACTGGTTCGCGGAGGATCTGCCGGTCGCCTCGAGCACGACGAACGACGTCGCCGTCGGCACCCGGCAGCTCGCCTTCGCACGCGACGTGCGGTTCCCCGATCGACAGCGCGTGTCGGTCGGCGGGTTCGGCATGACCGGACTCTACGGGGTTCCGCCGGATGCGCCAGACTTCGCCACGCAGACGCCGGCATCGGGCGTGACCGTCTACCGACTGCTCGAGACCGGTGAGCCTGGCGGCCCTCCAGGGACTCGTCAGCTGGCGCTGCTGGTGACGCAGTTGCTCGACAGCCGTCGCCTGCGCGTCGAACTCGTGCGCGATGCGTTGTCCTCGACGGCGGGATTCAGTGCGGCCGCCACCGTCTACGTTCGCTGAACAGCACGGCTGCGACTCGCGCCCTCGTCTCAGCGCACGTACGTGCGAGCCGTGCCAGAGAGCACAAGGTCGGTGGCCGTCCCGTCCGGCAGCGCGTCGACCCGGATCGTATTCGCGTCGATCATCTGCACGGCCAGAATCCCCCGCTGCGGGCCCGGCGGGTCACCGGCCCCACCAGCCGACAGCAGTCGATAGACCACCGTGCCGCTGGCTGGGGTGACGTCGCGTGGATCCGTGGCGCCCGCCTGCACCGCAAACGCTCCGACGATCGGCAGCGTCCCGCCGACCGAGACGCGGATGCGGGTCGGGTCGTAGGAGTCGTAGACGAACGCGAGATGACGCGGCCAGGCCGAGGCCGACGCACTGTCGGAGACCGGCACCCCCTCGAGGAACCAGTTGCCCACGAGACGTCCTGCGACGTCGAAGTCGAAGCGGCCATCGAGGTCGGCGCCGACCCGCTGCACGAGCCGGTACAGCCGCGAGCGGAGCGGCTCCTCGAAGTACGGCAGCGGCGCATCGCCGTGGCGGCTTGTGGACGGGTACCGCAGGGGGTTGATGAACGCGGCGGTCTTCTGCTCGTTGATCACGCCGAGGTCGATGGCGTACGCGCTGGACCCTGTCGTGCCGATCCGCTGCCCCGCGGTCACCGCGGACCCGACGCGAATCGCCGGGTCGAGGACGATGTGGGCCATGTAGTAGGTGAAGCTGCCGGAGCGCACGCCCACCTGCGTCTCGGCACCGTCCGCCAGAAGGAACTGCACCGTGCCATCCCCGGGCGCGTAGACGGCGGCCGGCGTGGTCGGCGGCGCCGGTGGCACCCGGTTGTAGAAATAGATGTGATCGGACGGGAACGTGTGCCCCGGCGGATTCAGGTTGCCCAGAGCGACGATGAATCTGACCTCGGACTCATCGAGCGGAGAAGCGCGGAACACCAGCGGACCGCCCGTGCCCGGACGGTCCGTGGTACCGCTCGGCCCGGTCATCCCTCGCGAGCAGGCGTCGAGCGAGAGCAGGGCACCTGCCAGGAGCGGAATCAGGTGTCGCAGGCGGCTCGACCGGTTCGGACGCAGTGTCACCAGCGTGTTCTCCCTCGGCGTTGTATCGGCGCGCGGAGCCGGCGGCAGGAGCTTCGTGCAACGGGGCGCTATGCTAGGGCTGTGTTGGGGTCGATGGTCAAGCAGTGGCTGGTTCCGGGGTCCACGTCACTCCTGTTCCTCGCCGTGGTCGCGGGAGGCGCCCTGATCGCGGCCGGACCGCCGCTCCGGGGACTCGGGCAGCTTCTTGTCGTCGTGGTCGCCCTGCTCTACTGGAGCCTGAGCCTGCCGGCCGTGGCATCCGCGCTGATTGCGGGGCTGGGCACCCGGTTCGGTCGCGTCGAGGCGTCGGCGAAGGGGCTCGGCGTCCGTGTGCTGGTGGCCATCGGGAACGGCAGCGTGCACTACACGGACGGCCGGCAGCATGTGGACTACCTCGCACGCCGGTCGGTCTACTGCGCGTTCGAAGCGGCTCGCGTTTACGAGCTGCTCGCCCCGGAGCTCGTGATCACCACGGGAGGGCCGCCCGGTCCGCCTCCCGCGAAGACCGAGGCGGAGCTCCTGCGCACGATGCTGATCGGTTTCGGCGTGCCGGACGACCTCATCCTGGCCGAAGGCGCCTCGACAACCACCGAGCAACAGGTCGCGAACGTGCTCATGCTTATCGCCGACCGGCGCATCAGCGGGCCCGTGGCGGTCATCACGACCACCGCGCACATGACACGTGTGGCGGCGCTCTTCGCGGCGCGAGGCATCACGATCGTGCCGTCGGTCACACCAGAGCTGTTGTACGACGACGGCCGCACGGGCGTGGGGCGCTGGCTCCCCTCGATGTCGTCGCTCATCGGCAGTTCATCGGCGATGTACGAGTACCTCGCCAACCTGCAGCGCTCACTGCGCGCGGACACCCACCCATGACGGCGCCATCCTCGTCGGCGAGTTCGCTCGATCGGCTCTTCGACCGCATCGCTCCGGGTCGTGCGACCTCTCCGTCGGAAGCCCTCCAGCGGCGGCTCATCGCCGGTGGTGCCGTGCTCGGGTGCCTGGTGGCTGCGCCGTCAGCGGCACTCTCGGTAGCACAGCACCAGACCGGCTCGGCCATCGCGATCAGCGCATTCGGCGTGGGATGCCTGGCGCTGCTGTTCGCCGCGCGAGGAGGAACGACCCTGCGGGCACTTCGCGTTGCGGCGATTGTGCTCGTCAGCAGCTTCCTGGTGGTCGCCAGCCTGCAGACCGTGGAACTGCAGTGGCAGCAGCTGAAATGGCTGGCCCTCCTGCCGATGCTCTCGCTCTTCCTCGACGAACCGGCGCGGGAGCGCAGCGGCTTCAAGGGGCGCGTGAGGGCGCTCTGGAGTGGGGTCGCGCTCGCCATCGCGCTCGCCATCATGATCGTCGTGGCCAACCGTGCCGGCTGGACCTTTGACACGCTGGCCGACAGCGACGGCTGGACCTCGATCGTGGCCTCGGTGGTCGATGTCGCGCTCTTCCTGGTCAGCCTGGCCGGGTTGCTGACCATCCACGACATCGCGCTACGCCGGGCCGAGACGGAGCTCGACCTGCTTCGCAGCATGCTCTCCGTCTGCGCCTGGTGCCGCCGCATCCGCGACGACGACGAGGGCTGGATCGCGATGGAGCGCTACATGACGCGTCACAAGGGGGCGAGCCTGACGCACGGCATCTGCCCCGAGTGCGAGGCGAAGACACTGGCCGAGATGGAAGCGAGGCACTGATCGCGCCCAGGACAGACGAAGAGCCCGGTGAGGACGGTGCCTCGCCGGGCTCTTGTTGAACGGTGGAAGAACAGCCTGGTCCGCCCGGAGGCGGCGCCAGCGCCGGTCGTCAGTCGTAGTACTCGCGGCCGAGGTGCGTAATCAGTTCCTCACCCTTGATGTAGCGCAGCGTGTTCTTCAGCTTCATCAGCTGGATGAACAGGTCGTGCTCGGGGTAGAGGTCCTTCGCGTGCATCGGCGCCTTGAAGTAGAACGACAGCCACTCCTGGATGCCCTTCATGCCGGCTCTCTTCGCCAGGTCCAGGAAGAGCGCCACGTCGAGGACGATGGGCGCCGCCAGGATGCTGTCGCGGCAGAGGAAGTTGATCTTCAGCTGCATCGGGTAGTTCAGCCAGCCGAAGATGTCGATGTTGTCCCAGCCCTCTTTGTTGTCACCACGGGGCGGGTAGTAGTTGATGCGGACAACGTGCGAGATGTCCTTGTAGAGATCCGGATAGAGGTGCGGCTGGAAGATGTAGTCGAGCGCGCCCTTCTTGCTCTCTTCCTTCGTCTTGAACGACTCCGGATCGTCGAGCACCTCACCATCGCGGTTGCCCAGGATGTTGGTGGAGTACCAGCCGCTGACGCCGATCATGCGGGCCTTCAGGCCGGGCGCAATGACCGTCTTGATGAGCGTCTGACCGGTCTTCATGTCGTTGCCGCAGACAGGGGAGCCGGTCTTCGCGGCCAGTTCCTGCAGGGCGGGCACTTCGGCGCTCAGGTTCGGCGCCGCGTTGCCGTAGGGCAGCCCTTCGCTGATCGCCGCATACGCGTAGATCATGCTGGAGGCGATCGCCGGGTCGCTGGCCTCGAGGCCGGCCTCGAACGCCGCCAATGACGCATGGCACGGCGATTCGGTGGCGAACACCTCGGTGCTGCCGGCCCAGATGACGACGATGCGGTCGCAGCCGTTCGCAGCCTTGAAGTTCCGGATGTCGGCAATCAGCTGATTGGCGAGGTCCTTCTTGTTCTTGCCCTTCTTGACGTTCGGGCCGTCGAGGCGCTTCACGTACTGGCGGTCGAACACGGCCGGCATCGGCTTGACGGCGGCGAGTTCGTCCTTCACCTGCTCGAGCAGCTTGTCTTCGAGCACGCCCGCGTGCTTGGCAGCCTCGTAGCAGTTGTCCTCGAAGATGTCCCAGCCGCCGAACACGATGTCGTTCAGTGCGGCGAGCGGGACGAATTCCTTGATGAGCGGCGACCGGCCGTCGGTGCGCTTGCCAAGGCGGATGGTGCCCATTTCAGCGAGCGAACCGATTGGCTTCGCCAGACCCTTGCGGATCGCGAAGACGCCGGCGATGGTAGTTGTGCTGACGGCACCGAGTCCGACGAGCAGGACGCCAAGCTTGCCCTTGGCAGGAGCGATTTCAACAGGTGTAGACACGAAGAAAAACTATATCATCAACGGTCGATGCTCTCCTTTCGGGGAAAAAGCAACCCCTACATGCTCATCGTCGGGATGACCGGCGTGAAAATGGGCGACCGTCTGCTCCAGGTCGGCTGCTCCGACGGCGGAGCCTTGGCCGCCATTGCCGCCAAGGTAGGCCTGTCGGGCCGCGCCGTGGCCCTCGTCCCGGACACCGCCACCGCAGTCCGGGCGCGCAAGGGCGCCGAGCGCCAGGGCGTCCTGGTCGATGTGGAGATTGGGGCTCCAACCGCCCTGCCGACCGAGGACACCGACTTCGACCTGGTCGTCATCGACGATCAGCAGCGGCAGTTCGCGTCACTCGACGAGGGCACGCAGGGCACGCTGGTGTCGCGTGCGGTGCAGATCCTGAAGCCGGGCG
>Ga0075152_10002857_pt1 | contig 12212 bp, 12 predicted proteins | sample JI61114C2DNA_FD_70964 | JGI IMG/M metagenome (GOLD analysis project Ga0075152, IMG submission 70964) | Wastewater effluent complex algal communities from Wisconsin, to seasonally profile nutrient transformation and Carbon sequestration -... | ecosystem: Engineered > WWTP > Effluent > Algae...
CAGCGCGCGAGCTCTTGCGGCAGATCCAGGGTGATGCCGTTGCCGCGCTCCGGGCGGTTCAGGGTGATCCGGGCGATCCGTCCGGTGGTGGAATACAGCAAGGTCTTGAGTGCGGCAGTCTCGAGCATGCGCCGAGCTTACACCGCGGTGGAGGGGGGGCCGGCGCGCGGCGAGGCGGAGCGGTGGGCCGTATGCCAACTGAGTTGGCGGGTGCCACCCAAGATCGGCAACGCGGTGTGGCTCGCTGCCCCCAGATTGAGGACAAGTGCTTGAAATTCCTCGCTCTCGGGCATGGAGCGCGGCTCGCAGCAGCCGGGGTGGAGGTCCTATCACCATGCCCGTCTCGACGTTCTCCCGCCTCGCTCTCCCGCTGTGCGCCGCGCTCGTGCTCGGCGGCTGCCTCGACCACCCGCTGAAGCAGGTCGAGTACGAGAAGACCATCGTCGACGGCCGGGTCGTCGACATCGCGATCAACAAGGATGTCGACATCCTGTTCGTGATCGACAACTCGGGCTCGATGGCGGAGGAGCAGGCGCTGCTGTCGGCGAACTTCAAGGCGTTCATCGACGTGCTCGAGCGCGACGACGTGAAGGCGAACTATCGCATCGGGATCACGACGACGGACTCGGGCAACCCGCGGTGCCCTAACACGACGCCGGAGGGCGGGCGGCTCGGGCTGTCGAGCTGCGTCGACCGGGCGGCGGACCAGGAGTTCGCGTTCAACGGCGAGGACTTCTCGTTCGCGTGCTCCGACTTCTGCGGCAAGGACGACGCGGAGATCCGGATCAAGCCGACCTCGACGGAGGTCGACGCGGAGGTGAAGCCGCGGACCTGGCTGCAGAGCATCAACGGCGAGACCAACGTCGAGGGCGCGGACTCGATGGTCGAGGCGTTCCAGTGCTTCGGGCCGCAGGGGGTGGCCGGCTGCGGGGTCGAGTCGCACCTCGAGAGCATGTACAAGGCGCTGGCGGCCTCGTCGGACCGCAACTCGAGCAACTACGGCTTCGTGCGCGAGGACGCGATCCTGTCGGTGGTGGTGATCTCGGACGAGACGGACTGCTCGTTCAACCCGGCGACGAAGGAGATCTTCACCAGCAACAAGGTGTTCTGGGACGACCCGGTCAACGGCGTCGCGCCGACCTCGGCGGCGTGCTGGAACGCGGGCGTGCAGTGCAGCGGCGAGGGTCCGACCTACAGCGAGTGCCACGCGGAGAACCACGACCTCACGGGCGCGCCGGGCGCGGCCGACGCGGACGCGGTGCTGCTGCCGGTCAGCAAGTACGTCGACTTCCTGCAGGGCATCGAGGACGCGAAGCGGGCGAACAGCGAGGAGAAGGACGCCGAGGTGCTGGTCTCGCTGATCGCGGGCGTGCCCAAGGGCTACGAGGCGGCCGGCGGCCCGGAGCTGGTCTACCAGGACTCGGACGACCCCGAGTTCCAGGCCAACTTCGGGATCGGGCCCGGCTGCGTGCTGCCGAGCGGCGAGCCGATGGTCGCCGACCAGACCGCGGTGCCGCCGGTGCGCGAGCGCGAGTTCGCCGAGGCCTTCGAGGTCGGCGGCGAGCGCAACCTCTACTCGATCTGCCAGACCGACTACAGCGGCGCGCTGAAGTCGATCGCCGACAAGCTGGTCGCGCAGATCAAGCCGGCCTGCATGCCGAGCTGCGTCCGCGACCTCGACCCGAGCACGTCCTTCGCCGAGGCCGACTGCCAGCTCTTCGACAGCCTCGAGGACGGCAGCAAGACCGAGATCGTGCCCTGCGAGGTGGTCGGCGGGGTCTGGACGGCGCCCGAGGGCGAGGCGGTGTGCTTCGCCGAGCTCGTCGACCCCGACGCCAAGCAGACCCCGAGCGCCCTCGACGACATGTCCCCGGACTGCGCCGACAAGGGCCTGAACCTCGAGTTCAAGATCGTGCGCAGCGGCCCGGCGCCGGACGGCTCCGCGGTGACGGCCACCTGCCAGCTGAGCGACAACAAGGGCCGCGACTGCCCGATGCTGTGAGCGGTAGCGACGGCCTCGCCCCCGGGAGCACCGGGGGCGAAGCCGCGCCGATGATCGCGACCAAGCGCAGATGCGGGGGTGTTAGAGTCGCTTCGAGGTGACGATGTCGCAGTTCGGATGGAAGTTGGCGATGAGCGGGGTGCTGGTGCTGCCGGCGTGCAAGAGCGATCCGGCGGATGATACGGCGGGCAGCTCGGGCAGCTCGGACAGCTCGGGCGGGAGCTCGGGCAGTGACAGCGACCCGACCGACGCCGACCCGACGGGCGGCATGGTGGAGGTGCCCAGCGTCGCCCTCGCCGTCAACAAGGATGTCGACATCCTGTTCGTGATCGACAACTCCGGGTCGATGGCGGAGGAGCAGGCGCTGCTCTCCGCGAACTTCGCGGCGTTCCTCGGCGTGCTCGAGGCCCCGGACGTGGCGCTGAACTACCGCATCGGGGTCACGACGACCGACGCTGGCAACCCGCGCTGTCCGAACAGCGCGCCGGAGAACGGCACGCTGGTGCTGTCGAGCTGCCGCGACCGGGCGGCCGAGTTCAGCTTCAACGGCGAGGACTTCTCGTTCGCCTGCACGGACTTCTGCGCGAAGCAGGACGCCGCCCTGCAGGTGAAGCCGACGACCACGCAGTACGACGACGCGCCGGCGCCGCGCAAGTGGATCGAGCGCACCGAGGGGCAGTCGAACATCGGCGGGGTCGCCTCGAACACGGAGGCCTTCCAGTGCTACGGCCCGCAGGGCGTCACGGGCTGCGGCTTCGAGTCGCACCTCGAGAGCATGTACAAGGCGCTGGCCAAGGCCGCGGACAAGGGCTCGATGGCCAACTACGGGTTTTTGCGCGACGCGGCGGTGCTGTCGATCGTGATGGTCAGCGACGAGACGGACTGCTCGTACTCGCAGGCAGGAAAGGACATCTTCATCGGCAACAAGGTGTTCTGGAACAGCCCGGACGATCCACAGCCGACCTCGGCGCTGTGCTGGCGGGCCGGCGTCGAGTGCAGCGGCGGCGGGCCGACCTACGACGGGTGTTACGCGGCCAACTGGGGCGCCGACGGCCAGGCCGGGGCCAGCGACGCCGACGCGGTGCTCAAGCCGGTCTACGAGTACATCTCATTCCTCAAGAACATCGAGGCCCAGAAGCAGAACATCAACAGTGACCAGTGGGTGCTGGTCTCGTTGATCGGCGGGGTCCCGATGGGCTACGAGGATGGCGCCGAGCTCGTCTATGAGGATTCGCCCGACCCGGATTATCAGGCCAGCTTCGGCATCGGGCCGGGCTGCGTCGGCGGCTCGGGCGCGACCGCGGTGCCGCCGGTGCGCGAGCGCGAGTTCGCCGAGGCCTTCGCCTTCGACGACGAGCGCAGCCTCTATTCGATCTGCCAGCCGGACTACTCGGGGGCCCTGCAGTCGATCGCCCAGCGCATCCGCGCGCAGATCAGGCCGATCTGCATGCCCAACTGCGTGCAGGACACCGAGCCGGAGAGCCCCGACACCCTCGAGCCGCTCTGCCAGCTGTACGAGGTGAACCTCGACGACTCCCGCACCGGGATCGCGGCGTGCGAGGCGGTCGGCGGCGAGTGGGCGCTGCCCGCGGGCCAGACGGTGTGCTTCGCCATGCGCACCGACAAGGGCAGCGCCACGCCGAGCGCGATCGACGACATGTCGACGATGTGCATCGACTACGGCTACAACCTCGAGTTCGTCCTGCTCCGCGCCGGCCCCGCGCCGGCGGGCACCACGATCGCGGCGGAGTGCGAGCTGTCCGCCAACAAGAAGAAAGACTGCCCCGACCTGTGAGCGGCGGCGCTCGGGGCTGTCCTCGGGGACAGCCCTAGAAGCGCACCGCGACGCGCAGGCCGCCGAGCAGGTAGACCGGGAACTTGCCGGGGGCGCTCAGCAGCGCGTGGTAGCGGAACTGGGCCCCGAAGCTCAGGTGGCGGCGGACCAGCAGGTCGACGGCGGCGCCGAAGTAGAGCTCGGGGATCAGGCCCTGCTGGCACTTGTTGTCGGCGCCGCAGCGCAGGCCGACGTCGCAGGCGCCCTGCTGGCCGCAGGCCTTGCCGAGCTGGCCGGTCTGCACGCCGCCCGGGGTTGCGACCCGCAGGCCGCCGATGCCGCCCTCGAGCAAGGTCAGGAAGCGGCCGAGGTCGAGGGCGATCACCGGACCGGCGCCGAAGCCGAGGGCGCGGATGGTGCCGCCGGCGGCGGTGACCTCGGTCTTCATGTCCTTGTCGAGCATCCGGCCCTCGCCGACCGGGTGCACGCTGTAGCTGCCCTGGGCCCGCAGCCAGATCCAGCGGATCAGCTGGACGTCGAGCTCGAGGCCGAGGCCGACGCCGTGGGTGCGGCCGGCGGGACGACCGACCGCCGTCGGCTGGCTGTCCGGGCGACCCAGGAAGGGCAGGCGAAACGAGGCGAACAGCGGCGCGGCGGTGAAGGCCAGGCGCCGCACGCTCGAGTAGCCGCGCCGCAGGTCGGGGCTGGTCCGCGGCCGCAGCGGCTGGGGCTGGTTGTTCGGCGCGCGCATGAAGGGGCCGTCGTTGGGGTCCCGGGGCGGCTCCGCTGGGATCTCCTCGCGCGGGGAGGCGGGCCGGGGCGCGGGGGAGGCCGATGCGGCGGCGGGGCGGGGCGCGGGGGAGGCCGATGCGGCGGCGGGCCGGGGCGCGGGGGAGGCCGATGCGGCGGCGGCGGGAGGAGCCGGGGCGGCGGCGGGAGGAGCCGGGGCGGCGGGCGCGGCTGCGGTGAACCGCGGGGCACCGGCGAGGACCGCCGCGGTCACGGTCCGCAGGACGGCGAGCCCGACCCGGCCGGGACGAGGGCGCGGGTGCGGCGGGCCGGACATCGGCCACAGGGTAACAAAAGCCGGGCAGGGCCGGGGCCGGTGGACAAAGGCGCGGGCGCTGTGTAGACAGGCCATCCGTGAGCGACGAACAGAGCAAGGCCGAGCCCGCTGCGCCGGGTTCATCCTCCCCCCCGGGCTCATCCAACGCCCCCGCTGGCCTCGGCGAGCGGATGGAGCTGCCGACGTGGAACCGCGGGCGCACCAAGCGTCGCGGCGGCCAGGAGCCGCAGGAGGACGCGTTTCAGGTCGGGGTGAAGGAAGTCGGGCGCGGAGCGGCTCGCCGTGGGCCGCTGGTGGTGATCGGCGGGGTCCTGGCGATCGCCGCGGTGGTCGCGGTGATCGTGCTCTACGCGCAGCGGCAGAAGGGCTCGGCGGAGGCGACCCGCCTGCTCGCCGAGGCCGCCGCCTACGAGGCCCGCGCCGAAGTCGGTGACCCGGAGCTGTTGCTCGGCAAGTCGGGGCGTCCGCCGCCCGCGCCGGTGGTCAAGGACGAGGCCGCACGCGCGGCCGCGGTCGACAAGGCGCTCGCGGACCTGTCGGCCCGGGCGCCCGGGAGCCCGGCGGAGATCGACGGGATCCTGCTCCACGCGGGCCGCCTGATGCGCGACGGCAAGGCGGCCGAGGCCCAGGCGGAGTATCGGCGCTTCCTCGACGGCGCGCCCGCGGGGCATCCGCTGCGCTGGGCCGCGCGCGAGGGCCTGGCCTTCGCGATCGAGGCCCAGGGCGACCTCGACGGCGCGCTCGCGGAGTTCAAGGCGATGGCCGGCGAGAAGGGCGTGTTCTACCGCGACATGGCCCTGTGGCATCAGGGCCGCGTGCTCGAGCGCCAGGACAAGTCCGCGGACGCGCTGGCGGTCTATCGCGCGTACATCGCCGAGTTCCCGCTGAGCGCCCCCTCGCTCGCGCAGTCCGAGGTTCGTCGTCGGCTCGAGGAGCTCGACCCGACCGCGGTGGTCGACCCGGCCCCCGATTCGCCGCTGCAGATCATGGACGGGGTGCCGTGACGGCGTCGCGGAGACCTGCGCTTTCGGACAGGTCTCGAAAGACAGCTCCGGGTCGCGCTGGCATGCTCGTCGTGACCGTCACGCTGGTCATGGCCGCGGTCACGGCGGTCGCCGGCTGCAGCGGTGAGGCGCGGCGCGTGGCGATCTACCCCGAGCCGAACGCCGGCGCGCAGCTCAACCTGAGCCCGGCGCTGATCACCCAGGTGACGCTGCCCGACAACTTCGTGCTGCGGCCGGACGAGTTCTCGGGCGTGGTGGTCGACCCGGCGCGCCGCCTGGTCTACGTCGGCAGCCGGGCGGGCTCGCTGCTGGCCCTGAAGGCCGAGGATGGGGCGATCGCGTGGGAGGTCGAGTTCCCGGGCGCGATCTCGAGCGAGGGTGTGCTGGCCGAGGACGGCGCGCTGCTGCTGCTCGGCACCGACAACGGTGACCTGGTCGCCTTCGACCTCGAGACCCGCAAGCCGCGCTGGACCTACGAGACCCAGGGCACGATCCGCAACCTGCCGCTGGTGGTCGAGGGCGTGGTCTATTTCGTCAACTCGCGCGACCAGGTGTTCGCGCTCGACCTGCGCAGCGGGGCCTGGCGCTGGCAATACGACCAGCCTTATCCGACCGACTTCACCGTCCACGGCCACGCGGGGCTCAGCTACCTGGCCGCCGACGGCGCGGGCGCGGGCGACGGCGCCGAGGCGGCGGGCACGGTGTTCACGGGCTTCAGCAACGGGAAGGTCGCGGCGATCGGCGCGTCCTCGGGCGAGGCGCTGTGGCTCGCCAGCGTGGCGCCGCTCGACGGCGGCGACTTCGCGGACGCCGACTCGACCCCGCTGGTCAACGCCGAGCGCGGCGAGGTCGTGGTCGCCGGCCAGAACACCGGCGTCTACGGGCTCTCGCTGGCCGACGGCTCGCAGCGGTGGTTCCACGCGGTCCGCGGCGCGGGCTCGGTGGTCCGGGGGCCGCGCGGGCTGATGGCGTTCTCGTCGGCGCTCGAGGGCGTGTTCGTGCTCGAGCACAGCGGCCGGGTCCGCTGGCGCCAGCAGACCAACCCCGGCTTCGTGTCGGCGCCGCTGATCGTCGGGGACGTCGTGTTCGTCACGCACGCCGAGGACGGGCTGCTCGCGTACGACGTCGAGACCGGCGAGTACCTCGGCGGCCTGGATCCCGGCAGCGGCATGTCGGGGCCGCCGGTCGCGGATCCGGTGTTCGGCCGGTTCTACGCGCTGACGAATCGCGGCGCGCTCGTCTCGTTTCGCATGAACGCGCGCTGACTGGTTTCGCTGGCGGGAGCGCGGACTGGTTTCGCTGGCGGGAGCGCGGACTGGTTTCGCGTTGACCGGTTTTGCTGGCGGGAGCGCGGACTGGTTTCGCGTTGACCGGTTTTGCTGGCGGGAGCGCGGACTGGTTTCGCGTGGACTGGTTTCGCTGGCGGGAGCGCGGACTGGTTTCGCGTGGACTGGTTTTGTTGGTCAGCGCGGGCGGGCGTCGAGGGTGCCGTCGAGGGCGACGCGCCGGGGCTCGCTGCCGGAGAACTCGATCGTGGCCCACTCGCCGTCGACGCGCAGGCGCGCGGCGGGGTAGGCGTCATCGACGAGCGGGGCCTCGAGCGTGCGACGGTGCAGGCCGCCGTCGCGGGTGCGGGCGATCAGGAGGAACTGCGCGCGCGCGCCGACGGTGCCGCTGGCGAGCAGCTGGGCGCGCGGCGCGGCGCCGGCTCCGCGGCGCCAGGCGTCGATCGGCGCGAGCTGGTAGGCGGGCAGGTAGCCGGCGCGAAACTCGTCGCCGTCGCGCGCGATGACCTGGGCCCAGCGCAGGCACACGCGCTCGCCCGCGGGGGCGCTGCAGCGATCGACGAGGCCGAGGATCCACAGGTGGCCGCTGCGACGGACCTCGGCGAAGCGCTCGGCCGCGGGTGGCACCCGGGCGGCCGGCGCCGCGAACAGCGGGGCCCGATCGGTGAGCAGCACCGCGGGGAGCCAGCGTTGCTCCGGCGGCGTGATCTCGGCGGCGGCCTGCGGCCAGCGGATCGCGCGGGTGCTCCCGTCGAGGCTGCGTCCGCGGACGCTCAGCGCGTGCAGGACGACGCCGTGGCGGGTGAACAGCGGACCGCCCGGGATCGGGGCCGGGCCCTCGTGCAGCGGGCTGTCGGCGGGTTCGAGCGCGGGACGCGGCAGCGGCTCGCCCGCGAAGGCCCAGCGCGCGACCCAGGCCATCGCCTCCGGCAAGGTCTCGACCTGCCCGGCGACGCTGTCGTCCGGAGCCCCGTCGATGCCGGTCGGCAGCGCGATGACCTCGAGCGCGGCCGAGCGCGCGGCCGGCGGGCCGAGCAGGCGCGCGCCGAGCCAGTAACCAGCGGCGGGCGATGCGGGCGGGCTCGGGGCGACGGGCGGGGCGATGGGCGCGGGCGCGGCGGTGCTGGCCTTTGGGGCAGGTTTCGCGGGCGCGGTGGGGCCGGCCTTTGGGGCCGGTTTCGCGGGCGCGGCGGGGCTGGCCTTTGGGGCAGGTTTCGCGGGCGCGGTGGGGCTGGCCTTTGGGGCAGGTTTCGCGGGCGCGGCGGCCGGCGCTGCGAGGGCTGGTTGTGGGGGGCCGAGGAGCAGCAGGGCGAGCAGGGCGGGCCAGCGCAGGGGCGCCGGCGCGTGGCGGCGTGGGCGTGGCGCGGGGGGCATCGCGGGCGGGAGGGTACAACGAAAGCGCGCGGGGCTGCGATGGTGTGGTCGCGTCACGCGTGCTAGTTCTGGGGCTCTCTCCGGAAAGCCCTGCAGATGCCCTCCATTGCCCGCATTCTCACGCTCATGGCGCTGTGCGCCGCGTCATCGCTGACCGCCTGTAAGGACGCGAGCACCAGCTCGCCACCCGCCGCCGCCGCGGCTCCGGCGGCTCCGGCCGCGCCGGGCCCTGCTGCGCCGGCGGAAGCCCCGGCGGCTGGTGACGCGGCTGCCCCGGTCGAGGTCGGGGCCGCGCCGAGCGAGCCGACCACCGGCGCGAAGGTGATCTGCACGCCCGACACCCGCAAGGGCGGGATCTGCACCCGCGAGTACCGGCCGGTGTGTGGCAGCTTCGCCGACGCCGCCACCCGCACCTTCCCGAACAAGTGTGTGGCCTGCAGCGACGAGAAGGTCGCCAGCTACGTCGACGGGCCCTGCCCCGGCGAGCCGCCGCCCGGCTGATGCCGATGCGGCCTCTGTAGTAGGTAGTAGCCTGGCGAACCTGGCGCGCCCGGCACATCCCCACGTCGCCTTGGGGTTGACGTGGGGGCCAGACTCGTCTACATAGTCCGCCCTCACGGGGTCGCTGCCGCGTGTGTCGCCGTTGTAGCTCAGTTGGTAGAGCAGCTGATTCGTAATCAGCAGGTCGCCGGTTCGAGTCCGGCCAACGGCTCCGAGTTCATTGATCCGCCGCCTCGTTCAGGGCTTCCAGCGCAGGCCGTGGTCGCCGGGGGCGACGTCGGGGTGACTGGCGTTGCGACCGCCGAGGCGGAGCACGATCTCGCCGCGGATCCTTCCGGCCTCGACGAAGCCCAGCGCGCGCGAGTCGCAGCAGGCGCCCTCGTCACGGTTGTCGGCGATCACGAGGTAGCCGTCGGCCTCCATCTCGACCGGACCGCTGTCGCCCGGCAGGCCGATGCCGGGCCAGCGCGGCGGTAAGCCCGGGGCGGCGAGGAGGATCTGGTAGCGACGATCGCCGACGGCCTCGGTCGCGGTGCCGCGCGGGCGCGCTGGTGGGATCGCGGGGTCCTGAGGGCCGCGGATCGATAGCCTCAGGGTCGCGCCGATCTCCTGCGTCAGCGGATGTCCGTTGATCGCCAGGCCGAGCACGCCCGTGGGGTCGCCGAAGGTCACGCGGTCGCCCGGGACCGCGAGGATCCGCCCGACTCGCAGGCTGCGTGGGGTGGCGTCCTCGACGCCGCTGCGCCGCTGCACGGCCTTCCACTGGTCGCCGAGCTCGATGTCCTCGACGTCGACGACGGCGGTGTTGCGCAGCGGCTGGCGCGGGCCGTCGTGGCGCGGTAGGCCGCGGCCCTCGCGGATGCCGGGCTGCGCCGGTGCGGGCACGGGCGGGGCCGGAGCGGCGACCGGCGGGGACGGGTCGTAGACGACCAGATCGCCGGCGGCGAGGCCCCAGGTGCCGCGGACGAGGACCACGTGATCGCCGCCGAGCAAGGTGGGGGCCATACCGTCGCCGTGGATCTCGACGACCGTGGCGACGCCGCAGCGGATCACCAGCAGCGTCGCACCGCCGACCAGCACGAGCCAGGCCAGGCGCGTCGACCACGAGCGGTCGCCCGCGTGGGTGGGCGCGTCGTCGTCGGGCTCAGCGCGGCGAAAGGGGTTCCACATGACGGTCGTGCGCGGCCAGGATCTCCCGCAGCGCCGCGACATCTTGCGCGACCCGGCCAGGCTCGCCAAAGAACACGCCGATCCCCGCGAGGCCGCGGGCGCCGGCAGCCAGGCAGGCGCCCGCGGTCGCCCTCCCGACGCCACCGAGGGCGAAGATACAGGCCCCCGGGGCGGCGGCCCAGGCCGCGAGCGCGGCCAGACCGGCGGGGATCTTGCTGCCCGGCGGGCGGCCCGGCTGGGTAGTGGTCGGGGCGAAGACCGGGGCGAAGAGGGTGTAATCGACGTGCTCATGACCCGGCTGCGGCGCACCGTGACAGGAGCGGCCGAGCCAGGTCGCGTGCGCCGGCCGCAATCGGCCGAGGTGGCCGCGGGCGGCGACCCGCGCCTCCCGGTCGGGGTCACCGCGGAGCTGCACGCCGCTGAGATCGGCGGGGAGCGTTGAGAGGGTCGCCAGGTCCTCGAGGTCGACGGACAGCAGCATCGGCACGCCGGCGGCCCGACAGCGGCGACGAAGCGGGGCGAGGCGGCCATCCTCGGCGAGGATCTCGGCGGCCGGGCGGCCGGGCTCACGCAGGAGCACCGCGAGCTCGCCAGCGACGCCGCGCCAGGGCTCGAGGCTGTCCGCCGGGACAGGTCCCGCAGGCGGCGTGATCGCGAGCAAGCGAAAGGGCGGCATCAGATCAGCCCGGGGCTCGATGCCGCCGCTGGTTCATCGAGGACACGCCGCCAGGGGTCGAGGCGAGCGCGGATCACTCGATCATGCCAGTGGCGGGGCTCGAGGCGCTGGCGTAGTGGCGGACGGGGATGCGGCCGGCCTGCAGGGCCTTGCGACCGGCGATCACGGCCTCACGCATGGCCTCGGCCATCAGCACGGGGTTGCGGGCCTGGGCGATCGCGGTGTTCATCAGCACGGCGGTGCAGCCGAGCTCGAGGGCGATCGCGGCGTCGCTGGCGGTGCCGACCCCGGCGTCGACGATGACGGGGATCTTGGCCTGCTCGACGATCAGGCGGAGGTTGTGCGGGTTGCGGATCCCGAGGCCGCTACCGATCGGGGCGGCCAGCGGCATGACAGCGGCGCAGCCCATGTCCTCGAGCTTGCGGCAGACGATCGGGTCGTCGGTGCAATAAGGGAGGACGGTGAAGCCCTCGTCGAGGAGGGTGCGGGCGGCCTTGAGGGTCTCCTCGTTGTCGGGGAGCAGGGTCCGCGAGTCGCCGATGACCTCGAGCTTGACCAGATCGGCGATGCCGAGCTCGCGCGCGAGTCGGAGGGTGCGCACGGCCTCGTCGGCGGTGTAGCAGCCGGCGGTGTTGGGCAGCAGGCAGTAGCGCTCGCGGTCGATCCAGCCGAGCAGGTTGTCGCGCGCCTTGAGGTCGACGCGGCGCAGGGCCACGGTGACGATCTCGGCGCCGCTGGCGGCCAGCGCGGCCCGGGTCTCGGCCGCGTCCTTGAACTTGCCGGTGCCGATGATCAGCCGCGAAGTCCAGGTGCGGCCTGCCAGGGTCCAGGTGTCTAACGTGTCGCTCACGGCTAGCCTCCGCCTACAAAGGTGACGATCTCGAGCTGGTCGCCGTCGCGCAGGAGGGTCTGCGCGTGCGCCGAACGGGGCACGATCTCGCGGTTCTTCTCGACGGCGACCTGCTGCGGCAAAAGCCCCAGCGCGGTCACCAGTGCGGCGACCGTGGTCTCGTCCGCGACCGCGTGCGGCTCGCCGTTGAGCACGATGGTGGGCACGGGCGGAACGTACACCGAGTCCGGCGTTGCACCACCCAGCGCGAATGCCGCGAATGGAATCTGGATCACGGCGTTGCTTTGCAACCTCAGGTGTGGCGATTGTGCAACAGTCCTCAAGGAGCCAGCCCAGGGGCGCTTTTCTGGGTGATCCTAGGAAATTCAATGGTTTGCCGGAAGAGTGCGGCCACGGCGCGCTGGCAAGCTTTGTGCTTCACAGCACAATCGCATGCAGAACATCGATTCGGATACCCGGCGCCCCACCATCCCCCTCGAGCGGATGGAGACCGCGGACGTGCTGGCCTG
>Ga0075152_10002859_pt1 | contig 12202 bp, 13 predicted proteins | sample JI61114C2DNA_FD_70964 | JGI IMG/M metagenome (GOLD analysis project Ga0075152, IMG submission 70964) | Wastewater effluent complex algal communities from Wisconsin, to seasonally profile nutrient transformation and Carbon sequestration -... | ecosystem: Engineered > WWTP > Effluent > Algae...
CGAGAATAAATTCAAGGGCAGCAAAAACCTGGTATCTGGTACGCACAACGCCATTGATGGCGATAGTAACAAGGTATGTGGCAGCAGCAACTCCATGATCGGCAGCAAGAACGAGCTGAAAGGAGAGAAGAACAGTATCTTTGGGGCAAAGAACGTTATGGTAGGACAATCTAACGTTGTTGAGGGAGGCGAAAACCGAATCTCCGGCAACCAGAATCTCGTTAAGGGGTGTCTCAACAGAGTCGTAGGACAGGAAAACTACGTCGATGGTAAAAGCAACGATGTCCAAACTCTGTAGTTCGACGATGAAACACTGCTTTGCTGATTCCCTTACTATCAATCATCACATGCCATGTTGGCTTTTAGTTAAGAGGTAACGTTTGGTAAGCCAAGTATTTATTCCGTAGGCTTCTGCTAACAGCATGAAGGTAGTGGGTATAGCCAGCCCGATCAGCAGGCGATTCAATGGTCTCCTATGTTTGCCAGTCCACAGTAGGACGATTGACGTTGGTATAGCAATGTATGCTGCCTGCCTCCTCAACTCCACCAACTCCTTGTCTGCCTTCTCAAGCAACTTTCGCTGATGTTCATTGAGTTTTCTCTAATCCAGCCTGGTTATGTAGCGAATCACGTCCATGGGCACTTCTAAAATATAAATGTCATTCGAGGTAGAAACCAACCCAAGACCTGTCGACCTCCAGAAGAACCTATTTCCGTTCTGCATCGTATGGACTACCATACCGTGCCTGTCTTGGTTCCTACCGTTCATCGGTCACGCCGCGATCTGCAAGTCTGATGGTGTGATCCATGAATTTATGGGCTACTGCATTAATGTAATACAGCTGTCAGCTAGACCAACCGTCTCTCGTTTGGAAAACCTTTGAAGATCGTCAAGCTGGATATTCGAGGCATGTCAAGCGAGGCTTACGATAATGCAGTATCCGAAGCAAATCGATGTTTCTTGCACTTATAGGTAGCATTCCTATATGACTCAGCACAACCTGCTCACGTACTTGCCTTGATTACGACAGCAATAACTGTCATCATCATGTGGGGGCTGCACTAAACGCGATGTGCTACCGAGGTCGAAATAATTGGAGCCAATTTGCTGTCTTTTGGTTGCTATGCTGCGAATCTCACTATCTCTCGTACGACTGTCAGCCTATGTAGTTGCGTGGCTGCATTGAGGGTATACTTACCGTTCCTCATTGTGCTTGCTGTGGTGGTATGCGCAATCGTCCTGCCAATAGTACTGCACAAGAAATGAAGCTGATTTCCAATGATTTTGCATTATAAATCCCACCCGCATCTGTAACTGAGATGGAACGCAAGCAACTCCAGTTCGGTAAGAAGCTACTCAATGACTTCTACTTGGACCCTAGCTACATCAATGTCAACCACGGCAGCTACGGGTCGTGTCCTAAAGCGGTCATGCAAGTCAAACGAGCAGCCGAAGAGCAAATGGACTTTAACACTGAGAAGTGGTAACAACTGCAGCTATGAAGGTTCCGAGTCGATGCCGAAGTGAAAATTGCTGAGGTGAGAGCTACTGTGGCGAAGTATGTGAACGCCCCAAAGGACAATCTGTTCATGGTTGAGAATGCATCTGATGGGTTCAACGGCTTCGCAAAATCCATAAAGTGGAAGGAGGGGGATGTTATTGCGATGCCAAACACGTCTTATGCGATGGTCAAGCGCACGGTCGACTACCTAATCGACAAGTACAAGGTCAGAATCCTCAGTGTATGGTCGGGTGGTTATGCAGATTGACTTTAACCAGGCTGACTTCAAATCCGCAGAGTCGATTCTGCTGAAGATCGAGAACACCATTAACGATTTCAAGGGTACCGTGAGGCTAGCAGTCTGCGACCATATTGGATCCGTGCCAGCAATTATCTTCCCCATACTGGAAATCACCACGTTCTACCACGAAAAGGGCATTCCGGTGTTTATCGATGGCGCCCATGCAGTATGCCAGACAGATATCGATATTGCCAAGGTTGACCCTGACGGATATGTGACCAACTTCCACAAGTGGGCATACGCACCCAAGCAAGCAGCTATGCTGTACATTTCCGATCGCTTCAAAGACGTACTGCTTACCACTAAACAAGCAAATTCATCCGACAATTACAGGCAACTTCTACGGCGAAGGTCTAGCCCGTGAGTATTTCTGGACAGGTACTCGAGATTTCTCATCGTACTGTGCTGTTCCTGCTGGAATTGACTACTTCGAATCCTTCGGAAAGGGGGCAGTCCGTCAGTACAACCACAACTTGACGATGCAGGCTGGCAAATTAATGGCTAGTATTTGGCGAACAAAACTCCTCACTGACGACGAGCGGTTGATCGGCTATCTCAACAATATCGAGGTGCCGTCAAACGACATCCAGAAGTGCGTGAGCATTGCCAACCACATGCTGAACTACTACAACTGCTACCCGGTGGTCTACGAGTTCGACGGCAAGGTGTACTGTCGGATCAGTGCACAGATCTACAACGATATCACCGACTTCCAGTTCGCCGCCTAAACCTTCCTCGACCTGCTGACGAGTAGCAAGTTCCGTTCATGAATCTTAGTGTATTCGTATAATTGCTTATGGAGACAGAACCTTAAAAGCCTCATACCACCAACATAGGCTTCCAGCACCTCGAAACGATCAAGTGTGATGGTGGGCCGCAGTACCCCTACTATCCGATCGTGTCATCACTCGACATCAGCCATCGCGAAATCGTGTTAGCCACCCGCAGCCGCGATTCCCTTGCACTCTTCTACTTCACAGATAAGATCGAACGTTCATACACTCTCAATTTCGAGGAGCTACCGCGAGCAGTGATAACCACTATCCAGCTGGTGCCAACGGAACTGCATGAAGTCGTGCGAAGGGATGAACTGTTGCCACCATTGTACATATTCGTGGGTTTCATGAACGGCTATCTGTTTCTGCTGCGGTGTGTGCGTAAGGAGGTTAAGGTTGTCTACCGCTACAACAGGCTTGTCCAGCCAGAAAGTGGGTTTCTCTCCAAGACCTTTTCCCTGTTCTATACTGGCAACATCAACGAGTATACTGTCTGGCAGAAGGCATCAGTTATGAAGGTGGTGCAGCGCAACCAATCACTCACATACCTGCTCCGAAACAGTATGGTGGTGGCGCTGCAGAATGTCACTGTTGTAGGTGATGTGCTACAACAGAAATTTGAGCTCATCATGAAAAGCTTGCCTCATCTGAAGCGTAATTCGATGGAGAAGGTGCAGGATTGTACATACTTTGTGTGTAACTTATGGAGAATGGTGAGGAATAGCGAGGGCACTATCATTGCGTTCGATTCAGCCGTCAGCTGCATGACCCTGACTGAAGACATGTTGATTATGGGCAGCTTCGAAGGGGATGTCTATCTGTTCGATCGGGCTTCGATGCTGTGTATTGAACGAGTTTCTGTATCGATTGCTATTCGATCCATTTCTGAGCATAATAGACTGCTGTTGCTGAGTTTGCAGGACGACAGCGCGCAGCTCATCGACCTTGGCAAAGTTACTTTCATTAACCTGACAGGACATCGCTCGTTCGTGAGCCAGGCGGTAATGGTTGAAAGCACAACAGCATTGCTAGCGAGTTTTGATGGAACAATCTCGCTGACAAGCCTGCCGCAGCCACAAGAGTGGAGTACCATCAGCAAACGTGATCGAACATGGTTCACACTCAAACCCAACGCAAAGGACTACCCCGTGAATGAGAAATTTGAGGTGGGTCGTCGCGAGACTGGTGTGGGCAACATGCTGATCCATCGGGACTACATGCTACTATCGATGTTGGACAACTACGTTAAGGTCTACCGCATCACTAGAAACCGCAAGACTGAGTGAGCTGACATCACTTACCGTGACTGTTAGTATGTGCTTCCGACCAGCCGCTGCATTTCCTAATTAATGTTATAATCCAAGCCACACCACAAGCATCAACGTTCCTGGAGCTTTTCTTTCGAGAACAACCGCCTCACCAAGCGGATGTACTCCCTTTCTGAAACTACCTTAACCCGCACACCTCTAGCGTCCCTCAAGAAGCTGCAGCAGAGTAAACCTAGTACCAATGCAACCGACTGCACCAAGCCGAAGCCCTATCGGTCATTTTTGAAGACCTTCCATAGTCGGTTCGAGCCATTGCGAGAAGTCGATACACCTACTCCAAAGTCATCGTACGACAGTCGCAGGGTGCATTCTTACCAATCACTTACGCAACCTCCTCCCACCAAACCAAAGTTTACGCTGTTGAAGAGACTCAATCGTGACGCTTCGCTGCGACCTCGTCCTGAGATCCGAATTCTAGATAACCGCATGAAAAAATGGGAGACAGTCAACAAAAATCTTCAGAAACTAATGCCACAGCCTATCGTAAAGCCTGAGGTAAGAATTCCAATAAAACCCAAGCCCATTATCACAGTGGCCAGAGTGAAGGAAGTCACTGAAGACCTTGTAAAATATTTGGAGCACTTTTGGAACATCTACCAAAACGACGAAAGCATGACAAGCTACTTGAAGAATACCGACGGTTTCACTTTGGCAGTGCAAGAAGTACTTATGAAGGACGGAGTGATTAGAAGGATCACTGACCCTGAATGCGTCTACAAACACTTTCAGATCTTCTTGAAAGAGGATGAGAGGTCTCAAGACTATGCCACGAAGGATTTACAGCTGCACTCAGCCCTCCAGTATTACTCAATTAAGATGGAGCAGAAAGCCAGAGTATGCCACAAGGATTTCAGTGATTAACTCAAACACCGAGCTCAGCTGCAGCTCTCCTCCTTATAGACCAAGATCGAGGAAGCTGAGCGAACTAATCACTGGTAGCATATCGATACGATGAGGTTCCTTGCAAGCAAACGACTCTACCTTCCAGGCTTCTCCCATGAATCCTCACTCAACGAACTTGAGGAACTGGGGATGAAATTCAACGTGAAAGAACGAATGCGTGACAAAGTACTGAGTGAGCGCGAGCGAATTAACTACGGACTGAGAGACACACTCGACCGTTTCAGTCGTCCCCCAAAATTCAAAGTGGTCAACCGTCTGTTTGGACGTAGGGGCTGATATCACTACTGATCACTTCTTCTTCAGCTTAGCCAATCGTTCCCGAAAGTTGCCAATCGTAGCTGTCAGTTTCTTTTTGTTTTCTTAGAAGTTGGCTGCAAGCTTTCCGACTAACGAAGAATCCTAACCAAGCTCTTCCAGTAACTCGTGATGCAGAGCCGTAACGTTGCGGAACTGCTAGACAGTGTGAGCAATTTCGCAATGAATACTTTCGTTGTTGTTGATTCTCTAGACCAACTGCGGGAACTACTCGATGGTGCTCTCCAGTTTCTGGAAACGGTTGAATAGAGCGGATTTGCTTTCGAGTTTATTCGGGTGCTTGCTTTTGTTCAGTTTCTCCTCGCTGGCGAGGTGCTCACCAACAAGTACGCTCGTTAACTGTTCGATTTTTGACATGCGGGGATAGTCCACCTCTTCAAGCCTCCTCACGCGATCCTAAAGGCTGGTACTGACAGGAACCACTAATTTATACTCCACACTCTTGTCCTATTGTGGCTTGGTTACCAACTCCTTCTTGAATGGGGCAATATCCACTTTTATAGGATCGAAGTTTTCCATTGCTGCCAACTCCACCAACAATTCCTTGGTTTCGTGTAGTTCGTTGGCATCAGCCTTAGGGTCTCGAGCAAGTTACTTTTCTATCTGACGCAGTTATTGCCTAAGACTGGCTATCCTGCTATCAGTTATCTGCATCTTTGGCGGTAGCGAAAACTTAGCCAGTGCCTCTGCTTGTGTCACGTTGTCAGTTACTATGTTGAGGTTAGGCTATTCGGGCTTTTTCTTTGTCTCGGCAGCAGTGTCCCGATCGATGATTTAAATTTCGTAGTAGTCGCCTCTGCGGATGACTTCGTGCATAGCTTATATTTCAATTATGGACTCAGGCTTATCAGTGTGCTGGGGCTTCATCCTTATGAGGAGCCAATTTGATCATGTCATCGATACGCAGGATCGTGATGGCAGCTTCCGTTGCAAACCTCAGTGATTTGATCTTCGAGACCATTGGTTCGATGACACCAGCCTTCAAGTTATTCTTGGGCTTGCCGTGGAGTAGGTCCAGTCCGCAATACTTAAGCTCGAGCTTCTTTTCGTCAGTTTGACCTTCTTCTTGGGATGCGGAGTGGAGCACTCGCAGTTTGGAGATGAGCTCAGTAGCGTCCTTTGCAGCATTGGTGGCAAGAGTCTTCGGGATAATGTTGAGAGCCTCGCTGAACTCTGAAATAGCTATTTGCTCCTTGCTTCCGAAGCGGGAAGCGAAGTTTTCGAGGTGAATGCTCAAGGCAACCTCGCAGGCTCCTCCTCCTGGGACTACTCGACCTGATTCCAGAGTCCTCTTGCAAACACAGATTGAGTCATGGATAGACCTGCATTACTTTTTCTTTACCTTTCAACCTCGTCGATCATATACTCGTTGGCACCTCGAAGGATAATTGAGCAAGCATTTGTTTTCTTGCATCCCTTGAAGAAAATGAAGTCGTTATCTCCGACTGCCTCTTCGCAGACTTCGTCACATTCACCCAAGAAGCTTGACTCAAAGACCTCCTCACCTTCAGGGGTGGCCATAGTTGAGATCACAGTTGCTCCAGTGAGCTTGGCAATGCGCGAAAGATCGCCGTTGCTGACTCGTCGAATACCGATAGCACCAGCCTCAACAAGGTACTTTGCGGCAATGTCGTCCAGTCCCATCTTGGTGAGGATAACATTGGCACCAGCCTTCAGAATCTTTTGAATACGCTCCTTGAGCACATCAAGCTCGTTCTGCCTGATCTTTTCGAGGTTCTTTGGATCGTCCACAAGAACTTGGATACCCATCTGCAGGCGGAACTTGTTGAGATTGAAATCCAAACAGGCAATCCTTGCCTTTTCGACCTGAATAGTATACTCAATGTACCCTGGAGGGCATCTGCTGGTGTGCTTTCATATTCTGCAGGGCATATCCATGAATTAGCTGGCTTTCGGTAGAACTCTGTCCGTGAGCCTTGAGAATATTGATTGCCTTGATGGGGTAACGAACTCCCAGGGGACCCTCCACCTTAACGGAGTTGATAGCATCGACAACCAACTTCGCGAAGAACTTGGTATCAGCACCGATGAGTTTGCTGGACATTGACGTCTTAGCACAGTTAAGGAGAGCATCCTCTCCGAGCTTCTCGACTACAATCAGAAGGGCTGGTACCTGATAGCGAGAGCTTGTCCTCGATATAGCGGCATGCCTCCTTGGCGGCAATTTTGTAACCTTGGATGATGTTGGTAGGATGCACCTTCATTTTAATCAGTTCGTTGGCTCGCTTAAGCAATTCGGCTGCGAGAATAACCACTGAGGTGGTTCCATCACCCACCTCTGAATCCTGCAGCTGGGACAATTGAACAAGCAGTTTAGCAGCGGGATGTTCCACCTCCAGTCGCTTGAGGATGGTTGCGCCTAACTAAGCTCAGGAAGTACCGTCGTTGGTGATGAGCACCTCTCCAATATCGTCGACGATCATCTTGTCGAGTCCCTGGGGACCCAATGAACTCTTGACGATGTTAGCCACAGCCGAAGCAGCAATGACTGAATTAGTCCATGCTTACCATTGTTCGATCGGACATCTTGCCCCTGGTCGCGCTCCCCTTCGATTCCCACGTTGATCGACATCAGACCTCCTTTCAAATATTTTCAAATATGGATTATTAATCAAGATGACTGCAGCAAAGTAGGCAGATGGCATCAACGTTATTGGATGCGAGACAGCCCCTTGAACATGTAGCCTTTGGTACGCAGGCGTGAGTTTGTTCTGATACCTTTGGGCATAGGGGTTGACTTGTTTATTGAGGTTGCACCAGAGGTATTTTCTATCTGAACACGTTGTGCGCCAAGGTAGACAGCTGGATGTTCCGGGTACTGTTTCAGAGTTAGATAGCCGTTCATATTGTCTTCGATTTCAGCGATTTTATTTTGTTGGCGGAACAGTGGACTTTCTGGTTTGGTGTCATTAGTTGGCTCTTCGCTGATTTACTTATGTAGACTTCGAGGTCTGCTGATGAACTACTGTAAGGATCGTTCGTCAATGGTGTTGATGGGGAAGCTACTGATTATTGCAGCTTTCCTATCCGAGGTGAAAAGTGTTGGAATGTCCCGCATAAACTTCTTCTTATCCTTCACGCGGAATATCGCCATGGAATAGTCACCGTATCCACCGTCTAATTTTATGTGGGCCTTTGGGTCGCTTGCCAACAGTCTCTCAGATAGCTTAACACGTTCTTCAGAGTCAGTAATGTATGCCGAACGACTCTTACTAGCCGTCGATCCGAGACGGGGTAGCCCTATTGGGCTATCGTTGCTGGACTGATATTGAGACAAACTAGTGCCTCTTTCCTTCGTGTTTATATCCCTGGGCCGATGCTTTGTGTAGTTAGCTTTTTGTGCAGAAATGTTATTCATTTTATTCGTCTCCACCACACAACATATACACTGTCACTTGAGCTTTACACCCGTTAGTTTGCCCATCTTAATGTTGGTCTCTCCCTCGTAAGCCCTGCCTGGATTCTCGTAATGCACTAATCCCTTGCCGCGACGCTTGATCTGGGCTTTTTCGTACTTTCCTCGAAGCTTAACACGACTGCTCTTTGCCTGATTCTTACGGCGTCGGGTAAGTCCACGGTTCTTGAGGATGGTATAGTTGATCGATCTTGCTTGATTCTCGCGAACCTTATCGAATTTTTCCTTGGGGAGTGACTATAAGAACTGTTCGCGACGCTACTTCTTAATTTTCTTGCGTAAGGTTCTCTGTTTTTCGGCCTCTTGAGCATAATTTTCAAGACCTTCCTCAATTTAGTCGTCTCCATCCTCTGCGAAGTTGAAATCATCGCCGTCATAGTCAAACTATTGCAGCTTTGCCTTAGAGAAGCCTTTATTTTGTTGAGGTACATGCTCTTCAAGCTTATCGTCCAAATAGTTTTCTATTGCCTTCAAATGCTTGTTCTTTGGCTTTGAATCTTTCTTTACTGATGTTACTGGCTTCTCCGGTTTCTGCGGAGCTTCCACTTACTCTGATTCCTCTTCTTCTTCCTCTTCTTCGATCTATTGCTTCAATGCTTCCATAAGTCTGGGCTCCAGTTCATTGTACTGCTTCTTGGACTTCAAATACAGCTCACGCAACTGCGCCAATCGATCAATGATTGGATGCTTGTTGACTTCAAGCTCCCCAGCTTGGTACATGTCCAGCAGCATCAACATAGCCATAACATACGCCTGGTTAATGCTATTGCTGCAGCTCAGGAAGCTCATCGAACCATGCTGCATCAGACCCTTCAGCTGTTTGACCTTCAACAACGGCAGCACCTTCTGGCTGTGCTTCAACACCTTCTTAATCTCCTTCTTGAGCAGAGCCACTTCCTTTCGGTAGTCGACGCTTGCCTCCTCTTCTACGTCTGCATCCTCAACTGTCGCTTTGTGCAGCATAAAATCATCCTCATCCAGTGCCTCGATGTGTTTTTGGTAGATGTTCTCCACTTACTTCTCCTCCTCGCCAATTGACGAATACTCGCTTTCTGACTCTTTGTAGAAGTTCTCTTTGGACTTCCCCCAAGCCAGTGGGTTGTTGTAGTCCTGCGGACCTTCCCTTTCCTGCTCTATAAGTTCGTCCTAGGAAGACATTTATGTTATACAATTAAGTTTAACAGGAGGGTGGTAACCACTATCGATATTTTCGGCTACCCTTTCGGGTGAGTGAATGGCCCGATGAGCAACCTTGCCGTTCAAGCGAAATTGTTATAATACATTTCAAAGTGGTTGGGAGACAGTGATGAGTCTGAAGGAGCCTGCCGCGTAATGCAAGGTATGTCACCCAGAATTGTTTTCACCTTTGCCTGTGGTTCTTAATACAGCTGTTTCGGAGTCTGTACAAGCAGCTCAAGATCATCCAGTAGCATTCGCGCTCACAGCTCATTGATGCCATCAACTACCTCGATGAGAACTACTACACGCTTCGTCGGGTGGAACTAGACCGTAATTCTCCCACCAAGACAGCTGTGGAAAGTGAAATTGAGTCTATGATGCCCTCCGAGGATCATAATATTGGCCTGTGTCGGATGGTGCGCTACTACACCAGTTGGGTGGAGAGCGAGATGGTATCCGACCAGCAATAACCAACCGAAGCTGTGGAAGGAAAAAGGGAGGGTAAGCCAAGCATCCTGGCTTACATCGGCAAGGAAAAACGAAAGTAAAAGAATATGGCTTCTTCCATTCGGCTGGTCAGCAAGGAAAGCAAACGTGAAACAACGTACCTATACTTACAGTTCGAGCTCATTGAACAGATCAAGGTACCCAGGGAATAGGACCGGATGAACTTTATTGCTTTGGTGTATTTCCTGGCGAAGCAACTGCACACTATAGGAGTTGTGCCTGACCTTTCCTTCTCCTCAGTCGTGAGGGACAGTCAGAAGAAGCTCAAATTTCTAAGGAAGTCAGAGAAGGGAACTTAGTAATTTCAAAAGCAGTTGGCCGGACTATTTTTGCATATCATGACAGGAAGTGATAAACAGGAAGAACAATCTAACCTTATCAAAGAAGTTGCTGAACTTCCAGAGAATCTTCGGTCAGCGCTCTCGACCAAGCAGAACTATTTTGAGACACTCGATTAGTTGGTGGGGTTCCTCCGAAAATACATCGAAGCGGAGGTTCAAGTAACCGTTTCCATCAACGGTCAGGATCGCCAAATGTTGTTAGGCTTAAGCTTTAACGAGCTGTTCCTGTGGGAGCCGGTAAACCACTTCGCATAGTTCCAGTTGGAGCTGAGGGAGTGCGTATTCTAGTACCGCCGAGAGACCAAGACGGCATTTGTGGTTATTAAACACTCAGTCCTAGAGCCGGTTTTGCTGAAGTTTGATCATAACAGCTTCTGCACAAGGCTGTTCCGCGAGCTGAGCCAAGAATCGTGATTGAATCCGCCAATATAGTTTGCGGCACACTCAAGTATGACCATGTTAATCCTCTTTATTTTATATGTAGGTAAAACCTCTCAGAAAGTCTGCGAGCTTGATTGTTCTGCGCGAGCTAAATGGATTGCTCGAGTACCTCATGATGACTCGGAAGCCAAACATGAGCTTTGCCAATAGTTGTGTGTTTCCTGGTGGAGTCTGTGAAAAGGAGGATCAGGCCACCGAGAACAGTTCCTTCGTTGAATACGGCAAGATAACAGCTATCAGGGAGACACTTGAGGAGGCTGGTCTGCTATTGCTGCCATAGTCAACGAACTTTAATGAGTTGCAGATTAAAAGTACCGATAGCTCACATGAAATCGTGAAGAGATGCTGGGGTGGGGACAAGCTGAAGCTGTTGCTGCCAATCATACGTTTGCTCACCATCCACATACCAGGAAAACGCTACGACTGTATGTTCTACATACCGGGGTCAGGAACAAGGTTCATCAATTATCGACGCTATCAGCAGAAGGGAGAATAAGGGTTGTTTGACCTTAACAACTTAACAACCGACAACGAGAGTGTCTCTTACATGTGGAAACCTGCCAGATAACTTCTTACTTTGTTTACTCAAGGTAAAATAATCTTGGCTCCTCCTCAGATAATCATTCTTGGTTGCATCAAAGACTACTCTTCCCTAGGCAGCCTCTCTAAAGCTTGCATTGGTATCCAAGAACTCGAACCAATCATGCTGGAGCTCAATACAAGGTTATCGAAAGCGTTGCTTCCTTACGACAAAGATTACGATATCAGTAAATTTCTGTAAAAGGAACCCGAAACGGAGTCCAAGCAAGACCTTATCAAATCTCTGGAGCGAATTCGTAAACTCACTGAAGGCAAGAACGTGCTGTGTAGATTCGACATGAACTAGTTCTCCCCACACTCTCCTTAGTCCACCTTCTAAAGAACAACCTTTTTGAGCCTTCTGCAACCCCCTCCAAAACTTTGATGAATGTGTGTTTGTTGATTGTATCGCCAACCCGACGCGAGTGTATAATGTTAATCAGCATGGGTAATAAAATAAAATCTTTCTAAAAACACGAGCTGCAATACTACTCGACCGTCACCGATGACAACTACACCTGTGCAGAGGTATATACATGCCCAAGACTACCAACTTCCTTCATTGTGAGGGTCAAACTCAGTCCCGCAGAGGAA
>Ga0075152_10002860_pt1 | contig 12196 bp, 12 predicted proteins | sample JI61114C2DNA_FD_70964 | JGI IMG/M metagenome (GOLD analysis project Ga0075152, IMG submission 70964) | Wastewater effluent complex algal communities from Wisconsin, to seasonally profile nutrient transformation and Carbon sequestration -... | ecosystem: Engineered > WWTP > Effluent > Algae...
CGCCGCTGGATAGGTTGCGAACGCGATGCAACCTATTGCAAGGTTGCCGAAGAGCGCATCCAGATGGCGCTGCCGCTCGATGAATCATCGCTGCAAACAATGCAATCGCCCAAGTCGCAGCCGCGCGTGTCCTTTGGCCAGTTGGTGGAAAATGGCTATATCCGCGCCGGGTCGCAACTGGTGGACAAGAAGCGTCGCTTTGGGGCGATTATTCGCGCCGACGGTTCGCTCAAATGGGGCGACAAATATGGATCGATCCACAAAATCGGCGCGATGGTGCAAAATGCCCCTAGCTGCAACGGTTGGACCTATTGGTATTATCAAACCCGCACCGGCGAGTTGAAGGTGATTGACGAGCTGCGCCAGACCTATCTGCTCGCCACCGAACCATGATCCAGCTCTATTTGCGGCCCTGCGCTTATGTCGACACACCGATTGGCTATGACCAGCCGGTCGAGCGATTGGCTGGAGGCATGCTGTATTTTTCCGCATGGGAGGTTTTGACCACCGAGGGTGGACGGCGGACGGGCAAGCAATTGATCCCGGTAAGCGCATTTGATACCTATCACGACAGTATGTCTCAGGATCAGCGCGAACGGCTCGATGGCCTGCGCGCCAATATCCTGAAACCGCGCCCACCACTCAACATGGGTGAGCGCAACATCCCGCTCGACCAGCCGAGGGTGATGGGGATTCTCAACTGCACCCCTGACAGTTTTTCCGATGGCGGCAAACATGGTGATGCGCCTGCTGCGATTGAAATGGGCGGTGCGATGACAGCGGCCGGGGCAGCGATTATCGATATCGGCGGCGAATCCACCCGCCCAGGCGCACCGCTGGTGTGGGAAGGTGACGAAATTGCCCGCATTGAACCTGTCGTGCGCGCAATGGCGAACAGCGGTGCTGCGGTTTCTGTCGATTCGCGCAAAGCTGCCGTCATGGAGGCGGCACTGGCGGCAGGCGCGCGGCTGATCAACGATATTTCGGCTTTGCGCTATGACGACCGGGCGATTGCGGTCGCGCTGTCGAGCGATTGCCCGATTGCCATCATGCACGCGCCCAGCGCGAGCAGCGATCCGCACAAAAATGACGCAGGCTACCGCGATATCCTGATAGATATTTACGACTGGTTTGAAGACCATATCGAAGCGCTGGTCGCCAAAGGCATTGCGCGCGAACGGTTGATTGTCGACCCCGGCATAGGCTTTGGCAAGTCGCTGTCGGACAATCTGACGTTGATCAACAATCTGGCGCTGTTCCATGGCCTCGGCTGCCCGATCCTGTTCGGCGCGAGCCGCAAACGGATGATCGGTGCGTTGTCGAATGAGGCAGCGGCTGACGCACGGCTTGGCGGCTCGCTGTTTTTGGCGATGAAAGCAGTCGAGCAAGGGGCCCACATCGTTCGGGTCCATGATGTGCCGGAGACGGTGCAAGCCATCCATGTCTGGCGCGGTTTGCGCGACGCCGCATTGACGGCTTCGGTCTAAACTGATCTGGCAATTCGGAAAGGTCAGTTCCACAAATAGTATTCAAAGTTCGCGAAATAGGATTTTCCGTTATATTTTTTTTCAGGATGCTGAATAGTTTTGGATGAGTATCCGGTAAATCTGACTGCTGCAATTTTGCCTGAACTGGTTTTCAAACAGCGAAACTTTCCCTTGAGCGCCTTGTGCAAAAAGGCGCCCATAGGTTTGAAATCCTTGGTCTTACAGATATCTAAACTGGGAGGCTTGGGTGCGGCGTTGCTATATTCCGTGGGGATAGTGGCGGAGTCCCAAGATACGCCATTCGCATGCGCAACATTAATTGAATCGTTCGATGACCAAGGAAAGGTATATCTGGTGAAATAAATGTCGCTTTGCGGTGTATGGGTTTTTGACGAAATGTCGCCATCAATGTCAAAATAATCGGAAGTTTCCGCGACGGACTGTGTGTAGTGGTCATAGCGTAGTTGGAAAAAACCAGTTTTGGGCAGCTGGCTAATGACGGATTGCAGCAATTTTGTATCCAACTGCGGTTTAACGGTCAGTGGTCCATTGGCCGAAATTTGTGCGAATGATGCGCTGACCCGACCTTGCCGGTTGGGTGCTGTCACATCAACTCCGTTTGCGAGTATACGTCCTTCGCAGGCCATGCTGAGGGACGGATCTCCGGGCATATCATGCTTCATGAATAGCACGTTGAAGCCATCGTCGGCGCTGTTGGGAACATAACTGCCATCAGGCTTTGGAAAACCTGGATTAAAAATCGGCCCCACCGATTTGGCGGTGCTGAGCGGAGCAATTTTTGCTTTGGGGTCACCAATTGCCGCTGGGCCAGTGAAGCACTGGCCTTGCTTTTCAAATATGATCCCCTTGGTTTTCCAAACTGGATCGGCGGCGCCAGGTGAAACAGAAAAACGCAACTGTTGGTCAACAGGGGCCGCAGAAAGGGGTATCGAGACAAATACCGCAGAGCCCAATGCTAGCTGGAGAAATTTAGAAAATTGATGTGACACGCGATTCATGAAAATCTCCCTCTCGTGACCCACAGCGGTTTTTCCATAGCTTCGCATGATTTTCCAGTGCAAAGATAGATGTGCGTTTTTTGTTCAATGGCGACAGCTTGACGAGGCATGTATATGAAAATGATCACCGCTTATGTCGCCACTGGCATCGCCTTCGCATTGATCGATAGTGTGTGGCTGCGCAGCATGTATGCGCGGCTCTATAAGCCGGAAATCGGCAGCCTCATGCTCGACAGCGGCTTTCGGATGTGGCCTGCGATCATTTTCTATCTGCTCTATATTTTGGGGATGATGATCTTCGCCGTTGGCCCGGCACTGGCATCGGGGCGTTGGCAAACCGCTTTATGCTGGGGCGCGATGTTCGGCTTTTTCTGCTATATGACCTATGACCTGACCAACCACGCCACGCTGAAAACATGGAGCGTCAAGGTGACGGTTCTCGATATCATCTGGGGAACGGTGCTGACGGGATCGGCGGCGACCGTAGGCTGGTGGATCACCACGCTGATCCACGGCAAAAACTAGGCGGCGTTGCTCTCGATACCCAGATCGGCCAGCTTGCGGTAAAGCGTCGAGCGGCCAATGCCGAGACGGCGCGCAACCTCGGTCATGCGACCGCGATAATGGCCAATGGCAAGGCGGATGACGTCGGCTTCGATTTCCTCGAGCGGGCGCAAATTGCCGTCTTGTTCATACAGCGCAACGCCGATGCCTTCGCTCATCTGGATGGGTGTGGTTAGCTGCCTGCCGACGGCAGCCGCGATTTGCGGGAACTCATCGGCGGTCAGTGCGTCACGATCACACAGCACCGCAGCGCGAAACAGCGCGCTTTGCAACTGGCGGACATTTCCCGGCCAATCATAGGTTTTGAGCAAACTCAAGGCTTCGTCGGTAATGCCAAGGCTGCGCAGCCCGGGCTGGGTTGCCATGCGCGCAAGGAAATGGCGGGCGAGTGCCGGAATATCAGCCGTGCGTTCGCGTAATGGCGGAATGCGCAATTGGACGATGTTGATCCGGTAATAAAGATCTTCGCGGAAAGCGCCGCTGGCCAGCAGTTCGGCAATGTCATTGTTGCACGCCGAGATTACGCGCACATCGACGCGGTAGCTATGTGGGCTGCCCAAAGGCTGGATTTCATTCTCGGTCAGCAACCGGACAAGGCGAACCTGTGTTTCGGTGGGGAGTTGATCGATTTCGTCGAGGAAAATTGTCCCGCCATCGGCCTGTTGCACCAGCCCGACGCGGCGGTCGAATGCTCCGGTGAAGGCGTTCTTCTCATGCCCGAACAGCACCGAATCGAGCAGATTGGGCGCAATCGCTCCGCAATTGACTTTGAGCAGCGGAAGTCGCGCACGCGGGGAAGCGCCATGAACCGCATCGGCCACCACTTCCTTGCCAACACCACCTTCGCCTTCGATGAAAACCGGGGCGCGCGAACGAGCAGCTTTTGCGGCAATGGCGAGGGCGCTGCGATAGGCGGGGGCAGTGGCGATAATCTCGTCAAAACCCAGCGGATGGGTAATTTTCTCGGTCAGCGGCTGAAGCTCGCCAAAATCTTTCGAATGCTCTGCCGCCATGCTGAGCGCGGCAATCAGCCTTTCGGCAGCGACCGGTTTGATCAGATAATCCGATGCCCCGGCGCGCATAGCCTCAATCGCGCTGTCGGTCGATCCGATCGCGGTCAGCAAGAGCACGGGCAGGGCAGGGCGTCGCGCCTTCAGTTCGGCGATCAACGCCGCGCTGTCTGACCCCGGAGCCCATTCGTCGAGGATGATCGCGTCGAGCATCATCCCGTCCTGCGTGCCCAGCATGGCAATTGCGGTTTCGGCATCACGCGCAAAAATGGTGCGCCAGCCTGCACGACTGGCGATAGCCGACACCAGCCGGCACTGGGCCGGTTCGTCGTCTACCAGCATTAAAAGGCGCGTGTCTTTTTCAGCCATCCTGTGTCCATCGGAGCAAATTTGATCCCGATTGGTAACAGGAAGGAGTAAAGAGCCGATTAAGCACGACGAAAATTGTGGACATCCTTCCCACATCGCCTTGGTGCTTGAGCCTGCCACTGCTTGCGGTTATGGCGGATTAAAATCACCAAAGCTTGCAAGGAGGCAAAATGGCTGGGCAACAGGATATGCGCGCTGCGAATGAAACCTATGGTGGGTTTTTGTCGCTTTTGAAGTGGGGAACTGTCGTCACTGCCGTGATCGCGGCACTTGTCGTATTGATTATCGCCTGACGTGACCAAAATCGCTGTCCTGCGGGAAGTCGCCGCTGGCGAAACCCGGGTTGCTGCCTCGGCGGAAACGGTGAAGAAATTCGTCGCGCTAGGCGCAAGCGTTTCGGTTGAAAAGGGCGCTGGCCTGACCGCGTCGGTATCCGACGCCGAATATGAGGCCGCTGGCGCTTCTGTTGGCACTGCTGCCGCTGTGCTGAAGGATGCGGATATTGTTCTGGGCGTGCAGGGGCCTGATCCCAAGGCGCTAAAGGGCTTGTCCAAGGGCGCATGGGTTGTCGCCGGACTTGATCCCTTTGGCCAGCGCAAGCGCGTCGATGACTATGCCAAGCTGGGCGTCGAGGCGCTGGCGATGGAATTCATGCCACGCATCACCCGCGCGCAATCGATGGATATCTTGTCGTCGCAATCCAACCTTTCGGGTTACAAGGCGGTGATCGACAGCGCAGGGGCCTATGGCCGCGCGTTCCCGATGATGATGACGGCTGCGGGTACGGTACAGGCGGCGCGTGTATTTATCATGGGTGTTGGGGTTGCGGGGCTACAGGCGATTGCGACTGCGCGGCGTCTTGGCGCGCAGGTTTCGGCCACGGACGTGCGTTCGGCAACCAAGGAACAGATTGAAAGCCTCGGCGCCAAGCCGATTTTCGTGGAAAGCGTCGCCGGTATCGAAGGCGAAGGCGCGGGCGGCTATGCCACCGAAATGTCAGAGGAATATCAGAAGGCACAGGCCGAGCTGGTATCGTCGCATATTGCCAAACAGGACATCGTCATCACCACCGCGCTGATCCCCGGACGCGCGGCACCGCGGCTGATTTCGGACGCACAGATCGCATCAATGAAGCCCGGCAGCGTGATCTTCGACCTTGCGGTCGCGCAAGGTGGCAATGTCGAGGGATCAAAGGCTGATGAAGTCGTGTTGAAGCACGGCGTCAAGATCATTGGCCACAGCAACACCCCCGCACATCTCCCCGCCGACGCCTCCGCCTTATTCGCGCGCAACCTGTTCAACTTCCTCTCCGCCTTCTGGGACAAGGAAGCGGGCCGCCCTGTGCTCCCCGACGACGATGAAATCACCACCGCCATTCGCCTGACCAAGGATGGCAAGGTGGTGAATGAGAGGCTGTTTGGGTGATTATTTCGAGTGTCCGGATTGTGGCTGCCGTTGCGCTCGTCTGGTCGTTTCCGGTGGACGCGGAGCAGCAACGTGACTTCCGCTTTACCTTCGAGACCTTCCTTATTCCGGATAAAGGCCCTGACCAATTCGTTGTAAAAAAAGACGGGGTTTGGCTTTCTGGCAAAGCAATACCTAACAGGCTTGCCAACCTAACGGCTCCCGTTCCCATAGCCAAATGGGAATATGTCGTATCCCCTGAGATGTTCATCGGGATGGCTCGAGGTGATGTTCCTATAGGATGTGCAATAAACCGCACTAAGAAGGGACGGACGCAAATATGTTTTGCTGATCCCGATCAATCGGGGTTTTTTACGCAATGGTTTTTCCTGGGTGATCCGACAGTGTTTACCGCCACGAACTACAAACTATCTTTGCGACGTCCCAAACCTCTGCCACCGGCGCGGTATCAGTTTACGTCCTTCGAAAAGGTGGGCGACGAAACTCCAGGCACCCGATTTGAAATCCGACACATGGAAGGCCGTTTGGAAGTGTGCAGATTTGACGGTTTGTGTACGCATAGTGGACCACGCATTGAAAAAGCGGGGGCGGGCGAAGTCAACTTCCTTGGCGGGAAATTTTCCTATGTTGTTCAAAATGATGAAAGTATACAGGTAACAGTTAAGGACCCGATTTTGCCTCAGACTTTTTTGGTCAGATAGAAGCAATAATCTGGGCGGCAGAACTGCGACAATTCGGAGAAATTCTTTGGACTTCATCTCAATCCTATCCATCTTCGTACTGGCCTGTTTCGTCGGCTATTATGTCGTCTGGTCGGTCACACCCGCGCTGCACACTCCGTTGATGGCGGTGACTAACGCGATTTCCTCGGTGATCATCGTCGGCGCGCTGATTGCGGCGGCGGCTTCTGGGGCTCCCGGGGCGAAGTGGCTGGGGCTGCTGGGGGTTGTGCTTGCCAGCATCAACATATTTGGCGGCTTTGCCGTGACCGAGCGGATGCTCGCTATGTACAAGAAGAAGGAAAAGTGATGGCCCTCTCAATTCCGTTCGCATCGAGCGTAGTCGAGATGCCTTTCAGTCACGCGCAAACTCCCGGTGTCTCGACTTCGCTCGACACGAACGGAGACTTTTAATGGAACATGCCGTCGCACCCGCATGGGCCACGCTAGCTTATCTTGTTTCCGGGGTATTCTTCATACTAGCGTTGCGCGGGCTAAGCTCGCCTGCTTCCTCGCGCCGGGGCAACCGTTTCGGCATGGCAGGGATGCTGATTGCTGTAGTGACCACATTGGTAACGCATGTGCCGATGATCATTGGCGACGCGCAGAACAGCTATCATGGCCCCGATTTTGGGACCATCGGACAAATCATTGGCGCAATCGGCATTGGTGCGGTGATCGGGATTTTCACCGCACGTAAGATTGCCATGACCGATATGCCGCAGCTGGTGGCAGCGTTTCACTCGCTGGTGGGTTTGGCCGCAGTGCTCGTGGGATGGGCAGCTTATCTGAACCCGGAAGCCTTTGGCATTGTTGGCGAAGACGGGATGATCAACGGTGCCAGCAAGATCGAAATGGCGCTGGGCATTGCAATCGGTGCGATAACCTTCTCGGGCTCGGTCATTGCCTTTTTGAAGCTTGCTGGAAAAATGAGTGGCGCGCCGATCATTTTGCCTGCGCGGCATCTAATCAACGGCGCATTGCTGCTGGCGATTGCTTTTTTCACCTTTGGCTTTTGGCACTCGCAATCGTTGGTCGATATTGCGCTGCTGACCGCACTGTCCTTCCTGATCGGCTTCCTCCTCATCATCCCCATTGGCGGCGCGGACATGCCGGTCGTGGTGTCGATGCTGAACAGCTATTCGGGCTGGGCAGCTGCGGCGATGGGCTTCACGCTGCACAACAGCGCGATGATCATCACAGGCGCGCTCGTTGGCTCATCGGGTGCGATTCTGTCTTACATCATGTGCAAGGCGATGAACCGCAGTTTCATTTCGGTGATTGCGGGAGGCTTTGGCGCAGTCGCCGATGCTGGTGGCGGTGAGGCGAAGGAACAGCGGCCGTGGAAGCGCGGCTCAGCCGAAGATGCCGCCTATATGATGCAACAGGCCGAAAGCGTGATCATCGTTCCCGGTTACGGCATGGCGGTGGCGCAGGCACAGCATATTTTGCGCGAAATGGCTGACTTGCTGAAGAAAGAAGGCGTCAGCGTCAAATATGCGATCCACCCCGTTGCGGGCCGCATGCCGGGGCATATGAATGTACTGCTCGCCGAAGCCAACGTCCCCTATGACGAGGTGTTCGAGCTGGAAGACATCAACAGCGAATTTGCCCAGACCGATGTCGCCTTCATCATCGGCGCAAACGACGTGGTGAACCCCGCGGCAAAGACAGACAAGACTTCACCGATTTACGGAATGCCGGTGTTCGATGTCGATAAAGCCAAGACCGTATTCTTCATCAAGCGCAGCATGGGCGGCGTGGGCTATGCGGGCGTCGATAACGACGTCTTCTACATGGACCAGACGATGATGCTTTTGGCGGATGCCAAGAAGATGGTCGAGGATATCGTCAAGGCCTTGCAGCACTGATCTGCTTCACGCTATTGGCAAGTCCCAACACGGTTCAAACCGAAACCGTAGCCCTGAGCCTGTCGAAGGGCGCTTCAAAGGACAGAGTAAACCTTGAGGCGTGCTTCGACAGGCTCAGCACTACGGTTTTGTTTTTGATGTAATTACAAATTATGCAGGGCAGGGAAATATGCGCAAAATCGGTCTGATCGGGGGGATGAGTTGGTATTCCACCGAATTCTATTATCGCCGGCTCAACAAACAGGTGCAGCGCCGGGCAAATGCCATGTGCAGCGCGCCGTTGATCCTCGACAATCTCAATTTTTGCGATCTTGCCAAGGCGCACACCGAGCAGGATTGGGACAATGTCGGACAGGTGCTGGTCACATCGGCCAAGCGGCTTGAACAGGGGGGGGCAACCGCGATCCTGATTGGCGCGAACAGCATGCATAAGGTATATGACGCAGTGGCCGCTTCTGTAACGGTACCCGTGATTCATATCGCCGACACTGTTGGTGCGAAGATGAAAGCAGACGGCATCAAATCTGCAGCGCTTATTGGCACGCGCAATGTGATGGCCGAAAGCTGGTACCGCCAGCGGCTCGTCAAACATGGCGTGACCTTGCTCCCGTGGGAGGCAGATGACGTCGATGAACTGGAGCGCATCATCTACGACGAGCTGATGGCAGGACAGGTGGTGCGCAATTCGGAACGCGCGCTGAAAACCATGTTGACCGAAATTGACAAGGATGGCGCAGACGCGGTTGTTCTGGGCTGCACCGAACTGGGCATGATCGTTGATACCAAGGCCAATGTTCTGCCGGTTTATGACAGCGCGGAAATCCATGCCGATGCCGGGGTTGAATGGATTTTCGGCGACGCACCCTGAGAGTTTGCCATAGGGGCTTGGCAAGCCATCGTTCATAAGGCAGACTTTAACCCATGAGGATGAGGAACCAGGGCTACACCGCCATCGCCGCCGCTTGCATGCTGCTCACCACGCCGCTTGCTGCCAAAACCATCAGCGTGCCTGCCGGAAAAGACGCGCAAACCCGTCTGCAAGAAGCGCTGATTTCGGCCGAACCGGGCGACGTTGTTTCGCTAGGCGAGGGGCGCTTTACCCTGACCGATGGCCTGTCGCTCGATGTCGCAAAAGTCACGGTAAAGGGGCAGGGGAGCGGCAAGTCGATCCTGGACTTCACTGGACAATTGGGCGCGGGTGAGGGTTTGCTCGTTACTTCCGATGATGTGGTTCTTCGCGACTTTGCGGTCGAAAACACCAAGGGCGATGGCATCAAATCCAAAGGCGCGGACCGGATCGTTTATTATAATCTGCGCGTTGAATGGACCGCTGGTCCCAAAGAAACCAACGGAGCCTACGGCGTCTATCCAGTCGAAAGCAAGGATGTGCTGGTGGACAGCGTCTTTGTCCGCGGGGCTTCTGATGCCGGAATCTATGTCGGCCAGTCGCGCAATATTGTGGTGCGCAATTCGGTGGCAATCGAGAATGTCGCAGGAATCGAGATTGAAAACAGCTATGACGCCGATGTTCACGACAATCTGGCAACGCGCAACACGGGCGGAATTTTGGTTTTTGACCTTCCCAATCTGCTGCAAATGGGCGGTCGCAATGTCCGCATTTTCGAAAATGTCGTGGTCGACAATATGACTCCCAATTTTGCACCTAAGGGCAATATTGTCGCCAGCGTGCCGACTGGCACCGGCATCATGGTGATGGCCAACCGCAAGGTGCAGATTTTCGACAATATGATTGGAGAAAATGGCACGGCAAATGTGATGATCGTCGGCTATCGCTTTGAGCAGAAAGACCCTAAATATGATCCGCTGGCGCGCGATGTTGCGGTGTGGGGCAACCAGCATGAAAAGGCGGGTTGGGATCCCAAATTTGCCGGCGGCGACATGATCGCAAAGGCGCTGGGCGGGTCTTTGCCCCCAATATTCTGGGACGGTGCCGGTGGCGAAGCGAATAAGCCCTATATTGGTGATCTGGTGCCAGTGTTGAACCTGAATCTGGCAGACATCGCGGCGCAACCAGACACCGCACAGCCGACAATTATGCCGCCGTGGATGACCTCGGTTGAGGAATTGCCTCCCGTGACGCTGCCAGCATCGATGGAGGCTGTGGTCCGCTGATGCGCTGGCTGTTCGCGGCATTGTTATGCCTTGCCGCTGCGGTCGGCGTTTCGGGTAGCAACAAGGCACCAAAGGACGCGGCTGTTACCGGATCGGTATTTCCAGCACGCTTGTCCGAATATGGATTTTTCAATGGTAGGGCTGACAGGCCTTCAAGCCAACTGATCGCGTACCGGCTCAGAACCCCGCTGTTTTCTGACTATGCTGAAAAGCAGCGATTCCTCTACCTTCCTGCCGACAGCCGCCTAGAGGTCGATCGCGAAGGACGCATCGAGTTCCCGGTGGGCACCGCGTTGATCAAGAGTTTTGGTTATCCCGCTGCCAAGGGCAAACTGAAGATCATCGAAACCCGTTTGCTGCTGCACCGCACCGATGGTTGGGTCGCCTTACCCTATGTCTGGCGCGCGGACGGTTCTGACGCCGACCTGAAAGTCGGCGGTGCGCGACTGCCGGCAACGATCCGCCATGCCGATGGCAGGCAAGAAGCGATCAGCTATGCCGTACCCAATAAGAACCAGTGCAAGCAATGCCATTCGAGCCGCAATGAGATCGAGCCCATCGGCCCGATTTGGCAAAATATGATATTTTCCTCCGAAGCCGACCGCACACAGCTTCGCGCGAGGGCGTCGTTCCCGCGCAACGGCTTGTTCGGCGAATCAATCTGGGATGATCCAAAGTCCGGCACTGTCGAACAGCGTGCTTTGGCTTATCTGCGCGTGAATTGCGGACATTGCCACCGGCCCACGGGTTCCGCCAGCAATTCGGGGCTGTTTTACGACGATATCATTGGCGGAGAGGCCGCAATGGGCATAGGCAAACGCCCAGTTGCAGCAGGAAGAGGCGCGGGTAATTTCGATTTTGTGATCGAGCCGGGCCATCCCGAACGCTCTATCCTGCTTTACCGGATGAAAAGCACCGATCCGGGTATCGCCATGCCAGAAGTTGGACGTGCCACTGTGCATGTCGAAGGCGTTGCGTTGCTCGAACAATGGATCAAGGAAATGAAGTCGCGTTGATCGGCGTTATTGCCGCATAGTCCGCTTCAACTCGTAACGTTCACCGCGCCAATCATCGAAATAGCCTTCTATTGCGGGGTGACTCACCGGGCCATGCTCTGAATCCGCAATCAGATTTTGTTGGCTGACATAGGCAACATAGCTGCTGTCTGCATTTTCCGCGAACAGGTGGTAGAATGGCTGATCCTTGCGCGGACGCACATGTTCCGGAATCGCGTCATACCATTCGTCACTATTGGCAAAGACCGGGTCGATATCGAACACCACCCCACGAAAATCGAAGATACGGTGGCGGACAACATCACCGATAGAAAAACGGGCTTCGGCAATATCTGGCATTTGGGGACTCGAAGACATGACCCCTATATCGGCCCGATTGCCAAGCCATTCAACCTTGCGCTTGGCAAAGCCCGAAACATTCGCTAATGGCCGCGCTCTGTCGCACGGGCACGCCGGTTTTCCGGCTTTGACCATCGCCCGTTTGACATGCGGACAGATGCCGGAGTGGTCGAACGGGGCGGTCTCGAAAACCGTTGTGCCAGTAATGGTACCCAGGGTTCGAATCCCTGTCTGTCCGCCACTT
>Ga0075152_10002864_pt1 | contig 12188 bp, 8 predicted proteins | sample JI61114C2DNA_FD_70964 | JGI IMG/M metagenome (GOLD analysis project Ga0075152, IMG submission 70964) | Wastewater effluent complex algal communities from Wisconsin, to seasonally profile nutrient transformation and Carbon sequestration -... | ecosystem: Engineered > WWTP > Effluent > Algae...
GTTGCCGCGGTCACGATACCGGACCAGCGCTCATGACCACCGTTGGACGTGATCAATTGCGGTTTAAGCTACTGATCACGTCCAACTGAACGGTGTGAGCACGAACGTCCGAAATCTGCAAGCACAAGCATTGTGCAATCATCAATTACAGGAATCTCGACTGCGAAGACGAATAACAGCTACTTCGCTGACCATAAATTCACAGAAAGGAATCAATGACACTCATAACATCTACAGATTTTATAAAAAACTGGACGCCAAAGAGGCCACTTGATCGTTCAATCCTACAAACGGGATTCCGAGTGATCGATGAGCAGGTATGTGGTCTTCGACCGGGTAACATCTACGTCGTTGCTGGGAGGCCGGGCATGGGCGTTACCACCACACTGCGCTCAATGACGATCAACGTCCTCAGGCAAGGCGCGAAGGTGCTCTTCTGCACATCGGGCAAGGAGATAGAGATCGAGATCGTCCGCCTACTGTCGAACATCACCCGTCGCATCCATATCGATTACATCGAGTGGGATATCTTGAGTGACGAGCAAAGATCACTGCTTCAGAAAGCAAAAAGTGAGTTAGCCGGTCACGACCTATCCTTCAGCAATGAGAAGTCCTTCTCGGCATTGCTTGACGACTTTAAAGCGTTCTTGTCTGACGCATCCTGTAAAAGTCGGCTGATAGTTATTGACAACCCAAATTTGCTGAATGCAGATAACGCTTCCAACACGAGTATAGGGAGAGCCTTATCCAATCTCGCCCATGACTATAAAGTGCCGATTCTTCTCGCAGCCGGAGCACTGCCACGGGCGGACAAAAAGTCGCTACATGACTCAGGGCTGGCCGATGTTAATGCGGCTTACGACATCATCGACTTTGCTGACGTTGTATTGTTCCTACGACGAGAGGAGCTTTATAACCCCGACACAGAGGAGCGCGGACTTGCCAGTTTAAAAATCGTCAAGAATCGTGGCAAATCTATCGGGAGATATCAATTTGCGAACTTCTTTGGCGAAACATCTGCGATTAGGCACGATGAGTTTGTCGCACACTGGAGGCCCAGTTTTTTTGACTTAAATAATGTTATACAAAAACCAATGGAGGGTTAAATGACAGTAGTTGAACGACAAGAAAGATATCGCGCAAGGCGCAGAATTGATGGCGACAGAAGAATTTGCATCTGGGTCAAGAAAGATGTTGCAGATGCCCTGCAGGAGGTTGCTAACGCACTTTCCATAACTCAGAAGCTTTTTATTGAGAAACTTGTTTTGAGTGTTAAGCGCAATCTTGATGAGAGATCTCAATGCAAATCACGAATTGATGTGCAAGCACCAAATCCTGAGATCAATTCAAAAACTTAGCTTCTTGGTGTTTCTGTTTCCGATGAAATCCAGCCATCTCAATAAAGATTGCTGTCCAATTAATTAATGTTCACTGGATTTGTGAAGCATGGCTTTAATTCTTCATGTCGGAAAATTGATTTCTAATTTTAAACTGTGCACCACTTCGTGGTGTGCCTTTCGTCCTGCGGACTCAAGTCAAATTCTATTGTTGTTATCTTGTAAGAAATCAGTTATGCAACGAAGCGAAGCGAAGTTGTTTTAAGGATATTCGGCTCACTCACTCCCCTAATGTTGCCCAAAACCCTTCGAAACCCGCTCTGCTTGGGCATCTTACCTTTCAAGACATCTACGTCTTCGACCTTCAATCGGGCAAAGAACAGGTAAATGGCCGTAGGCCATACCCCGAAGGGGTTTCAGTGCTTCCAGTGAAAAAGAAACCTGTTTTGGCTTCACCCCTATCACGACATAAAATCAAACTGCTTCAAAAACTGAATCCAGTTCAACCATTTCAACGTCTGATTCATTTTGATAGTCATCATCAATGATGAGTTCATCTGAACAATCGTCCTCAGCATTTGATGAAAACTTGACCCTGTAGCCTGTTTCCGTGAAAACCTCTGCTGATAGCCACTGAGTATCAACTATCTTGTCAGTTTGCATTCCATCGTGCATCGTCAGATATTTGATATCCATTCTGTTAAGTGCGACTTTTACTGCCGCCATCACTTTGTTTTCTAATCTGAAATAGATGCCCCACTTTTGCTTAGATGAGAGTGGTAAGCTACGGCCCTCGACACTTCTTCTGTGCGTTTCATGGGGCTTTATGGCACTCCAAAGCTTAGCAATTTCCTTCTTAAGCTCCTTGCAGTATTCATCATCGCTCAGAACAATCAACTTCATTTGATTATTATCCAACATGTTAGACAGAGCATAGTTCTGATAGGAGCCCGTTTTGTAGCAAACACGAGCACCACAAAAAAATGCGTTAATTATTCGTTTCACCTCCGTCAACGTGAATTCTTTAACTGTAGAGCCACTACCCACCTCTCTAAAGTGCTTGTTCAGCTCATTAACTGCCTTGTTCAAGTTGTTCCAGATGGTGTATCTGACTGACACTGGGTCATGAACGAGCGCCTTAATCATTGGAAGCTCCTGTTTCATCTCACACCTTACGGCTCGTTCATACAACAGACTTGGTGCCGCCGCTTCAATATCATAATCGTAAGGAAGGCCATTTTCTGAAAGGAATCTCGCTCTAACCGCCTTCCTCATGTTCTGTATTGGATGATATTCCCTTGAGCCAACTCTCTTCATGTTAAATTTTTTCTTTTTTAGCTCCGCCTCATGCTCTCGCTGCATCAATTGCGCCACAAGTTCGTAATCGTATTTTTTTGCCACCTCCTCTGCCTGACGGGAGAATTCAACGTCTTCCTGTGCTGCCAAGAATTGCGCTAAGGAAACCTCCATCTTTCCATCTAAAACCAGACACAAATACTTGAAGACTGCATCATTTCTTATGTATTTCATGCAGAACTTATTGCCTTCGTAATTTGAATACCTCCTGTCGACGCACACAAGCAATGAGTCCTTGAGTGTCGTCCCAAAATTGTCCTTTCCCATCCAAGTTCTGATTGAATTTGATGCCCATTCTCGGGGTTTATCGGTATGTGTGTTTATTGCTACTCCTTGAAGCGCTTTCTCTAACTTCCGTTTTCTTGCATAGTTTGAGTTCACGTAAGAGGGAAATGTCGTAGAGTCTATGGATGAGATATTTGTTTCTATCATGAAACCCCTTGTTTAAATTAGTTAAATGTGAAAAATGCTTTTTTACCTCTCTGAATTGCGATCGCAATTCTTTGTGCCTGCCGTGTATTGCCCCAGTAAAGCCCTGCTCAGCGGCTACCCTTGAAAGGAACGACGCATGAGCACGGCCATGGGAAAAGCAAACGCTGGAAAATCAAGCGCAAGAGTGCGCGGGTGATGGAGGTCCTGCTGGGCAAGACGACGGTAGCCCCTTTCAAACGCTGGATATGAAGACTCCGGCTGAGGCATTCGCTTTGGCGGGGTGATCTCTGCAGAACTTACTGGGTCAATGCATGTTGACGTTGACTAAATTTTTCATAAAGCCAGTCGTCGATTTCTTTTTCGATCCACCCAACGGCACGGGCACCCAGCGGTATAGGTGGTGGAAAGTCGCCAGATTTGATTTTTGCGTAGATAGTAGACCTGCAGAGTCCAGTTCGAGATTCGACCTGTTTGCGGCGCAGGATTGATAGATGGGTGTTTGAATTATTCATAAAACGTCCTTTGTAAAAACACAGCGAGATTGCTGTGCAGGACGTATTAAAACGCGGGAGGGTGAAGCTATGTCCGAATTCGGTTTTGGGTTTCCGAATTCGGTTTTAGTCGTCCTCTAAATTTTTTGCTTCGATGAGGTGATTTCGAATGGTGTCGTCTGTAATCCGTAGTCCAGCCTCCTCGACAAGTCTTTGAATTTTTGTGGCAGCTCCTCTCTCGTTTAGGTTGATTCTTAAATTGTTAGAAAGTCCTACAATTATTTTTAGTGCTGATTTATATTTTTTCGTTTCACTGGTGGTTGTTGTTCTTCCTTTTGGATTTTCATTGTGTTTTATAGCTTCGGACTTCTCGTTCGAGTTCAAGAATGGCTCAAACTCCTCCTTGTCAACATAAAGATGCGCCAGTCTGACTACGAGAGGTTTGTCGTTCTCGCTTGGTGAGTCCTTCCAGACCTGTCCGAATCGATCTTCATCTGTTAGTGGACATCCAGATAAGTTTGTTGATCCGGATTTTAGTAGGTCAAGTATTGATCGGTAGGTCAGAGGGGCGAGACTGAAATATTCAAAGGCATAATCTTCTGCATTTACAGGGGTCCATGCGGGAGTTCCATCCTCGTAGGTCTCGTTGAAATGACCAAGTTGGACTCGACGCTCTTGGTTTACGAGCGCAGAAATTTGAAGGCGATGTAGTGCTGCATTCAGCAAGATTTCTTGTGCTGGAATTTTCTGGTCCACGATCTTTACGTGATTTTCTGTGAGTGGTTGCATTTCTATTCCTTTTTTTCTGTATGCATGACATTTTCAGTGTTTGTTAGATAGCTACACCATGTCTCCATGAGATCTCTGCGTTGTTCCAGTAGATCGGTGCGATGATAGGCTGCCTCTACTTTGTCCTTGATTGTGTGTGCCAGAGATCGTTCAGCGAGGTCTCGGGAGTATCCTTGTTCACTACACCAATCACGGAAACTGGATCGAAACCCGTGGGTTGTTGCGATCCTGCCCGGTGTGTCGCTGACTGCTTTCAGTCTGCGGAGTAGGTTGGTGATTGCCATGTCTGAAAGTTCGACTTGGTCGCGGGGTGAAGGAAAAACCAGTGTTTCGTGCTTGCCTTGTTGATCGCTGAGAATCTCAAGCGCTCTGGAAGATAGAGGCACCCGATGGGGCACTTTCGCTTTCATTCTCTCGCTCGGAACGGTCCAGATGGCGTTCGTGAAATCAACTTCTTCCCATTTCATACCTGTGGCTTCACCAGAACGACAGGCAGTCAATATGATGAATTCCAGCAGCGTTCGTGTCACCTCAGGTCGTTTGGTCGGCCTAAGATCCATTTTTAGGAACGTTGGAATATTTCGCCAAGGCATTGCAGGGTGATGTTTTACGCGTATTGTTTTCCCTTGCTGGGGAGGGAGTAGGTGAGCCACGACGTCCACGGGGTTGGATTCGCAGTGACCATGAGCCCATCCCCAAGACATCACGGCGTGGATACGCTGTTTTACTCGGCTTGCCGTCTCGGCCTTCGTGAGCCAAATTGGCTTTAGAGCCTCAGCTACGTCTCCGGGCTGGATCTCGTTCAGGCGCTTCTCGCCAAGCGTCGGGAAGGCGTATTTGATGAGGGTGTTGATCCACTGCTGCTCGTGTTTGGGGTTTTTCCAAGAGGGGAGCAGATCCTTGTGCAGGGTATCGGCAGCCTCTTTAAAAGTGGGGATCGTAGGGGCTTTGGGAGCCTCGTTGATCTTGGCCTTCTCGTCCAGAGGATCTTTTCCAGCAGCGAGTTCAGTTCGCATGGTAGAAGCGCGTTTTGCGGCCTCTGCGATCCCAACTTCGGGGTAGGCGCCCAAACCTGCGTTCCGACGTTTGCCAGTTACAGGGCTGACATAGCGCAGCACCCACTTACCACGTCCTTTTGTTTGTGATGGATGTAGCGTGAGCCCTGTGATGCCCCCGTGCGGGATTGGAGTGTCGGCGGGTTTGATGTTCCTAGCTTTGGTGTCAGTAATGATAGCCATCTCATGACTCCTTGTTGGTGTGCCATTGAGTATGCCACATGGAGTCGGCTTTTGTTGGATGAAGCTAGATCGCTGAAGAAGTAAAAGTCATTAAAAACAGTGGATTGAGTATAATAACAAGACCGCCATGGACGATACTGGACCTAAATTTGGCGGACGCCCTCTCCGCCAAATACCCAGCAAAAACGCCCCTTTCGGGGCGTTTTTGTTTTGTAGCCCGTAACCGACCCCGTGTCGTGCGAGCTTGCTCCCCCTGTGCCTGCCGCTGGCGTTTCGGGGGTGGTCCTCACCGAGTCCCGAAGTCCTCCTCGATTCCTTCAGAAAGTGATCGTGCAGCCGTAAATGGATCATTCCCAACGAGGAGTGTTGTCATGTTGCAGGCTGCCCAGAGCGCGACCGGCCAAGAGTCGGATGAATCCGGCTTCGCCCAGGAACTCCTGACGTTTACCCTCGGCGCGGAGGAGTATGCGATTGATATCTTGAAAGTCCAGGAGATCCGCGGTTACGACGCGGTCACAACCATCGCGAATGCGCCAGGATTCATCAAGGGGGTCATCAATCTTCGGGGCACGATCGTGCCCATCGTTGATCTTCGCATCAAATTCGCGGTAGGCGTCGCGGAATACACGCCCTTTACGGTGGTGATCATCCTGAATATCGGTGGCCGTGTCGTGGGTATGGTCGTGGATGCCGTGTCCGATGTCATCGCCTTGAAGCCCGATCAGATCCGCCCTGCTCCGGATTTTGCCTCGTCAGTCGACACTGCCTACATCATGGGTCTGGGCGCACTTGGGGAGCGGATGCTGATCGTTGTTGATATCGAGCGCCTAATGCTTTCCAGCGAAATGGCGCTGGTTGACGAAGCCTCCCACTGAAAGCAGGAGTCGCCATGAGTGCTTTTCTTTCTCCGGCTGTGGGTGTCATGAATCGTCTGTCCGTCCAAGGGAAGCTCTTCCTGCTTGGGCTGATTGCGATGATCCCCGTTGTCGTTCTGGCTTTCATGTTGCTTGAGCGCATCAATACTGACATCGCCTTCAGCGTGAAGGAAACCTATACGGTTCCGATGGTGACGCCGGCTCGTCAGCTGATGCAGGCCGTTCAGGCCCATCGTGGCGTTTCGCAGAGCATCATCGGCGGTGACGGCTCTATTGCTCCCCGCCTTGGGGAGCTCCGCGCTCAGGTTGAGCAGGCAATCAAGGCTGGTGATGTGGCCAACGAGCGACTGGGTTTGGCGCTCTCTACGGCGTCCGCATGGACGGCAGTTCGCCAGGGATGGGCGGAACTCCAAGTAAAGGCTGTCAGTGTCGGCGCAGCAGAGAGTTTTCGTCTCCACAGCGAATACATCGCGAGCGTGAGGGCATTCATCGCACTTGTCGCTGACAATAGCAATGCAACCCTCGATCCGGAGCTCGAGACCTATTACCTCATGGACCTCTTCGTGAGTCGGCTCCCTGATCTCACTGAAGATGCTGGCCGCGCGCGCGCACTGGGGACGGGCCTGGCGTCTCGTAGGCAGAGCACTGAGAACGAGCGTGTCGACATGCACGTCCTTTTGCGGCGCCTGGCCGATGGTCGAGCGGCGATTGACTCTGCAGTTGTCAAGGCGGGGGCGAATGAGCCCGCACTCCAGGCTGCACTGGAGGCTCCCCGGAAGGTCGTGGATGAGAACGTCCGAGCGCTTGTGTCCCTGGTGGAAGGCCGTGTTCTCAAGCAGGCGGAGATCGCTATTGCGCCGCTTGAGGTATTTGAGGCGGGCTCCAGAGCCGTCGATGCGGGTTACGCCCTGTTTGACGTATCGGCCAGGGAGTTCGACCAGCACCTCAATCGCCGGCTTGCGCGTCTTGAGAACGCCAGGTTGGCGGCTGTCGGGGTGATCCTCGCAAGTCTCGTGCTGGCGCTATACCTTTTTCTGGGCTTTCGCCGCACGATGCTCCACGGAATCGAGCAGATTCAGTCTGGCCTGGCGCGGATTGGGCAGGGAGCGCTTGATGTTCCGTTACGGGTGGTCTCTAGGGATGCGTTTGGTGAGATTGCCATTTCGTTGAACGAGATGCAGGCCAGCCTGCTCACTCGCTTGAGTCAGGAGCATGCAGCCGCGGCAGGCAATCTGCGCATTCGCAACGCGCTCGATAAGGCCTCCACCAACATCATGCTGGCGGACAACGACGGTCAGATCGTTTACTGCAACCTCGCTGTTCTCTCGATGCTGCGGGAAGCAGAGGGCGATATCCGTAATGAGTTGCCGGAGTTCTCGGCCCAAGGGCTCGTCGGTCGTAACTTTGACACCTTTCACAAGAATCCTGCTCATCAGCGCGGACTCCTGGGGGCTTTGCGTGGCGAGCATCGGGCGACCGTGCGCATTGGAGGCCGGACCTTCTCCCTGGTTGCCAATCCTGTGGTCAATGAGCAGGGCGTGCGTCTCGGGTCGGTGGTCGAGTGGCAGGACAGAACGAGTGAAGTGCGTATCGAGCAGGAGCTGGCGGATCTTCTAAAAGCCGCACTGGGTGGGGACTTCGCCCGGCGGCTGAGCCTGGAGGGCAAGAGCGGCTTCCTGGCGACCCTGTCCGAGGGCATGAATAACCTGATGGGGATTGTTGCCACGAACCTGGAGGACATCGCCCGTGTTCTGAACGCGATTGCGCGTGGCGATCTGACGGAGAAGATCACGGCGGATTACGGCGGGACGTTCGGTCAGTTGAAGGACGACACGAACACGACGGTGGAGCGTTTGAGGGAGGTGGTGGGCCAGATCAAGGAGGCGTCGGAGGCGATCAACGTGGCGGCGCAGGAGATCTCGGCGGGGAATTCAGACCTTTCGTCGCGGACGGAGGAGCAGGCGAGCAGCCTGGAAGAGACGGCGAGCTCGATGGAGCAGCTGAACGCGACGGTGCGTCAGAACGCGGATAACGCGCGGCAGGCGAAGGAGCTTGCGGGCTCGAGCAACGAGGTTGCGGAGCAGGGCGGTGCGATGGTGGGACGTGTGGTCGAGACGATGGGCTCGATCCAGGAAAGCGCGAAGAAGATCGCCGACATTATCGGGGTGATCGATTCGATCGCGTTCCAGACGAACATTCTGGCGCTCAACGCGGCGGTGGAAGCGGCGCGTGCGGGGGAGCAGGGTCGTGGTTTTGCGGTGGTGGCGAGCGAGGTTCGGAGCCTTGCTCAGCGCAGTGCGCAGGCGGCGCGTGAGATCAAGGCGCTGATAGCGGACAGTGTTGACAAGGTGGAGGACGGCGCGAAGCTGGTGAACGAGGCGGGTCAGACGATGGAGGAGGTGGTGTCGAACTTCCAGAAGTTGTCGTCGCTGGTGACGGAGATCGCGGAGGCGAGTTCGGAGCAGAGCAGCGGGATTGAGCAGGTGACGCAGGCGGTGGGTCAGATGGATGAAGTGACCCAGCAGAATGCGGCCCTGGTTGAAGAGGCTGCTGCTGCGGCTGAAAGCCTTGAGGATCAGGCGAGGAGTCTCGTTCAGGCGGTGAGTCGTTTTCGCCTGGTGCCTGCTTCAGGAGCGTCCGGCGCCGCAACGCTCGATTTTGACGGTGTCATTCAGGCCCATATGGGCTGGAAGCATAAACTGCGCAACTACCTGGCTGGCGAGGGTGAGGCGCTTGATCCGGCGGTCGTTTCCCGTGATGACAAATGTGTTCTGGGGTGCTGGGTCCATGGTGAAGGCAAGCGCTACGCCGGAGATCCCGGGTTTATACAGCTGCGTAGCAAGCATGCGGATTTCCACCGCTGTGCTGGCGCAGTGATCCGGGCCAAGCAGGCTGGTGACAGCGCAGGAGCCGAACGTTTGCTGCTCAATGACTTCTCGATTCTTTCCGACGAGACGATCCAGGAAATCCGCAAGCTCAAACAGACCCAGGCTGCAGGCCAGTCTCCTGCGCCCGTGGCTCAGCCCGTGCCGCTCGAACGTGAACGCATGGCCGGCCCGGCAAAAAACATGAAGTTTGCCAAGCTCGGCGCGCCCTTGCCGAAGGTCAAGCGCCATGCCTCGAACCTGGCCGAGGCCGATTGGGAAGAGTTCTGATTCGTCGATGGTTTGACGATGGCGATAGTCAGGTCAAGTGGGAGTAAACAATGAAAATCAACATGCCCGTTACCCAGCGTGAAGTCGAATTGGGTGATACCGACCTGATCGTGTCGAAAACCGATCTCAAGGGGCAGATCACTTACATCAACGAGGACTTCATCCGCATCAGTGGCTTCAGTGAGGATGAGTTGATCGGCCAGCCACATAATGTGGTGCGCCACCCGGACATGCCTGTGGAGGCCTTCGAGGACATGTGGCGTGCGCTCAAGGCTGTCCGTCCATGGGTGGGGCTGGTGAAGAATCGCTGCAAGAACGGTGATTTTTACTGGGTCACTGCCCACGCCACGCCAATTCTCGAAAATGGACAGGTGACAGGCTACATGTCGGTCCGACGCAAGGCCGTGGCGAGTCAGATCAAGGAGGCCGAAGAGGCCTATGCGCTCTTCCGGAATGGCAAGGCCGGGCGCAGGAGGATCGATAACGGTCAGGTCCGAAGCTCCGGATTGCTGTCGGGGCTTGGGGATCGCTTAGCCAGTTTCTCCTTGGCGACCCGGGCTGCCGCTGCGGCAACCGTTGCTCTTGCAGTGATCCTTGGTGTGGGCTCCCTCGTCATGCGGGATCGTGCGACCGATGCGCTCGAGAGCCAGGGGCTGGCGGTCGTTAGCGAGAAGGTCCGCCTGGTGCGCGCCATGGTCGAATCCAAGGCCCAGGGCTTACGTGTTGAGACCGAGCGTCTGAACGACATGTTTGCCGCGGGCTTTACCGAAGGGTTTTCCGTGAATGCCGTGGGTGAGGGCGCGCCAGTGCTCATGCACGGTGGGATGGCCATGAACCTGCGGAGCCAGGAGGTGGATCGATTTACGGCAGGGAGTGGCGCAGTCGCGACCCTGTTTGCCCGCAAAGGCGATGAGCTTTATCGCGTTTCCACCTCGGTGAAAAAGGAGAACGGTGAGCGGGCTGTCGGGACAACCCTGGCTCACGAACATCCCGCTTATGCGCGCCTGTTGGCTGGCGAGCGCTATGTTGGCAAGGCAGTCCTGTTTGGCAAGGACACCTACACGGGCTACACCCCGATCAAGGATGCGGCGGGCAAGGTCATTGGTGCCACCTTTGTCGGAAGGAATTTCTCGGATGAGCTCGCTGCCCTGCGCAAGCAGATCAAAGATATCCGGTTTGGCGAGTCGGGCTATGCCTATGTGCTTGACTCCACTTCCGGTAAGGGGCTTGGTACGCTTGTTGTTCACCCGGCCAAGGAAGGTCAGAGCGTGATCGACGCGAAGGACGCTGATGGACGCACCTTCATCCGCGAGATCCTGGAGCGCAAGAGCGGTGTGATTCGCTATCCCTGGCTCAACGCCGAGTTGAACGAAAGCGTGTCGCGGGAAAAGGTGGTGGCCTTTGAGGCGTTTCCCGAATGGAATTGGGTGATTGCTGGCGGCACTTATGTGGATGAGTTCGAGGGTGTAGCCCGAAGCATCGGGCTGATGCTGCTGGTGATGGGGCTGAGCGCCGCCTTGGTGCTGGCGGTACTGATCTTCACCCTGATGCGGACCCTCGTGGCACGTCCTCTCAAGGCCATGGTGGATACGGCGCAGAACGTGGCTTCTGGGCACTACAGCAACGCCATCGATGTAGGGCGCAATGATGAAATCGGCCAGGTGCTGCAGGCGCTGGAATCCATGCAGATTCGGCTGTGCAGCGACATTGCCGAACAGAAGCGGGCCAGCGATGAGAATGCCCGTATTCGTCAGGCTCTGGATTGCGTCGAGACCAACGTGCGGATTGCGGATCCTTGCGGGAGGGTCATCTATGCCAATCCGGCACTCCTCAAGACCATTCGTGCCATTGAGGCCGAGATTCGCAAGGATGCGCCGGGGTTCAGCGTTGATACCTTTGTCGGAAGCAGTATCGGACGGCTCTATGCAGATCCGGATGCAGCCCTAAAGCGCTTGGCTGCCCTGACTCAGACCACCCGTACCCAGATGCTCATCGGTGGGCGGACCTTTGATGTGGTGACCAGCCCCATTCTCAATGCTGCTGGTGAGCGTCTCGGATCCGTCGGTGAGTGGCGCGACCGCACTGACGAATTGCTGGCCGAGACGGAGGTGCAGGCCCTCGTGGCGGCGGCGGTAGACGGTGATTTTTCGGCACGGCTCGCCGCGGAGGGCAAGGTCGGCTTCTTCCGTGATCTATCAGAAGGTCTCAATCGGCTCATGGTTGGTGTGGCCGGCAGCTTGCATGACCTGGCCCGTGTTCTGAACGCGATCGCGCGTGGTGATCTGACGGAGAAGATCACGGCGGATTACGGTGGGACCTTCGGTCAGTTGAAGGACGACACGAACACGACGGTGGAGCGTTTGAGGGAAGTGGTGGGCCAGATCAAGGAGGCGTCGGAGTCGATCAACGTTGCGGCGCAGGAGATCTCGGCGGGGAATTCAGACCTTTCGTCGCGGACGGAGGAGCAGGCGAGCAGCCTGGAAGAGACGGCGAGCTCGATGGAGCAGCTGAACGC
>Ga0075152_10002866_pt1 | contig 12182 bp, 10 predicted proteins | sample JI61114C2DNA_FD_70964 | JGI IMG/M metagenome (GOLD analysis project Ga0075152, IMG submission 70964) | Wastewater effluent complex algal communities from Wisconsin, to seasonally profile nutrient transformation and Carbon sequestration -... | ecosystem: Engineered > WWTP > Effluent > Algae...
GCCACCGTGGCAGCGGGCGGATCGATGATGATGATGTCGTTGGCGCAGAGCATCGTCCATTGCACGTCAAAACTCTCGGAGGGGTTGCTGCCGACCCAGTGGTTGCCAAATACGGATACCGGGATCTCCAGCTCGTAGAACCAGTGATTTCCACCCAGCGTACCCATGTTGCCGAAGCTGTTGGAGATGACCATGTCGGCATTGCCCACATCGGTGCCGGTATTGACCTTGGTGAGGTAGGTGGAGTTGGCGGGGTCGTAGACGCCGGGGGCGCTCCACAGGCCGGTGGCCCAGTCGGCATTGGTGGTGCTCACCACGTCGCCCTGCAGCAGGGTGCTGCTGCGGTTGGCAGTGAGAACGCCGAATTCGAAGCTGCCGTCACGGCCGAAGTCGATGGCGAAGTCGCCGCGGCCGTAGCTGTTGCTGCCGTTGGGAGTGCTCGGGTCGTGACCGGTGATCAGGCCCAGGGCCAGGTAGGTCTGGCCGTCGGTGCGGGTGTACCAGGTCAGGTAAAGGGCTTCGGCGTCGTAGGCCTGGCCGCCCCAGCCGGGGCTCAGGTAGCCGCCGTTGGCATTGCTCTGGTCTTCCACCGTGTACAGCACGCCGTTGTTCGGCGTCCACCCTGCGACGTTGCCATTGTTCCTGACACCCCAGTCGGCAAAGTTGCCGTCGATGGTCAGCGGATCTGCATGAGCGGGAAGGGCGATGACCGTGGTGACCAGGGCAAGGGCGAGGCCGGCGAGGGATGTAGTTTTCATGGGGCACACCAATCTGGATGGAATGGTGGCGAGAATAGGAGCCCGCGGCCGTCGGGCGGCGGCACTTCCTCACGGATGGTGCGTGGGTAGGGGCAAAAGAGCAGGCAGTTGCGACCCCGGTCACAGCTGCCTGCAAGCGCGGTGTACCCCTCGGGCCGGTCAACGCCGTCAGGACGGCGGATGGGCGCGGGGGAGCCGCGGGGAGGTCAGACGAACAGGCACTGCTCCAGGCGCCCGCACAGGGCGGGCTCGGGGGATTTGGTGTAGTCCTTCTCGAAGCGGTCGGTGACCAGCTGGGCGGTGGGGCGGTCCAGGGTGGCGTTGAGCATGCCCATGAAGGCGGGTGGGGCGATGAGAATGGCGCGGCCGAACTTGTTGTGGCTGCGGCCCATGTAAAGCTCCTTGGCCAGCATCTGGGCAAAGGCCCGTGCGGCGTTCTGCTTGGGTGGGGTGGCTTGTTCCCGGGCACCGTGGCCGCTGCCTGCGGCCTGCATCTGTCCGGCCCGGTCGGAGGCCAGGTCGGCGTTTTTCATGCGGCTTTCGGGGTGAGCGATCTCCTTCACCAGCTGCAGGCCTTTCTTGGGCCCCAGGTTGGCGTACAGACGGGCAAGACTCGCGTTGGCGACAAGAATCCAGGTGATGACCATGAGTTGCTCTCCACTTTCTGTCATGAATGCCGGAGCGGCCTAAGCAATGTAGACAGCCCCGCTGGGCAAATCAAAGGGAGCTTGTCTGATCCCCCGGTGCGGCCCGCCCGAGGCGGGCTTCACCCACGGCCGGGTCTTGTCCGAAGTAGCCGGAAAGCTGTTCGTAAACAGCGGGGTACTCGGATTTTAGGAGGCCGGGGGTTTCAAAGAAGGCCTCGCTCATCACGGCAAAGAACTCGGCCGGATGCTCGGCCCCGTAGGGGTCGAGGGCGGTGTCCTCGCCCTGGTCCACCCGGCTGCAGAAGTCGTCGTAGGCGGGCTGGAAGGCCCGGGCCCAGGCGCTGGCGGAGAGATGGGCGGGCAGCCGCGGGTAGCCATCCACTTCGCCGTTGCCCATGTCGAGTTTGTGGGCAAATTCGTGAATCACCACATTGATGCCATCGAAGGGGTTTTCGCCCTCGAACCACGACAGCAACACCGGGCCGCCTTCCCAGGCCTCGCCGAGCACCTCGTCGTTGTACTCGTGCACGACGCCGTCCTCGTCGATGACGCTGCGGGGGATCACGAAGTCGCCCGGGTGCACGATGATGCCCACCCAGTCGGCGTAGGCGTCCAGCCCGATGTTCAGCACCGGCAGGCAGGCCTGCAGGGCGATGGAGAGGAGGAGGGTGTCGGTGATGATCACCCCCTCGGCCCCATGCACCTGCTTGTCGGCGAGAAACTCGAGGGCCATGCGGCGCAGGCGCGGGCGGTCTTCCGGCGGCAGGTAGTCGAGAAAGGGCAGGCTGCTCTCGACGGCGCTCCACTGCTCGGGCGATATCGTGTGGCGGTCGGCAGCGCGCTGGCGTCGCCAGCGGCGAAAGGCGGAAAACATGGGCTCGGGAGAGGTGTCGATGAAACTGAAATGGCCGGCGTGGGGTCGGAGTGGCGCACCTGACATCACCGGCGGGGCGATCAAGATCAAACTTTCACTGCTCAGCCTATAGGATAATGCCGGCATGGTCGCCGTTACTCATTCGATATCCCAGTCCGTGTCCTCGTTGTCCTCAGCCGAGTTGCTGTGTGAGGGCCTGCTGCCCGACGATGCCCGCCGCGTTGGCGATGCCCTTGCCTGGGTCCAGCCCATCTATGAAAGCCGTACTCTCGGCACCCAGGAGCAGGTGTGGCAGCACGCCCTCGGCACGGCGCTGATTGCGGCATCCCTGCGCCTCGACGCGGACACCCGCATCGCGGCCCTGTGCTTTGCGGTGGGTGACGTGCTCGATCACCCTAACGAGGAGATCGTCACCCGTTACGGTGACAGCGTGGCCCGATTGGTGGATGGTTTGCGTCGCCTCAACGGCCTGCGCGTCATCACCCGCATGACCACCACTGCCAGCGCACCCGAGATCCGTGCCCAGAGCGAAGTGCTGCGCAAGATGCTGCTGGCCATGGTCGAGGACATCCGAGTGGTGCTGCTGCGGGTGGCGTCCCGCACCCAGACCCTGCGCTATTTCACCGACCACCCGGGCCGCACCCGCGAGTCCATCGCCCGCGAGAGCCTCGACATCTACGCCCCCCTGGCCAACCGGCTGGGCATCTGGCAACTCAAGTGGGAGCTGGAGGATCTCTCCTTCCGCTTTCTGGAGCCGGAGACCTACAAGCGCATCGCCCGCATGCTCGACGAGCGCCGGGTGGAGCGCGAGCAGTTCATCGTCGATGCGGTGGCGCGCCTCAAGAGCGAGGTGCAGGCCATCGGGGTGACGGCCGAGGTTTATGGTCGACCCAAACACATCTACAGCATCTACAACAAGATGCGCGCCAAGCGGCTGGATTTCTCGCAGATCTACGATGTGCGCGCCCTGCGCGTGCTGGTGGCCGAGGTGAAGGACTGCTACGCCGTGCTTGGCATCGTGCACCAGATCTGGACCCCGATCCCCAAGGAGTTCGACGACTACATCTCGATGCCCAAGGGCAACAACTACCAGTCCCTGCACACCGCCGTGTATGCCGGTGATGGTCGGGCCCTGGAGGTGCAGATCCGCACCCACGATATGCACAACCACGCCGAGCTCGGGGTGGCTGCTCACTGGCGTTACAAGGAAGGCAGCGGGCCCTCCAGCGGCGACTACGACGAGAAGATCGCCCTGCTGCGCAGCCTGCTGTCGTGGCGTGACGAGGTCACCGATTCGGCCGACTGGCTGGAACAGTTCAAGCGCGCCTCGCTGGATGACACCATCTACGTGCTCACGCCCCAGGGGCGGGTGATCGATCTGCCCCGCGGCGCGACGCCCATCGACTTTGCCTACCGGGTGCATACCGATCTCGGCCACCGCTGCCGCGGCGCCAAGGTCAATGGTCAATTGGTGACCCTCAACACCCCCCTGGAAAGCGGCCAGACGGTGGAGATCATGTCCACCAAGGAGGGCGGCCCGTCCCGTGACTGGCTCAACGCCCACCAGAGCTACGTGGCCACGCCGCGAGCCCGCCAGAAGATCAAGCAGTATTTCAGCGCCCTCGAAGAGGAAGAGCTGCTGGTGCGCGGGCGCAGTGTGCTGACCCGTGAGATTCAACGCGAGGGCCATGGTCAGGTCAATCTCGACGACCTGGCGACACGCCTTGGTTTCAAGGGGCCGGACGCCCTGTTCATCGCCGCCGGCCGTGGTGAGGTGGGGCCGCGGGCCATCCAGATTGCCCTGCGGGGGGCCGACTCCGTCGATGCGCCGTCCGAGACGCCCGAGGTCATCATCGGGCAGAGCCACCCGGGTGACGCAGGTGACACCATCCTGATCGTCGGCGTGGGCAAGCTGATGACTTCCCTGGGGCGCTGCTGCAAGCCGGCGCCACCGGATGCCATCCAGGGCTACGTGACCCGCGGGCGCGGCGTCTCCATCCATCGGGTCGAGTGCCGTGATTTTCAGCAGCTCGTGCGCTCCCATCCCGAACGGCTGATCAGCGCCCAGTGGGGCGGGGTGGCCACGCCCAAGGATGCCGTCTTCCCGGTGGACGTGCTGGTGCATGCCATGGACCGCCAGGGTCTGCTGCGCGATATCTCCGAAGTCCTGTCGCGGGAGAAGCTGAACGTGATCGCGGTCAACACCCTGAGCCGCAAGGGCGCGGCGCGCATGCGCTTCACCCTCGAAGTGCAGGGTGTGCACCTGATCCAGCGCGCCCTGACCCTGATCCGCGAAGTCAAGGGCGTCACCGACGTCGAGCGCGGCTGAGGCCCGGACGTGCCCGTTTTCGAGCGGCATCATTACGCGTGGCTGTCCATTGCGGCAGCGCTGGCTACCATCGCCCTCAAGACCCTGGCGTGGTCGATCACAGGGTCGGTAGGCTTGCTGTCCGATGCGCTGGAGTCCTTCGTCAACCTGGCGGGGGCGGGCTTTGCCCTGTGGATGATCCTCATCACCCGCGATCCGCCCGACGGTACCCATCCCTTCGGCCACGGCAAGGCGGAGTATTTCTCCAGCGGCTTCGAGGGCTTTCTCATTCTTGGTGCCGCCGCGGCCATCATCTGGACTGCCAGCGAGCGCCTCATGGCCCCGCGCCCCATCGAGTCAGCCGGGTGGGGCCTGGCCTGGTCGGCGGCGGCCACCACCATCAACTTCGTGGTGGCCCGTGTTCTCGGCAAGGCCGGCGAGCGGCTCAACTCCATCGCTCTGCGGGCCGACTCCCGCCATCTCATGACCGACGTGTGGACCTCGGTAGGGGTCATTGTCGGGGTCTCCCTGGTGGCCTGGACGGGCTGGCTGATGCTGGACCCGTTGATTGCGATCCTGGTTGGCCTGCATATCGCGTGGGAGGCCGTCGGCCTGCTGCGCGAGTCGGTGGATGGGTTGATGGACCGCAGCCTCGACGCCGACAGCGTGGCCCGGGCCCGGGCGGTACTCGACGCCTATCAGGCCCGCGGGGTGCACTACCAGGGCTTGCGCACCCGCCAGGCCGGGGCGTCGTCTTTCCTGCAGGTGGTCGTGCTGGTGCCGGGTGACTGGTCGGTTCGCCACGGACACGCCCTCCTCGACGAGATCGAGGCTGCCCTCGAAACCGCCATTCCGGGCCTCGAAGTCACCACCCATCTCGAGCCTCTGCCTTGAGCCCACGGCCTGTTTGATAAGATTGGGCATCTACCGATCTTCCGGACTGTTTCAATGATCTTCGTGTTGTCCCCGGCCAAGGCCCTCGATTACGAGTCGCCCCTGAACACTTCCCGTTTCACCGAGCCCGATTACCTGGACGATGCCGCGCAGCTGATTGCCGGCCTGCGTGAGCTGTCCCACGCCGAGGTGGCCCGCCTGATGGACCTGTCCGACCCCCTGGCGGCTCTCAACGTGGCCCGCTACGCCGAGTGGTCGCAACCCTTCACGCCGGCAAATGCCCGCCCGGCCGTGCTGGCCTTCAATGGTGATGTGTATGACGGCCTCGAGGCACGCAGCCTCTCCGAGACCGATCTCGACTTTGCCCAGCAGCACCTGCGCATCCTCTCTGGCCTGTATGGTCTCCTCAAGCCCCTCGACCTGATGCAGCCCTACCGGCTGGAAATGGGTACGCGCTTTGCCAACGCGCGGGGCAAGGACTTGTATGCCTTCTGGGGAATGACCCAGACCGAGGCGCTCAATCGCCTGCTGGCTGCCGAGGACGAGGTCGGCCGAGAAGCCGTGCTGGTGAACCTGGCCTCGGAGGAGTACTTCAAGTCGGTCAAGCGGGCTCGCCTGCAGGGCCGCCTGCTCGACATCGGCTTTGAGGACTGGAAGGGCGGGCGTTACAAAATCATCAGTTTCTATGCCAAACGTGCCCGCGGCCTGATGGCCCGCTATGCCATCACCCGGCAGGTGCAGGAGGTCGAGCAGCTCAAGGACTTCGCTGCTGATGGCTATGCCTTCGCGCCGGAGGCATCGGACGAGAGCCGCTGGGTGTTCCGGCGGCGTCAGGACTGAGGGAGGGCAGGGAATGGCCCATCCTGACAAGGTGGCGGGTCTGGTCCGCATGAAGAGGCTGGCAACGGGCGGGCTCGTCGCCGTCGCGCTGTTGCTGGTGCTGGCCCGTATCCAGGGGTGGGGCTGGGTGGCTGCGTTTGCCGAGGCCGCACTGATCGGCGCCCTGGCCGACTGGTTCGCTGTGGTGGCTCTGTTTCGCCACCCCCTTGGCCTGCCGATTCCCCACACGGCCATCCTGCCCCGCAACAAGGCGCGTCTGGCTGACAACCTGGCGGAGTTCATCCGCGATCGTTTTCTCGATACCGCATCCCTGGTGGCACGCCTGCGTTCCGCCCAGCCCGCCGACAGGCTGGCGGCCTGGCTCCGGCAGCCCGCCAACGCCGACCTGCTGGCCGGCCGGCTGGTGGTGGTGTTTGCCGAAGCGGTGGATTTCATGGACGACCCGCGGGTGCGGCGGCTGTTTCTCCACGCCCTGCGGCGCCGGGCCGGCAGCCTCGACATGGCTGATGGCCTCGGTCGCCTGCTGGAAGTGATGACCGAGCACGGCCGCCACCAGGCCCTGCTCGACGAGGGCATCGAGCGCCTCGGCCATTGGCTCGAAGAACCGGGCGTTCGGCAGGGCTTTGCCGGCATGATCGTGGACGTGGCCGGTCGCGAATATCCCAAAGTGGTGGCAATGCTGGGCCTGGTTGGAATCAACCCGGCGGAACTGGGCGAGCGGGTGTCGGCGGGCATCATTGCCGGCGTGCAGGGCCTGCTCGACGAGGTCGCCCAGGACCCGTCCCATCCGCGCCGCCAGGCCTTCGATGAGCTGGTGGCCACCTACGTCGGCCGGCTTGGCCAGGATCAGGCCTTCCGTGCCCGGGTGGATCAGGCCAAGCGGGAGTTTCTGGCCCACCCGGCGGTGGGCACCGCCCTGCGCGACCTGTGGGATGACCTGCGCGCCTGGCTGGGTCGGGACATGCAGCGCGCCGATTCCCGGGTGCGCCGTCACCTGGCCTCTGCCACTGTGGCCCTGGGCGCGAGCCTTGCCGACAACCCGGCTCTGCGCGAGTCCTTCAACGAACACCTGGAACGTACCGTCGAAACCCTGGCACCCGAGCTGCGTGATGGCCTGGCCCACCACATTGCCACCACCATGAAGGCCTGGAAGGACGAGGATCTGGTCCGCGAGGTCGAGGTCAGCGTCGGTCGCGACCTGCAGTTCATCCGTCTCAACGGCACCTTTGTGGGCGGCCTGATCGGCCTTGCCCTCTACGCCCTGACCCAATACGCAGCCTGACTTTCTTATCATGAGCCTTCGCATCAGCAGCAATTTCGATTCCGGCGCCATTGAGGTGCTGTCCCTGGCGCGTGCCGACGACATCCGCCTGCGCATCCGGGCGGATCAGGGGGTGGATGGCGACGCGGCCTTTCGCCAGTGGTTCCACTTCCGTCTCCACGGTGCAGCAGGTCAGGCCGTGCGCCTGGTCTTCGAGAATGCCGCCGAGGCCGCCTACCCGGACGGTTGGCCCGACTACCGCTGTGTGGCGTCCTATGACCGGCGCAACTGGTTCCGCGTCCGCGGCACCCGCTACGAGAACGGCCAGCTCGTTGTCGAGCACACGCCTGAACGCAACAGCATCTACTACGCCTACTTCGAGCCCTATTCTCACGAGCGCCACCTGGATCTGCTCGGCCGCGTGGAGATGTCGCCGTTCGCCTCGGTCACCAACCTGGGCGCCACGGTGGAAGGGCGTGACCTGGACCTCGTCACCGTCGGGCGCCCCGGGCCGGGCAAGGCCCCGGTGTGGATCATCGCCCGCCAGCACCCGGGCGAGAGCATGGCCGAGTGGTTCGTCGAGGGGCTCCTCGAACGCCTGCTCGACGGCGCCGACCCGGTGGCACGGCGCATCCGCGAGAAGGCCGTGCTCTACATCGTCCCCAACATGAACCCCGATGGCGCGATTCGCGGCAACCTGCGCACCAATGCGGCCGGCGCCAACCTCAACCGGGAATGGCGCGAGCCCAGCCTTGAGCGCAGCCCCGAGGTGCTGCTCGTGCGCGAGGCCATGGAGGCCAGCGAGGTGGAGCTCTTCCTCGACATCCATGGCGACGAGGCCCTGCCTTACGTGTTCTTCTCGACCGCGGAGGAGGTGCCGGGCTTCACCGATGCCCAGCGGGTGCGCCAGGCCCGCTTTGTCGAAGCCTTCAGGGCGGCCAGCCCCGATTTCCAGACCGAACACGGCTACCTCAACGGCCGCTTCCGCGACGAGCTGCTGACCCTCGCCTCCAAGTGGGTGGCCCATCGCTTCGGCTGCGTGTCCCTGACCCTGGAGATGCCTTTCAAGGACAACGCCAACCTGCCCGACGGCATCGTTGGCTGGAACGGCGAGCGCAGCAAGCGTCTCGGGGCAGCCATGCTCAATCCCATTCTGGGGCACTTCACCCCCTGACTCCGGGACGACCGGATCTGTTCAGCCTGGCGTATCGCGGTAGAGATTCAAGATTGTGTGTGGTGTTCCGTTACTGGACAGGTCAGTCACGGAACGCGTCCTTGCGTCCGGGTCATGCGTGGCAGCCCTGGTACGGGGACTCGCTGGCGTCTGGATGTCCCTGACTGACAAGGCAGCGTAATGATTCGAAAAAAACTTTGAAATCGTGTCATCCAGCCAGCTGACGTTTGCGTTAAGGACACACAGGCGCGAAATCGCCGGTTTTCACAGGAGAAGTCGATGGGCAGTTATTGCAACGAGTCCTACGCAGAGTTTCTGGATTCCCTCAAGGCCGCGGGTGTCGTGATCCGCAATGAAGTTGAAGTGCGGGAACGGCTGGCTGAATCCCAGCGCTGGCGCAGTGCCTTCATGACCCTGGCCGCCAACGGTCGCACGATCGGTATCGAGTTTACCGTGGCCGGCAAGGGCAGTGATCCCCGCGCTGTGCAGCGTGTGCTGGCCGAACATGCCTTCCCAGCCGAGAAGGAAGCCGCATTCATCGCCCAGCTTACTGCTGATCGCTGAGCGCCAAACCGGGCTCCGGCGGTTCAATCCGGAGCAGTGATCAGGCCCTTCCTCCTTCCGGAGGCGGGGCTTTTTCTTGTCTGGCCGAGCTATCTCCGGTCCGGCGCAGCAAGGCCTGCCCCATTTTGATGGGCGAGCCTTCTGCCACACCCGGGCACAGTTCGAAGCCCTTCGGCACGAAGACGATGATGGTCGAGCCGTGTTCGAACCAGCCCATCTCCTGCCCCTTGCCAAACACCGCATCAGACGGAATCTCGCCTGGCCCCCGATAGCGCAGGTGCAGGAGCACGTCGAGCCAGTGCAGGCGGATGCTGGCCACCAGGATCGCCGCGACAGGGACCAAGGTCAGCAGCGCGTTGCTTCCCGCCAGGCGGGCCCGGATCACCGCCCGTTCGTTCTTGCAGTAGAGCCGGTCGACGCGCTTGAGGGCGGCAGGATTGACGTTCCAGGTGTCCCCCGACAGATAGGTGACGTGCTCCACGCGGAGATCGGCCGGGGCGTGGAAGCGGTGATACATGCTCGACTTGAGGCGCAGGGTGACGTAACTCCCGTCGCGGCAGCTTTCCACCAGCGCCTCGTTGCCGAGCAGGTCGATCAGCGGGTAGGGCGCGCCCTTGGCCTGCAGGGCGGTGGTGCCGGCGAGCGGGCCGCAGGCGCCGACGATGGCATCGCAGGGGCTGCTCAGCACGGCCGGATCGTCGTCGATGGGTCTGGACCCGGGCTTCAGCTCGCGGGTGAAGCAGTCATGCATGCTCCTGAAGTGACTGCGCCGAGCTTCCGACAGGTCGAGATCGGCAAAAAGGCGCCAGATGCCGATGGATGCACGGGCCACCAGTGGGTTCTCGATCTTGCTGAACCAGCCCATGAAACGCGTCAGCAGGGCCCGGGGCAGGCGATTGGTGAGCAGGAAATTGAGGTCTTCCTGTTCGAGGATGCGGGCAGCGAGGCTGCGGCGGGGAGGTGGGTTATTCATGGCGCTGTAACGGGGGTCGGTTAAATCAGTCATCTTTCAGTTGTGGAGTGAGTGCCCGTGGAAGATGCAATGGTGTTGGCCGGTCTGGGAGCGATCGTGTTGCCCGGACTGGTCTTGAAGGCGAAGCGCCGGCTGGAGCTGTCGAGGGGCAAGCACCCGTCCCTGGGCGGTCACGCCAAGATGTCCCGGCGGGTGGCGAAGCTGCTGCCCTTTTATGAATACGACGAGGCGGGTTTTTTCAACTCCGACGATGCACCGGCCGAGGTCGTGGCCCTGCGCCGGGCGGGCTTCTTTCGTCTCGCGGGGATCTACCAGCAGCGGTTTGCGGCCAGTGCGGCCCTGACTGCCGAAGCCCAGGAGGCGGTGTCGGACCTGCAGTTCACCAGCGCCTACCGGGTGCCCTTCCAGTACAGCCGTTTCCTGCGTCAGCACCTTAAGGGCGGCGCCTTCCTCGAGGCCTCGTCCGGCGTCACCGTGACCGACCTGGATGGCAACGTCTTCTATGACCTGGGCGGCGCCTATGGCGTGAATGTGTTCGGCTACGACTTCTACAAGGAGTGCATGGCCCTCGGCAGTGAGCGGGTTGAGGCGCTGGGGCCGGTGCTTGGGTCCTACCACCCGCTGCTCGCCAGCAATGTGAAGCGCCTGCAGGCGATTTCCGGCCTGGACGAGGTGTCCTTCCACATGTCGGGTACCGAGGCGGTGATGCAGGCCGTGCGCCTGGCCCGCTACCACACCGGCCGGACCCACCTGGTGCGCTTCTGCGGGGCCTACCACGGCTGGTGGGGCGAGGTGCAGCCCGGTGTCGGCAACCCCACCGCGGCCAATCAGACCTACACGCTCCGCGACATGCACGCCGATGCCCTGCGCGTGCTGCGTCGGCGCAGGGACATTGCCTGTGTGCTGATCAATCCGCTGCAGGCCCTGCATCCCAACGGCTCCGCGCCAGGGGATTCGTCCCTGGTGGATAGCAGCCGCCGCGCCGGCTTTGACAAGGCGGCCTACTCGGCCTGGCTGAAGGAGTTGCGCCAGGTGTGCGACGAGCGGGGCATCGTGCTGATCTTCGACGAGGTCTTCGTGGGCTTTCGTCTGGCGCGGGGTGGGGCTCAGGAATACTTCGGCGTTCAGGCCGACATGGTGACCTACGGCAAGACCCTGGGCGGTGGCCTGCCGGTGGGCGTGGTGTGCGGCAAACGCCACCTGATGAAACGTTACCGGGACGATCGGCCTGCTGACATCTGCTTTGCCCGCGGTACCTTCAACTCTCACCCCTGGGTGATGGGGGCGATGGCCGAGTTTCTGGAGCGCATCGACACACCGGAGGTGCAGGCCCTGTATGACGGTCTCGACACCCGCTGGAATGCCCGCGCGGCGCGCCTCAACGCGCGTCTGGAGGAGGCTGGCCTGCCCCTGCGGGTGGCGAATCTGTCCACCATCTGGACGGTGACCTATACCCGGCCGAGCCGCTACAACTGGATGCTCCAGTACTACCTGCGCGCCGAGGGCCTGGCCCTGAGCTGGGTCGGTACCGGGCGCTTCATCTTCAGCCTCAACTACACCGACAGCCACTTTGCCGAGGTGGAGGCGCGCATCGTGGCCGCAGCGCGACGCATGGCGGCGGATGGCTGGTGGTGGAGTGACGGGACGCTGACCGACAAGGGCATACGCCGGCGCATCCTGAAGGAGATGCTGGTCCATCGTTTCCTGAAATAAGCAGGTCGGCGCCGCCCCCTCCCGTGCGGGAGCGGGCGGCGCGAAGGGGAGGGCTCAGGCGGCCTGACGGGCGCGCAGATCACGCAGCAGGAGCAGCGGCGCCCGATGGTAGAGCTTGATGTCGTGATAGGGGTCGGTGAGGATCTTGGTCAGCCACACCAGCCCGGTCTGCACGT
>Ga0075152_10002867_pt1 | contig 12180 bp, 14 predicted proteins | sample JI61114C2DNA_FD_70964 | JGI IMG/M metagenome (GOLD analysis project Ga0075152, IMG submission 70964) | Wastewater effluent complex algal communities from Wisconsin, to seasonally profile nutrient transformation and Carbon sequestration -... | ecosystem: Engineered > WWTP > Effluent > Algae...
ATCAAAAACATCTTATTTTAAAAAAGGAATTCACACGATTGTTGCTACTAGTGTTTTTGAGCGAAAAGGCAGTAATACTTCGCCAACGTTAGAAAAAATTCCGTATTCAAAACAAAATATTGAAACGGTTATTAGTTTAGAAAACAATTCTAGAAATAGCGTTTCCTATACTTTAGAAAGCGTTTTGGATTTTATACACAACAAACACAAAGATTTAGAATCAAATTACAAGGTTTTTAAAGAGCTTTTTGTGGTTTGCTGGGCTGGAAACAAGAAAAAAGTACGGGATAAAACCTATTATTCAAGAGTGGATATTGAGTTAATAAACGAACAAGTTAAATTGTTTTATTCGGCTTTAGATGAAGTGAGTATTGCTTTTGACGATGATTCTTTCTCGATTACAGAATATCTTTGTTTGGGATTAAACGATAAAACAAGCTATTATCCGTTTGAAAAAGTAACAATTCGTTTTTTTGATAATGGATATTATAAAATTGAGACAAAAATGCTTTTTGAACCACCACAATACAATAAAAAAATGTTGCATCATATTTATAATGCTAATACTGCAATTTTGAATAAGCTTCAAAAAGGAATTGTTTTGCAACTATCTGAAAATAAAGATTTAATAACAATTCCGCATACTTTAATGATTTGTTATTTGAATGGTTTTGCTGATGCCAAACAAAAACTAATTGATGCTAAACCACATTTAAAAACTGTTGAAAATCCATTAGTTTATATTTCTTTTAAAGAAGTGATGCGCATTTTGAGAAAGATGAAATATGATTAACTAAAATTATTTTTACTTCCATTAGAAAAGAGAACCATTAAAAGCGAAGCAAAAAGCGTTATTCCAAATATATTTACTAATTGGAACTGAACACTATAATCAAGTGTATTTATAATCATTGATTTTTCTTGAAAAAATGTATAACTCAATAAATCAACAATTACATAAACACATATTAAACTATAAATTATCAACACGATAATTGTTTTTTTGTATAACTTCATTTCTTTATTATTTTGAGGTATAAAGTTACACTGAGTTTAAAAAAGTCGGTTACAGATTTTCTGTACATTTTCACATCATTTTTTCAGTGTTTTGGGGGATTTTTGAAAAAGTTATATGATTCCGTGTTTTTTTGCTCTAAAAATGATGTCTTCATCACTTCCTTTTACAATTTTGAAGAACGATTTTATATTGGCTTTCCTTTTATCAATTGCACTTATTGATAAGTTCATGTGCTGTGGCAAATTTTTCGTTTTTACTCCTTGCGATAACAATACTATAAGTTTTAAATCGACTTCATCTAAAACTGTGTTAATTGATTGAAGTTCCGCAATATTTGAGTTTACAGTTTTGCTTGTATAAACATGATTTTTATACATTTTTTCAAAGGCCATTAAAAATTCATCGGCTGTAAAATCACTTTTAACTAAAATTCCTATCGGCTCAATATTTTTTTGAATATTATCTAGGATAAACCCTTCTGCATGTGAAGTTAAAATAACAATTTTACAAGTTGGAAATTTATTTTTGATGAGTAGAGCCAAATCTTCACCACTTTTAATGTTTTTTTCTAGAAAAGTAGGTAAACTCAAATCTACAAAAGCAAAATCAAACGTCTTTTCTGATTCAGTTGCATTTATTATAGAATAGGCTGATTCACAATCATAAGCAGGAGTAACCTTAAAATTTAAGCCTAAATCATTAAATGATAATATACTTTTATAACCTTCAATCATTGAAGGATGGTCGTCAATCATTAGAATGTGTAGTGTTTTCTTAGACATTTTAAAATTTAAATTAATTCAAAATTACAAGTTTTATATTTCAAATGTGTATTTTTAACATTATTATAGTTCCTTTGTCTTTTTCGGAATCTATATTAATTTCACCATTCATGGTTTTAGCTCTGTTTCTCATGTTTTTTAAACCAATTCCACTTTTAACTTTATTAACATTGAAACCTATTCCGTTGTCTTTAATTTCTAGGAATAAAACATTTTTATTTACATTTAAAATTAATTCAATAATAGTTGCATTTGCATATTTATTGATATTATTTAATGCTTCTTGGATAATACGATACAAATTCATTTTAATTTCAGGACTCAGGTTTTTTAATGCCTCATCAAACAAGATATTGTGCTTACATTCTGTACTATATGTTTCTTTTTGATTTTTTAATAATTCTTCAAGGATATTCTTAAAATTACTTTTGTCTAAATCAGATTCTTTGTGCAATTCATGAGAAAAAGCTCTTATTTCTTGTTCAATGATTCGAATAGAATCGATGTGTTCAATAGCTTTTTTAATGGTTTCTTGGTCTTGTCTTCTTGAAATCGCAAATAAATTGAGTCTAGTACTTGCAAGCCTATTTAAAATATTATCATGAAGTTCTAATGCTATATTCCGCTTTACTTTACTTCTTACTTCGTCTATATGTTCTTGATTATTAAGCATCAACATATAAATTTCTTCATTAGACTTTTGTTGTTGTTGTTTAAAAACTAATTCTTTATGCCTACTTCTCTGATATAGAATAATATAAAATAAAAAACTAAAAAAAATTATTAACAACGAAACAAATAAAATTATTGTTTTTTCTTTTGAAATAGTTTCATTTTCAGATTTAATTTCATCTGTTTCAAATTCAATTCGCGCTAGTTTGTTGCGGGTTGCTCTTTCTTGATTTTGAAGACTATCATTTAATTTTATATATTCTCTTGCATAAGACAAGCCTTTTTTGGGAATTAATTTGGTGAAAAAATCTAATGTTACTAAAACTTCTTTGTTGTAGTTTGATTCTTTAGCTAATTTATTGGCTTCGCTATTGAGTTGTAGTGCTTTTAACGTGTCTTTTTGAGTAAGATAATATTCAGTAAGATGAATTCTGCTGTTGATTTTTCCATAAACATCATTAATTTCATCTCTAACTCCTAAGGCTGCTTTAAAATCTTGTAAACCCTCATTTTTGTTAATTTTAAACTTAGAATAGGCATAATAATCTAACAAAGATGAATATAAAACAGGTTGAATTTCTTTAATATTTTTAATTTTTAATCCTTCAGCAAAAATTTGACTTGCTTCGTTGAATTTATTAATACTCAAATAGACAAATCCAATATTGTTTAATGTTTGGGCTTGAAAAATTGGTTTATAATTTTCATCTTCAATATTTTTAATTTGAAGCAGTGCCTTTTGATGGTATTCTAATGCTTTTTCATAATTTCCTAAACCTGACAAAGAAGTTCCTAAATTTACATAACATTCATAAATTAAAGTTTGATCATTAATTTCATTTGCAATATTTAAAACCTTTATAGTTTCTGTTTCGCTTCCAATAAAATCTTTTTCATAGGATAAAATATACGTTTTATGCAATTTGGTATTTGCAAAACTTGATTTATCATTTATCCTTTCATATTTTTTTTCGGCAGCTATATAATAATAATAAGCACTATCATTTTTAAAAGTTGAAAAATAATAATCCCCTAAATAGTATTCTGCTTTGGCACTATTGATAGAATCTTTGTTTGATTTTGCTAATTTTAAAATATCAAATGTAATTTTTTTGTATTTTTCATATTCGGTTAACATAAAATACCGATTGGCTACCTTAAAATAATTTTTAATTTTTAAGGAGTCAACAATGTTTATTTTTTGAATAAATATTTCTGCCGAATCAGTATATTTTAAACGCAGTTCTTTGTCTAAATTCACATCGGCACTTTTCTCAAAATATGTGTCTAATTTTTTTTGTATAACCAAGTCTTTCTCCTTTGAAGTGCATCCAATGAGAAAAATGAAACTAAAAAAAACTATTATCTGTTTCAAAAAAAGAATTGCTTTTGTATAAATTTACACGAAAAAGAGGCTAATTTAATCTCTTTTCACTATTATTATAGGCGTTCTAGCATTTAAAATGCTTTCTATTTTAATTTTTTCTGTTTTTTCTATTTTAAAGGCCATTACTTTTTCAATAGAATCATTCTCTTTGTTGTTTGGCATGTTTGACAAAAACAAAGAACTTACTAATAATACTAATATTGTTTTCATAATTTTTATGTTTAAAGTTATTAATCTCTTTTTACAATGATAAATGGTGTTCCATCTTCTTTTGCAGTAATTCCTGCAGCATTACCATCACCACTCTTTGCTTGCATTTTTTTCATGTTTTCAGACATTTTAATAGCTCTTTCTAAATCTGCGTCTTGCTCATCTGTTGAACATGAAAACATAAAAGCACACGCCACTACTAATCCGAATAATTTTACTGAATTTTTCATAATTTTAATTTTAATTGTTTGTTTTTAATCTTAATTGTTTGTTTGTTTTATTTTTTAATGAATTTTAATTTATAAAAGTAAACAACATTTTTTTAAGTCTGTTACAGATTTTCTGTATATTTTTACAATAAATTTTCAGTGTTTATTGAGTTTGTATGAAAAAATTTGTCGTAGGTGATATCCATGGAGGAAAAAAAGCGTTAGTTCAAGTGTTAAATAAAATTAAAATTGATAAAAATGATATTTTAATTTTCTTAGGTGATTATGTAGATGGTTGGAGCGAATCGGTAGCTGTTTTAGATTTTTTAATTGAATTGCAAAAAAAGCAAAAGTGTATTTTTATCAAGGGAAACCATGATCAAATTCTATTAGACTGGTTAGATGGAAATTATGAAAAATTTGATAAGAAAATGTGGTTTCAACATGGTGGTGAAGCCACAGTAATTTCTTATCAAAATATTGATGATGAAACTAAATTCAAGCACATCAATTTTTTGAAATCCCTTCAAGATTATTATTTAGATGACAAAAACAGCCTTTTTGTCCATGCTGGATTTACAAATTTAAAAGGAATTGAATTTGAGTATTATAATGTAAACTTTTATTGGGATAGAACCCTTTGGGAAATGGCAATTTCATTAGATAAAACGCTTATAAAAGATAGTGTTTTTTATCCAAAAAGATTGAAATTATATCATGAAATATTTATTGGTCATACTCCAGTTACTCAAATTGGAAAAGATGTTCCTGTGAATTTTGCTAATGTTTGGAATATTGATACTGGAGCTGCTTTTAAAGGAAAACTCACTATAATGGATGTAGATACAAAAGAATTTTGGCAAAGTGATTCGTTATACAATTTATATCCAACAGAAAAAGGCAGAAATTAATTTATTTGTATATTTGTATTCATTTTAAATTTAAATACAATGAAAAAAATCTTATTAGTTGTGTGCATTTTAGCCACATTTCAACTTTCAAACGCACAAGCCTATAAAGGAAAAGGAGATACAAAGTTTCAAGTTGGTGCTAATTTTCAAGATGGTGGTGCTGGAATTACCTCAACATTTGATTTAGGAATTGGTGAAAATATGTCTTTTGGTGCGGTTGCAACATATTTATTAAATGCAAAAGAAATTGCTGGAAGCAAAGCTCGTTTTGAAGACAGAGCCGATATTAAAGCTCGTTTTAATGCCAATATTGGAACTGTTTTAGGATTAGATTCTAAAATGGATGTGTATCCAGGATTAGATTTGGGAACTAGAAATTTTGGAACACATTTAGGTTTCAGATACTTTTTTTCTGAAGGATTTGGAGTGTATTCAGAGGTGTTTGCTCCTTTAGCGCGTTACGACTCTGATGTTAATGGTTTTGAACACTATAATAATCAACTTGTTTTTACATTTGGAGCTTCTTTCAATTTGTAAACATATTTTTAAAATATTTTAAAGCAACTCGTCAAATAAGTTGCTTTTTTTTATGGTATTATTTTACAATTAATACCTTTGTCAAAAATTAATTATTCACGTAAAATCCATTCAAAATGAGTGTAATAGAACGAAAATTAAAAGACCGTAGCGGTTCGGTTTGCGAAATTAGTGGTGCCGAACATGATTTAGTAGTTTATGTATTGCCGCCAACAAACGAAAGAACGGTTGAAAACAGTGTTTTAATAGCAAAACACTTAAAAGACCAAATTGAAAATCCAGAAACCACTGATGAAAAAGACTGGAGAGGTTTGTCGGATAGCATGTGGAATGAACATTTACCTGTTCAAATTTTATCTTGGCGGATGTTAGCTCGTTTAAAAAACACTGATTTGCTAGAAATGATGTATTTAGACGAAGAAGCATTAGCATGGGCAAAAGCAACAGGTGAAGGCGAAGAAGAAGACGAAAACAAAATTGTACATAAAGACAGCAATGGCGTAACCTTATTAGATGGCGATTCAGTTGTTTTAATAAAAGATTTAGATGTAAAAGGCGCAACTTTCACAGCAAAACGTGGTGCTGCCGTTCATAATATAAAACTAGTTTGGGACGACGCCAATTTAATTGAAGGCAGAGTTGAAAACCAAAACATTTATATTTTGACTCAGTTTGTTAAGAAAACGAAGTAATATTTTTTTTATTCTGAATTTGTTTCAGAATCTAAATTAAGAAATTATATAAGCTTGACATGATATACAAAACCCTGCAAAATTCAATCTTGCAGGGTTTGTCTTAATACTTAATTCTCACATCTTTATACTTCTAAATACTACAAATCAAACTTAATTCCCTGCGCCAATGGCAATTGGTCAGAATAATTTATCGTATTTGTTTGTCTTCTCATATATACTTTCCAAGCATCAGAACCCGATTCTCTTCCGCCGCCTGTTTCTTTTTCACCGCCAAATGCACCGCCAATTTCTGCACCCGAAGTTCCAATATTCACATTTGCAATTCCACAATCTGAACCTGAAAACGATAAGAATTTCTCTGCTTCTTTCATGCTGTTGGTCATAATTGCAGAAGATAATCCTTGTGCAACTCCATTTTGTAATTCAATTGCATTTTCAACTTCTCCTTCATATTTCATTAAATATAAAATTGGGGCAAACGTTTCGTGTTGCACAATTTCGAAATGATTTTCTGCTTCAATAATGGCTGGTTTTACATAACATCCGCTTTCAAAACCTTCACCTTGAAGTACGCCACCATCTACTAAAACTTTTCCGCCTTCTGCTTTAGCTTTTTCAATGGCAGCTAAATAAGTATTTACAGCATCTGTATCAATAAGTGGTCCAATATGATTTTTTTGATCTAATGGATTTCCTATCGTTAATTGGCTATAAGCGCCCACAATTGCATCTCTAACTTTATCATAAACCGATTCGTGAATAATTAATCTTCTGGTAGAAGTACAACGTTGTCCAGCTGTTCCTACTGCGCCAAAAACTGCTCCTGGAACTACCACTTTTAAATCGGCTGTTGGTGTGATGATGATGGCATTGTTTCCGCCTAATTCTAATAATGATTTTCCAAAACGCTCGGCTACTTTTGCTGCTACAATTCTTCCCATTCTAGTTGAACCTGTTGCCGAAATTAATGGAATTCTTGTATCATTTGTCATCAGCTCTCCTACGCTATAATCGCCGTTGATGATGCATGAAATTCCTTCTGGTAAATTATTTGCTTTTAAAATATCGGCAATAATATTTTGACAGGCAACAGAACATAAAGGTGCTTTTTCTGAAGCTTTCCATACGCAAACATCGCCACAAATCCAAGCTAAAGCAGTATTCCAAGACCAAACCGCAACTGGAAAATTAAATGCGGAAATAATTCCAACAACGCCAATTGGATGCCATTGTTCTCTCATTACGTGTTCTGGACGTTCCGATGGAATAGTTTGCCCGTTTAACTGTCGTGATAAACCTACTGCAAAATCGCAAATGTCTATCATTTCTTGTACTTCACCATAACCTTCTTGCAACGATTTTCCCATTTCATAAGAAACCAATTTTCCAAGTGGTTCTTTTAATGCTCTTAATTTGTTTCCAAATTGACGCACAATTTCTCCACGTTGAGGCGCTGGCATGGCTCTAAAACTCTTGAAAGCAGCCGTTGCTTTTTCCATTACTCTTTCATAATCTTCGGCTGTGGTTGCTTTTACTTTTCCAATTAATTGACCATCAACTGGTGAATAACTTTCAATTAATTCTCCATTTGAAAACCATTCATTTCCTGTTGAAGTCCCATCGTTTATTGCTTTTACCCCTAAAATTTCTAATGCTTCTTGCATCCCAAATTGTTGCGCAACAGATGATTGTGTTATTGTTGACATTATATAACTTTTTTAATAATTTTTGTTAAATTTCTACAAAGGTAGAAAATATATTTTAAATGGAAATTAGAGTTTATTAAATTGCCACTAAGGCACAAAGTCTCAAAGAAAAACAAGTTAGAGAGGATTTTGAGAAATCACACCAATAAATTTGTGAATTACAAAAGCTCTTTGAATTAAAACTATGACAGCAATTAATTTATTGTTTCCATTCCTAATTAATCTGTGGAAATTTGTGAAATCTGTGTAAAAAAAAATTGAATTTACTTCTTGGTTACAAATTTTGGATTGGTTTCCATCACAGTTCCGCATTTTTTACAGGTTCTTTTCTCTTCCGAATTATAAAATTCGTTAAAATGGGGTAAAAAATCTTTTTCAATGTTGTGCAATTCAAAATATACTTCATGCAATTTATGATTGCAATTGTCGCAAAACCACAATAATCCATCTGTAAAACCTTTTCCAGCACGTTTTCTTTCAATAACTAAACCCACAGAGCCTTCAGTTCTTGATGGAGAATGAGGAATTTTTGAAGGGAGCAAAAACATATCGCCTTCATTAAGTTTCATGGCTTTCTTTTTTCCATCTTCCTGAATATAAACCGTGATTTCGCCTTTTAATTGATAAAATAATTCTTCGGTTTCATTGTAGTGATAATCTTTTCGGGCATTGGGTCCACCCACAATCATAACGATGTAATCTTCCGATTCTATATATAAATTCTTGTTTCCAACAGGTGGTTTTAGTAAATTTTTATGCTCTTTAATCCACTTTTGTAAATTGAACGGTTTTGCGATTTCCATTTTTTTAAAAAATTTAAGTGTAAAGTTACTAAAAAGAAAAAGGGAATTGCTTTTTTTAGCAAAATATGTAATAATATAATTTTACTCTTTTTTAAAATCGGATTTAAGACTTTCATACCAACCTTCAATCGTAGGATAAATCGCTTTTGATATGTTTTGAATTGGATTGAAAAAAATCGAATGCTCTTGTGATTCTTTGGAAAGTAACATATTGTTGATGTTGATTTTCTCAAAAATAAATAACACTACGCTCAAGGCTAAAATGGTTTTCAATAAGCTAAAAACCACACCAGCCAATTTATTTATCCAGCCTAAAAATGCAAAATCGGTAATTTTTGTCAAAATTTTTGCCATCAAATGAATACTAATGACTACTAATAAAAACGTCATTATAAAAGCTATAATTTCAATATATTTTGGATTCCAAGAAGATATAAATTCGCCTAATAAACCACCCACAAAACTTGAAAATTTAATTGCAAAATAAATTCCAGCAACTAAAGCAATTAAAGAAGCAACTTCTACAAAAAGTCCGTTTTTCAATCCTTTATAAACCGCAAAACCCAAAATAACCGCAAAAACAATATCAATAAAACTCATAATAAAAAAATAGAAATAAGAACAAAGATAATAGAATTGTTGAAAGTACTTTTCAATTGTTATCTTTGCCCAAATTTTTGAAGAACAAATGCCAGTTGTTTTTTATTAATTATTTCATAACTTTTCATAAAAACAGTTAAAATGTTTCAGCTCCAAAAAACCATCGTTTCAGAAGAAATTTTAGAAAAAGAATTTGTTTGCAATTTATCGGCTTGTAAAGGTGCATGCTGTGTTGATGGCGATGCTGGTGCGCCTTTGGATGAAAATGAAACTAAAATTTTAGCCGAAATATATCCAATAGTAAAACCGTTTCTTCGTCCTGAAGGCATAAAAGCAATTGAGGCACAAGGAACGCACGTTACTTCAGATTTTGGCGAATTAGAAACACCTCTTATCGATGGAAAAGATTGTGCCTACGTAATTTTTGATGGAAAAACAGCACTTTGTGGCATTGAACAAGCTTATAATCAAGGAATTGTAGCTTGGAAAAAACCTGTTTCGTGTCATTTATATCCTATTCGTGTAAAAGAATATTCCGATTTTTCGGCAGTAAATTATCACAAATGGCATATTTGTTCTGATGCATGTGCGTTAGGCGAAGAATTAGGTGTTCCGGTCTATCAATTTGTCAAAGAAGCTTTGGTTAGAAAATTTGGACAACAATGGTATGACGAATTAGAAAAAGTGGCAAAAGAATTAAAAAAATAAACATACATTTTTATTATTTTAAAACAGCGTGAAAGGTTGATTTTTCACTTGCTAACACGTTTTTTCTTTTGTTTAATTCATTTTTAAATATTTGATATTCAGTTGTTTAAAGCTGGGTGTAGTTTTCCTTAATAAAATCAGCATTGTTAAAAACTTTCTCAAATTGTGAATAAGTTTAGCTTTCATTTTTCATTTCAAATGACAAACTTTGTAAACCAAAAATAAGTTATTTTTAGTGTTCGTTAATCCAATAAAAATCAAATACCTATGCCATTCGTTGAACCCATTTTGCAAGAAAACAAAGATCGATTTGTCATTTTTCCTATCAAACACCAAGATATTTGGGAATGGTATAAAAAACAAGAAGCTTGCATTTGGACCGCCGAAGAAATTGATTTGCATACTGATTTACATGATTGGAACAACAAACTAAATGCCGACGAAAAATACTTTATCAAGCATATTTTAGCTTTTTTTGCAGCTTCAGACGGAATTGTTAATGAAAATTTAGCCGAAAATTTTGTTTCCGAAGTACAATATCCAGAAGCTAAATTTTTCTATGGATTTCAATTAATGATGGAAAACATTCACAGTGAAACCTATTCGTTGTTAATTGATACGTATGTAAAAGACGAAGCGGAAAAACATAAATTATTTCATGCGATTGAAACATTTCCAGCCATAAAAGAAAAAGCTGAATGGGCATTAAAATGGATAGATTCACCAAGTTTTGCTGAACGTTTAATTGCTTTTGCAGCGGTTGAAGGCATTTTCTTTTCAGGTTCGTTTTGTTCTATTTATTGGTTAAAAAAACGTGGTTTGATGCCTGGATTGACTTTCTCAAACGAATTAATTTCGCGTGATGAAGGAATGCATTGTGATTTTGCCGTTCATTTACACACACACCACATTGTCAACAAAGTGCCAAAAGCAAGAATTACAGAAATTTTAACCAATGCATTAGACATCGAAAGAAAATTCATCACAGAATCACTTCCTGTTAGTTTGATTGGTATGAATGCTACTTTAATGACACAATATTTAGAATTTGTAACCGATAGATTATTAGTAGAATTAGGTTGCGAAAGAGTCTATAATTCGTCAAATCCGTTTGATTTTATGGATATGATTTCGTTGCAAGGAAAAACAAATTTCTTTGAAAAACGAGTGGGTGAATACCAAAAAGCAGGTGTAATGAATTCGGATTCTGAATCAAGTAAAATTAGTTTCGACGCTGATTTCTAATTACAAAGACACGAATATATTAGCCACGAAGACACAAAGGTACAAAGAAAAATTAATTAATAATAAAGGTGTTTTTAGTATCTTTATAATAAAAAACTTAGCGCCCTTGTGGCAAAAAATATAAACTTAGCGTCTTAGTGCCTTTGTAGCAAAAAGCCGTTTGCGGCTTTAAAATTACAAATAACCAGAAATCAGAAAAGGGATTTTCTATTTCACAAAACAAAAAATTATGTACGTAGTAAAAAGAGATGGCCACAAAGAGCCCGTAATGTTTGACAAAATCACAGATAGAATCAAAAAACTATGCTATGGTTTAAATGATAGAGTAGATGCTGTAAAAGTAGCCATGCGAGTAATTGAAGGATTATATGACGGAGTAACTACTTCAGAACTAGATAATTTGGCAGCCGAAACCGCCGCTTCGATGACTGTTTCGCATCCAGATTATGCACAATTGGCGGCTCGAATTGCCATTTCTAACTTACATAAAAATACCAACAAATCATTCTCGGAAACCATGAATGCTATGTATCATTATGTGAATCCAAGAACCAATCAAGAAGCACCGTTGTTATCTGAAGAAGTTTATGAAGTTATTCAAAAAAATGCTGAATTTTTAGATTCACATATTATTTATACAAGAGATTTTAATTACGATTATTTTGGATTTAAAACCTTAGAACGTTCCTATTTGTTA